>TARA_R110000772_G_scaffold94334_4_pt1 | contig 14713 bp, 21 predicted proteins | sample TARA_R110000772 | Tara Oceans TARA_R110000772 (sample SAMEA4397948) | marine metagenome | biome: Polar Biome; feature: [SRF] surface water layer (ENVO:00010504); material: water (ENVO:00002006), including particulate matter (ENVO:01000060) such as... | depth 5 m | reverse complement strand
GCCTTTGGTTTCCTTAACGTGTCCCAGTTGTTTCTTCAGGCAACACATGCACTGTCCATCATGTCCATCTCACCGACACACGGTGCTAGGGCTGCTGGTCTAATCCTACCAGTACGTATGGCTATTAACTCCCCTGCCCCAGGCCTTGCATTGAAGCGCATGGCTAAGACTATGGGTGTCCCAGAGGACGAGCTTATTGAGCTGGCTGAGTTGATTAAGACTTCTGGTCGTAACAACGTCGAAGCAGACGCGATCCAGAATGGTCAGGGCGCAGGGTTTGGTGTCTCCTCATGGGAGGGGCAGGATCTTCGCCCCAGTGTTCTTGGTCGTGCAATCAATACCGCCACAAGTGTAAAGAACGTCGTAGCAGAGAAGGGCATCATGTTCTTCAACGCTGGTGAGCGTATCTCTCGCCACACAGCAATCATTACTGCTGGTCTTGAGTACAAAGCAAAGTATGGTGGTTCAATCCTTACAGATGAGGCTAGGTTCTGGATCACACGCCGTGAGCAGGATTTGTCCTTTAACATGACCACAACCTCTCGTGCTGCTTGGCAGTCGGGGGTGCTTAAGATACCAACACAGTGGCTGTCGTATTCCTTACGGTCTATGGAAGCAATCACAGTGGGACGTGGCTTTACTGCTGGAGAGCGTACGCGCCTTGCAGCCATGATGGCCATTCAGTCCGGTACTGCTGGTACACTGGGTGTTCTTGGGTTCGATGCTGCTGCTGACCAGATTGGTGAGATGTTTGGTGTTGAGCCTGACAGCCCTGCCTATGCTGGTTTGAAGTACGGGATCTGGGATGCCATTGGCTCCTATGGTCTGTCTGCCATTACTGGTGAGAATATCCGTACAGCCTTTGGTACTCGTGTGGCACCACTTACAGCCTTTACCGACCTATACCGCAAGGCCACAGAGGAAAGTCTGTTGGTTGCTGTCGGTGGCCCGTCGGGTGAGATTGCTGGTGGTACAGTAAGCGCACTTCTTTCTGTTGGTGGTGGTATCCTGAGTGGTAACTTCCGCAGTGCTGCTGTAGATATTGAGCGGGTTCTTCGGACACCTTCTGGTATCGACAACATAGTTAAGGCAGCAGGCATGATGAACCACGGAGTGTATCGCTCCAAGACTGGAACCACAATGCCTTCAGAGTTCTCTAACATTGAGGCAGTGCTCCAGGGTGCTGGCGTTACGAACTTCAAGGTTGCTGAGTTCTATAACCGCAGGACCACAGCCTTCCGTGAGAGCAAGGGCCTGAAGGACTTCCAGAAGGACATAACCGCTCGCTTCCGCAGGGGTTTGGACAACTATGAGAGCGACCCTGAGGGTGGCCTTGCACTAATGCGTGAGGTTGAGGCAATGATTGAGCTTAGTGGTTTCTCACCAGTAGACATTATGAAGCTACGTCGCGGACTCAGGGCAGACTTAGGCAACGACATCGTTGACCTATCACTAAGAGAACTACAAAAGGGCAACGATTATGGTGCCCGTGTCGTTGAAAGCATCAAATAGGAGTAACTAATGGGCATTTTCGATCCCAAAATTGACGCGAATGTTTCCATTGAGGCAGCACAGGCACCTAGTGGGGGTGCTGGTGCCCTCGCTGGTTTGTTTAGTGCTGGCCTTGATGCCTATTCAACTGCACAGACTCGTGCTGTAGGTACACCACCATCCTACACACAACAAAAGGACCAACAAGAACAGGCCCAGATCCAGGGCTTTCAGGACAGTTTGCTGAAGTCGTCTGCCCTTCGTCGTGATGGGAGGATGGCTGAGGCTGACCGTGCTGAACAACAGATCCTTGCCAATGCTGCACGAGACGGTCTTGACATCAGCAGCGAGATGGTACAAGCAACTTATCGTGCCACAACTGGACGTGACCCAAAGTTCATGGGTGTGTCAAACGAGCAGCGTCAGGCTGAGGCAATCATGGAGTCTGATGAGTTCAAGAGTGCGTATGTGGCCACCTTTGCTGGTACTAATGGCAGCACCATGTCAGACACTGAACGGCAGAACGTAGCAATGGCCCAGATTGCCCGTCAGCAGTCCAACAACATCATGCTACAGAATAACAACATCGACTGGAATGCTGGCCGTGCTGATGCGTTCAGTGGCGTCATCAACACCTTCAACCAGACAAACCTTGGTTCTCTGAGTATCCTGGCACAACAAGGCAAGATGATCCCTATTGAGCAGTTGAACCAGTCGCAGGCACAGTGGGATGCCACGAAGTCCCAGCTATATGCCCAGCGCCCACAGGGTATCTCTGACGCAGAGTGGAAGCCTATTCAAGACCAGATCACTCAGGTAGACAATAGCTACGACTTACTGCTTAAGTTCCAGAACTCCAGTGGTGATCGTGACTTCCCTGCCCAACTGGCACAAAATATCGTTGCTGCTGTTCAGACTATGGATGGCATAACTGATATGGAGAAGCTGGCCATAGCTGCCTTCGCTAAAGACCCCACGAAACTTATAGAGCTTAATGTTACCAACCCGACTGACATGAAGCAGCTCCTTGAGGATGTCAATGTTAATGGGGTCAACTTAAACACCTTTGGTCAGATTAGTGACCCTGTAACCAACACCAACACAAAACCAGACGGTACGCCTTCTTTGTTCCCACAGGAGCTACGGGACAGCATTGGCAACCAGACAGCCTCTGAGTTGTTCACTACCGCAAGCACACTGTCCACTGCTGGTGGTGCATCGTCTACTTCTGACATCGCTGCTGATCCTAAGATCCGTGGTGACTACATCCGTATCACTTCCAAGGCCTTTGCTGCCATGGTTGGTGTGGGTGAGAAGGGCGAGTTCCTGTCCTCTGAGGGCATCAACAAGCTGTTCAACGGGACTATTGTGGCTGGTATTGATGCAGTAGCCAAGGTTGACCCTGCGTCTGGTCTTACTCTGTACTTACAGGGCCAGGAGGCAATCAACCAGCAGCACGCCATTGCTACACAGGCACTACAGAACCAAATCCGCAAGTCTCCTGAGGGCTACTCGTTCAATGAGGACACCGGACAGGTCAATGTTAGCCTTGCTGGCCTTAGCCGCTTGGGTATGACTGAAGACAACATCATGCGTCTGACTCGTATCGCTGATGACTACTACAACGGTGACCAGTTGGCAATGCTTACTGATCGTGGTTCACGCCTACAGGCAGAGCCAGCGCTTTCTCTTGAGCGTGATCTTCTTCGTGGCCCCATCGTTTCTGGTGTAACCAATGAAGCAAAGGCCCTTAATGACCTTGCCTCTAACCTCCGTGCAATCCAAGGGAAGCGGGACATCTTTAACCAGCGTGTTGAATCCCTGAAGCCTAAGATGGACGAGGGTGCCTTGGTTGCCACAGATGCAATCCGTGCACTTGATGAGACTACCTTTGCCAGCCTTCGTAACTACCAGAACGTAGAGGGCGATGCTCCATTCCTTGCAGCCATTAACACTGTGGCTGGTGATCTTGGGATTGACAACCGTGACCTGTTTACCGTCATGGGCTTTGAGACTGTCGGTACGTTTAACCCGTCAATCAAGAACCCTGGCAGTACAGCCACAGGACTGATCCAGTTCCTTGAGTCCACTGCAAAAGGTCTTGGCACCAGCACATCGGAGTTGGCCAACATGACCCGTGAGCAGCAGATGGAATATGTAGGTAAGTACCTCAAGCCATTCAAGGGCAAGATGAAGAACATTGGTGACGTTTACATGGCAGTCCACTGGCCCGCTGCGGTTGGTAAGGCTGGCGACTATGTTATGTACCGCGAAGGGTCTGATGAGTATAAGGCCAACAAGAACCTCGACAAGAATGGGGATGGCATAGTTACTCGTGCAGACGTGCTTACTCGACTTCGTGAATATGCTGGTGGTTCTGGTGGTGGTGTACCACAGGTTGCCACAACATCCACAGAGACAGGGTTGCCTGTCGAGCCTCAGGGTGTTTCTGTCCTACAGGGCAATGACAGCCCGTCCTCAGTACGCGCTTCTGGTGGTGGCTCTGGTATCAGTGCTGTTGCACCAAGTGATACACCTGCACCAGACGCTGTTTCTGCTGACGTTCCTGTGGTTGAGCCACAAGCGCAGCCTGCTACTAACCGTGGTCAGGCCATTGCAGACCAACTGGACCTACAGGCAGTTGCTAACCTAGTGTCTACGGTCTTTGGTAGTGATACCACAGAGTCCAAGGCAGCCAATGGCGTCTTTGACAAGGTGAAGCGTGGGACAGCCAATGTCGCAGAAGTAAATAGCTTGATTGAGTCAACCCTAGCACTGCCACGAACATCGTCCCGCCAAGAACTTCTGGCAGACCTGTACGAGGTACGCGACGGGCTTAACAATTGAGAGACTCGGAGAGACTGATGAGAGCACTACTAGAGGCCATTAAATCCTTTTTGGCATGGCTACCCAAAGAAAAGACTGGAGGGGCCTTAGCGGGCCTCTCCGTGGCTCCCAAGGCCCCTACAGGGGTTAGGGATGTTGGGTTAATAAAGGAGTCTGAGGGCCTACGCCTGACGGCATACCTCCCCACACCAAATGACGTATGGACCATTGGCTATGGCCACACAAAGACTGCCCGTAAAGGTATGCGTATTACTAAGGAGGGGGCTGAGGCTCTGCTCCTGCATGACCTTGAGTGGGTAGAAACTGCGATCTCTGTTTATGTGGATGTACCACTGACCCAGAACCAGTACGACGCCCTTGCCTCCTTCATCTACAATGTGGGTGCCACAGCCTTCCGTAAGTCTACACTACTGCGGATGCTGAATGCGGGTGACTATGCTGGTGCTGCCAACCAGTTTGGTCGTTGGAATAAGCAGAAGGGTAAAGTCCTCAACGGTCTTACCACCAGACGCCAAAAGGAAAAGATGCTGTTCCTGCTGTGAAGAGTAAAATACATTAAAAGGGGGGACAGTGTGTCAGAGGATCAGATCGCAGACAGGCTCCGTATTATTGAAAGAGAGAATGCTCTGCTTGCTCAGGAAGTACGTCAGCTACACGAAAAGGTTGACTCACTTACTGGTGGCATAGGCAGGGGCCTTTGGATACTGGGGGGCGGTTTTATGGCATCCCTTGTTGCTTGGGTAGTTAGTGGGGGGATGACAAAGTGAAGTTCCACCTGAAAGATGCGTTCATTGGGGCGGTGGCTGGGTTTGCCCTGCTGCTCCCTTGGACAGGTCTACTAGATAAGAAGCCGTACACTCATGTGCACATACTTGATGTGGCTACCACAGGAGACGGAATAATCATACTGTCCACATTCCGCAAGGATGCCTGCTCGTTTGAGAGGCTTGATGTTATTGGTTATGACTTAGGCCTAACCTACAACCTGCCCTGGAGCAACCTTAGTGTTGACGGTGAGGTTGACCTTGGTGTTAATTATGACAGGACCGCTGGTGACAACACACTACGGATAATTGTGTACGACAAAGGCAGGCCATACGACAAGTTGGAGATCCGGACCAGACACCTGTGTGGTAAGACCCTTGTGGATAATGTATTCGCAACAGTCGTACTTAAGGAAAACCTGAGGGGCATTGGAGAGTAGACATGGATGACGAAACTAAGAACGTACTTTTGAGCAAGACCATGTGGGTCAACCTGCTCACTGTGGTACTGATTGTAATTAACCGCTATGACTTGGTAGTTGATCCCGCCATCATAGAACCACTCGTGGTAGTTATTCTGCCCGTACTCAATATGGTCCTTCGTGCTGTTACCAAGAAACCAGTGACCCTTGGAGGTGCGTGATGTGGATACTGAAGTTTGTTGGGTCAAAGCTGGGACTCCTTGTGGCGAGTGTCTTGGGTGTCTTGGGTTCGATAGTGCTAGTCTTCGGGGCTGGCAAGAGGGACCAGAAGAAGGACCAAGATCTAAAGGACTTGGAGGAGTACGTGGAAACCAGGGAGAAGCTAGATGAAGTTGTTGTTAATGATGACGTTGATGCTGCCCTTGAGCGGCTGTCTAAGTCCAGGGGCCTCAGGGATTGATGCGGTCTGTAGTATCCAACCACCAACAGTAAGTAGACGTGACACACCACAGACGATCATAGAGGTCGATAACTTTAGGGCTAAATGGGAGGCGGTATGTGATGCCAGCTAAGGAACGCGACTACAAGAAAGAGTATGCCAACTACCAGGGTAAGCCTGAGCAGAAGAAGAAGCGGGCCTCCCGTAATGCTGCACGAGCCACGATGGTTAAGGCTGGTAAGGCCAAGAAGGGCGACGGTAAGGATGTGGCCCACAAGAATGGCAACCCTAAGGACAACCGTACCAGTAACCTGGCTACACAATCAAAGTCCAAGAACCGCTCATATGCCCGCACTAAGACTGCTGGTAAGAAGAACCCAAGGGATTGAGTGATGGCTGTAGAAAAAGACGCAAGGCTAAAGAGGGCTGGGGTATCTGGTTTCAACAAACCAAAGGCCACACCAAACCACAAAACTAAGTCACATGTTGTTGTGGCAAAGGTTGGCGGTGAGGTCAAGACCATCAGGTTTGGTCAGCAGGGGGCTAGTGGTAGTCCAGATGGCTCCGCTAAGAACAAAGCCTTCAAGGCACGACATGCAAAGAACATAGCCAAGGGTAAGATGAGTGCAGCTTACTGGGCAAACAAGGTGAAATGGTAATGGCTAAAGGACTATACGCAAACATCCAGGCTAAACGTAAACGGATAGCATCTGGGTCTGGTGAGAAGATGCGCAAGGTAGGGACTAAGGGCGCACCTACAGCAAAGAACTTCAAGCAAGCAGCTAAGAAAAGGAAGAAGTGATGGCCAAGAAACCAATGACCAAGAGTACTCCTAAGGGGCAGCATCGTATGCCTAACGGAAAGCTGATGAAGGGTGCCAAGCACACCCCCACAAAAGCAACCAAGAAGAAATCAGGCTACTAAACAAACCCAAGGGATTAAGACATGGCAAAGAAGGCTACAATCACTCCAGTTACCGACACGGTAAATAACGCCTCTGCAATCAATACGCAGCTTAATGCAATTAACAACCAGTTGGCCAACACACTGTCGCTGGATGGTAGCACTCCCAATGCTATGAATGCTGACGTTGATATGAACTCTAATGATATTCTCAATGCAGGCAATGTTGCCGGTACATCTTTTACAATCAATGGTGTGGCTATTACAGCAGCAGCAGCGACTTCAGCAGCATCAGCGGCAGACTCAGCAGCATCAGCGGCACTCTCAGCATCAAATGTTGATATTGACCAAGGCGTATCTACCACCAGCAGCCCATCTTTCGTTGAGGTCAACTTACCACCAACAACTAATGCTGACCACCCATACCTTAACGTCTCAGACATTGCTGAATTATCAAAGCCAAGAAATCACGTATTCATTAGGCAGCAGACGGCATCTCGTGGGGACGCAGTAACACTACAGCTACAGCGACTTGTCACGACCGATGATGGTCACGTTAATCCTAAAGGCATCAAAGCACTGACGCAAATCACTGCTGGCGGTGGCGACCAGATAGAGTGGGCCATATCAGGTGAAGTAGAGAACAGCGACAACACCCGCACTGGTGCGGAAGGTGGAACAGGGGTTTCTGGTGTTGCTTTGAAAAAAGCTGCCAACACAGGCGTCATGTTTGGTGGGCACTTTCAGGTAAAAGATGAAACAGGCGCTGCCACAGTTGGTGGCATTGTTGGGGTGGAGGCCAACATCCAAGGCAACGGACCTGACACAAACGCAAACCGTATTGGCTTTGACCTAATAGCCAGAACATATCTTTCTGGAACTGCTGGTGAGTTTACTGCTGGTATGCGTATCAGGAACTCTGGGACTGTTGATGGGGGTAAATGGACAACAGCCCTTGTTATTCAAGACGGCACACAGGCCACTCCTAATGGCATCGCTATAAGTAACAGCCCTGGGACTGGTTTAGGGGTTGGTATTTCAGATGCTGGGTCTAAGGCTATTGGCATCAGGCTGGACGGTACATACGGGTCTGCTGCTTTGCGCATTGGGTCTTCTCAATACATTGCTATGGAAGCCACTAGCGCTATCAAAACTGGTTATGGCGTAACGGCAAACGTTTGGGGCTTCTACAACGGGGCAACTGAACGTGTTGGATTTGATATGACAGCAGCACCAGCCCTTCGTATAGCAGGAACGACTGTGGTTAATACACGCAAGACTGGTTGGGGTGGTGCAACTGGCACAGCTACGCGAACCACTTTTGCAACTGGCACTGTTACGACAGCACAGCTTGCTGAGAGAGTTAAGGCTTTGATTGATGACCTGACGACACATGGGATGATTGGCGCATGATGAATATCCCCTCAGACGTTGTGCAGGCCGTACACGATTATCTAATGACGCGCCCCATGAACGAAGTTGAGGCGCTAGTAATGGCAATTCGGCAGGAATGTACGCCCGTGAAAGATGGGAGTAGTAAAGGGCCTGTGCATGAAAACGCAGGTCCATCAGAGCTGGCCCCATAAAAACAGAAAAGCCCCCCAAGGCTTCCAAAGGAGAAATCCTAAGGAAGCCCTGGGGGGCTTTTTGCGTTTAGGTGGTAGGGTCTTTGAACTGTGGGTCATCCAACAGTTTCTGTAGTGCCTTACGCAGCTTGGTGACACCAGCATACTTCATGTACAGCCTAGCACCAGAGTACATCAGCTTGTTGGCATCATAGCTCTTCTCTGTACCAGACTTGATACCCCAGCGCCATGCCAGCTTAACCACGTTACCTAAGTGGAAGGAGTCCCCCAGCCACTGTGTGTCGCCTTTGTGCTCCAGTTCGTCGTTTAAGGTTCCCCCGTTGCGTAGGTCAAAGTATCCAGAGGGGCCACCATCGGACTTGATCTTACCCCTAGGCTGAGGTTCCTCGCACTCACCACAGCAACCATTGTCATCCACAAGAAACCCGCAGTCTACGCAGTAGTGTTCCATTATAGTCTCATCCTTTTGAGTGCCCTTCTTTAGCATTGATCTCCACGACTCCTCCTTTCGGAACTCGCGGTCTTTGTGTTTCCCCATTATATCTTCTCAACATAAAATACTCGAACCCACTGAGCGCAGATGTCTGACCGCACAATGTCATCCAGTGTGAACTCCACGATTGGCACTGGCAGCATATGCTTCTTGGCTAGGTGGGTGATCTTGGTTAGTCCGTCGCCGTCCTTCAGGTCCGTCTGCATGATGTCCCCGTTAAGGACGATGGTAGACCCCTCACCCACTCGTGTCAACAACATTTTAAGTTCGTGTGTGGTAATGTTCTGGGCCTCATCGCAGATGATAAACGCATCCTCAAAGGATCGACCACGCATCAGGGCTAAGGGTGCCATCTCAATGTTACCGTTCTTGATCCCAGTCTCCACTGCTCCTTTGCCAAGATGCTTAATAAGCACGTCCAGCACAGGCAAGGCCCATGGGGCTACCTTCTCACCAAGGTCACCAGGAAGGATACCAATGTCCTTGCCCACAGAGATCATGGGGCGGGTGATTACGATCTTGTTAATCTTCTTCGTGGTGTACAAATCAGCGGCCATTGTAGCAGTAACGTAGGTCTTACCAGTACCAGCAGGACCAAACACGATTACTTGGTTCGAGGTCTTGATGGCTTCCATCAGGTGTCCTTGGTTCTCAGTCTTTGGGACAATACCAGAGACAGACTTTGAGGCTGCCCCCTTGTATGTTGTCTCACGCACCTTAGCAGTTGCACGCTTCTTTGGGGCTTGTTGTACCACGATGTATTCTCCATTGTTATTTGTTGGTATCAGGTAGGGGAATTGAACCCCTCAGTAAAGGTGCTACTGACGCCTAGTGTAGCGGTATTACTGGCAAACCTGCCCTGACATCTAGCAGTTTAACCACATGCTCAGGTGCTGGTATCTTAGAGGTTTGGTGGGTTCACTGGCTTGACCACAGCGTACTGGTCCCCAGCAGCCAGAAGACAGGACAATCCATTGGGGCTTGTGGCAAACGTAGTCCAAGTCCCTGTGTCTAGGTTGGCCCATGTCTCCACCAGGATCTCCCCAGAAAGACCATAACCAACACGAGACTCGCCGTGGTAGTCAGTCAGGTTCTTGTAGGTGTCTACAGAAGGCATACACCGTTCCTCAGCATAGGCTGTTGTGCTTAGGACTGTAAAGAGCGCTGTGGCAATACTGATTACTGCTAATTTCATCTTGGTCATGGTAGTTCTCACTTTCTTTGTTGTGGTTAAGTTAAGTCAACAATCTCGCATGTGCCACCTACACAAGCAAAAGTGCTAGACCCTTTGGTCTGGTCATCAAACTCATACTCACTCAGGCGTGCCCAGTCAAGGCTGGCTGGCATAAGGGCAAGAGCAGCCTCATAAACCTCTTTAGTGATCTCTTGATAAGGTGCTTGCTGGTAGGTGTGCTCACTGTATGGCAAGAAAGAAACACCACTCATCTCATCAAAATACTTGTAAACAAAGGCACCAACCTCAAACCACTCCTCAGGCTTTACACTGATAGTAACGCTTGGCTTGTGCTCACACCAGTGGCGCTGGTAAACCAACCACGTCTCTAGCTGCTCAATAGCTGTCATATCAGAGGTAACTACCGCACCATCAGGTGACTTCATGGGGAAGCTAAACACTGTGGTGGTATCAGGCTTTGTTACATCTGGTTCGTTAGGAACACCAGAGTCAATCATAAACTGTGTGATTGGGTCTTTGTTGTCACCACGAACTGTACGGGTGTAGTATGGGCTATAACGAGCATGAATCCCAGAAGCGCTGTCTACAAGCTGTGACACAGTACCTGAAGGCTTAACAGCAGTGATAGCAGCACTGACTGGGATGCCTAGCTTATCTGCCCACTCCTTGTTAGTGTCAACAGCTACTTTTTGCAGGGACTGCAAGGTTTCCGCCAGCCCAGAGTTCTTAACCGTCATAATAGCGTTGTCCATAATGCCAGTCAGAGACACACCAAGCAAACGCTCTTCATCAGTGTTGTCCTTCCAGATCTTGCGCAGGTATGGGAAGTTGGTAAAGGTGGATTGAATAGTGCCAATAATAGTTGCAATGCGAACCTTACGTGCCAAGTCGTCGTAGCTATCAGTGGCACGAACAACCACCTCAGAAAGGTTACAGAACTGGTTTGGTCGCAGGATGATCTCGCTGCAAGGGTTCGTACCGAAGTCATAGTTGGTATCACGGCGTCCGTTCTTAGCAGCCTGCTCTTTAGAAGCCAACCGATTAAAGATGCCCCGTTCACCAGAACCACTCTCAGCCAGTGCAACCCACTCCCGCATGAATGACATAGCATCTGGCTTCTCTGTGTAGCACACGCTGTTGTTAGCCAGTGCACGGTGAACATTGTTCTCCCACCAAGAACCTGACTTGGCATGACGCATACGGTCATCACTGAGGTTAGACAAGGAGATCATGGCAGAACGACGTACACCACCAACAACAACAACTTCACCAATCTTACACATGATGTCGTGGCACTCAATACTAGATAGGTTGCGACCCTGAGCACCAACAAAGACCTTAGTAACAAAGCTGAAAAGGTCAATAAGTGGTGCAGGCCCACTAGCACGGCCACCAAAAGTCTTTAGCTTTGCCCCTGCTGGCCGAACCTTAGACAGATCCCATTGTGGTAGTTTCCCATCATAGAGTTGCTTAACAACCTGACGCAGGGCTTTGGCCCAACCCTCCTTGCTGTCTGCAACCACAATAACATTGTCACTTGTTGTAAGAGCAGTCGGGACAATAGGTAGTTTAGATACATACTGTCGCTCTACGCTAAACCCAACACCCGTGCCACAGAGTAGGATGAACATCGCTTCGTCAAAGGCCCTGATGTCGTCTGTTGCAAGGTAGGAGCAGTTAAATGCGCAAGTGTTATCACGTAACATAGCAGGCCCAGCGGTCATCATGCTACGCATACTTGGCATAACGTCAGAGGCTAGGATTGCTTGTTCAATCTCGTTATAGCTGTCCTCTGTGAAAGGTTTAATCACATTGTCCATGTATCGTGATACAGTCTCTGACCAAGACTCACGGCGTCCCTCGCCCTCTACCCAGCGGGCATAACGGGAAGTGTGGATAAACTTACGGTAGTCGTTTGGCAGGTAATTGTCAGTCATGTTATTCTTTCTGGTGTGTTGTTAAACGTATTTTTGTAGGTCAATCTTAGTGTGGTTGGGGTTCTTTAGTATCTTACCGTCTTCCCGACGATGAATGGTTCCATCAGGCCAGACGCATCGGTCCATGTTGTTCTGGTGCAGGTCAACCAGTGCTGAGTCTACATCCCAGCCCCTGCGTGCAGCGTAGCCATATGCCACGTAGATCAGGTCCAGTAGTTCTTTTAGTGTGTCTTCTGCTCCGTATCCGGTCTTGGGGTCGTTCTCTAGGTCAACTGCATCAAAGAGTTCGTTGTACTCCTCAGAGATAAGCCTCATGCCTAGCTCTGCACTCTCAGTGAACCCTTCCTGCCCTGGTGCAAGACCAAGCTGTTGGTCCATCCGTCCAGCGAACTCCTTTACCATGTCTAGTGGTGTCATCTTGTACCTCTCTCAATCATCATCATAACCAGTAAGTAGGTGTGGTTCTCTGGGTAGTCAAGGGTCTTAGTCCCACAACTTGTGGAAGTCTTCCCCATTAGTCTCCATATTCCCTTCGTAGAGCCTGAAGACTAACAAATTGTGGCTCGTATACACCAGCGGATATAGCTCGCTTGACGATAACACCTTTCCACCAATCAGAGTTGGCTTGACCAGCCCAACCTTCCGCAGCACCTTTGTAACAGCCCGCGACCAGCCCGATAGCGCCACCAGTACCTGCACCATCTTTAAAATACACATCACGCTTATGGGAATGGCCAACAGTGCAAGACCTGTAGCGATTTTGGAGTAGCCCATAAGCATGGTGAGTGCCAGAGATAGCGCGACCAAAGTTACCAGCGCCCACAAAGTGAGCGTAGTCCACACCATCGTAGTTATGTATCTTGGGGGCACCATGTTCGTACTCGTGGTATTCGTCAAACCATCGGTTCGTTTGAAGATGCTTGAAACTAATCCCATACTTGCTGCCCTCTAGTCTTGGGTCCAATCCTATTGCTGTCTTGATACGTGTCTCGTGGTTGCCCTCAAAGCCGTACCATGCGGGACGCTTACGCTTGCTCACCTTGAAGTAGTGTCGTAGTCGCTCCTGTGAGTCGTTGTAGTGGTTGATGTCCTTCTCGTAGGACTGACTAACGATGGCCTCAGGCTTACGTGTGTCATAACTATTCAGGGACCGCATGTCAGCGCCGTCACCAAGGTCTACCACATAGTCAGGCTTGATGTCATACAAGAACTTACCTAGCCATGTGAACCTCTCATTGCTTGTCTGTGGGTCACTGTGTCCACAACTGAATACTACTGCGGTAGTCAAATCATGTCCTCCTCATCAATGTAGTCTTCCTCAAGTTCAATGAACCCTTGGTTGCGAAGGTCATCAAAGTCACCAATCGCCTCACGCATGGACTCGTAGTAGATCTCCTCTTCCCAGTACGAATCTCCATCATGCACTAGGCACACGTTCCACACAAGGCCCTGCGTGTCATACGGGCCGCTCAGTATTTGTACAACCTTCATCTTGGTTTCTCCTTCATCCAGCTTACTGGTATTTTTGCATCAGAGTATTGGAAGCCATGCTTCTGGCACCACGAACCGTAAGTAGTCTTTGATCCCTTGCTTAGTCGTGTACCTGAGTTACTGAAGACAAACCTAATGTCTAGCTCAGGGTGTTGCTTCTTCACTGCCAGATGCTTGGCCCTCTCTGATCCTACAAAGCGACCCTTGGCCTCAATGATGATACCATTGTCGAGAACAAAGTCTGGTGTGTATGTGTGTGGTGCTGATACCCACTTGATCTTCAGCTTCTCGTACTCGAAACCCACGTTGTTCTTCTTTAACCACGCAGCGTTGTCCTGCTCAAGGCCCGACCTGAAGCCTGCATCAAGTGCTGACTTCCTTAGCTTACTTCGTCTGGCGGCGACCATAGTTGCCCCTCCTCACGTCGTAACCACAGCAGCCTACCATTCTCAATCACCTTGTCTCTGTCACCATCATACTTGGTAACACAGCGATCAAATAGTTCCTGCTCTGTTGTGGCACCCTCAAGAACCTTGCGTGCCTTTACTGGCCCCACACCATGAAGCCCGATGATGTTGTCCGCCTTGTCACCCGTAAGGATCTGCTCATAGAAGAAGAACAAACCATCCCACTCGTTTACTTGGGTCCAGGTCTTGCGCCACAGGTTGTAGTGCATACAAGGTATCTGAAGCATGTCCTTGTCGATGGATGCCACAACAGTGTGCTTACCGATCTGTGTGGCACGAATGCCAATCATGTCGTCTGCCTCTTCATCCACTGAGACAATGGCAGCCCAATTCTCTACCATGTGGTCACGTATGGCTTGTAGGTGTATTGGTCGCTCAACCCCCTTCCGGTTGGCTTTGTAGTTGTCCACAAGGTCGAACCTAAAGTTACCACGACCAGTAAGGAATACCTCCATCATATCTTGATTTGGTTCGAACATTGTGTCAAGCAGGATGTACTCAATGATCTCATCAATCTTGTCGATAGCATCCTCTGTGAAGTCATTGTTGGTGCTGTAGGCTGCACGGTAGGCCACAATGTCCCCGTCCAGTAGCAGCTTACTCATTGGTGTCACCAGGGGGCTTAGTCAGTGCATCCCAGCTAACAGGGAACAAACTGGACATCATGTCGCTAATGTC
>TARA_R110000772_G_scaffold268740_1_pt1 | contig 14802 bp, 10 predicted proteins | sample TARA_R110000772 | Tara Oceans TARA_R110000772 (sample SAMEA4397948) | marine metagenome | biome: Polar Biome; feature: [SRF] surface water layer (ENVO:00010504); material: water (ENVO:00002006), including particulate matter (ENVO:01000060) such as... | depth 5 m | reverse complement strand
CTGCGAAGTTTATCGCAGAAAGGGTAGAGAGCCGTCCACAGCATCATCAGCGGACGGTCGGCTTTTGGAAGGCAATTTTGAAAACCCGACATTCCGCTAACGATGCCCTCGGCCACATCTGCGTCGCGTGCAGTGCGAAGTCGCTACGCTGACCCACCAGTTCCTGCTAACTCAGATAAGTGTTCTTTATTGCTTGCACCGCGTTGCTTTCTTGCCCCTGTGCCTTCATATTGGGACATATTTTTGATTTTGCAGACGAGGTGCTGATTGGACCCTGTTGCTACAGGTGCTGTTAAAGCTGGGGTTTCACTTGCGGCCAAACCAACGCTTGAATTCGTGCGCACGCAGATAAAGCGGCGTGGTGCGGATTATGCCGACCTCGCCACGCTTGGAACAGCCGATTACGAGATGGAAGAGGCACTCGCCGTCCTAAAGGGTGAGGCTGAGAAGCTCCCTCAAACAATTTGGGTTAAGCTGAAAGGTCTCTTTTCAGAACGACCGACTAGTTTCTCAACCGAACATGCCAGTCATTTCATTTGCGATGGTCGCGTGATTGCACTCGTAAAAACTGCAACTCGAAAGATATTCAAAGACGAGCCCATTACAGCCGAATGTCAGTCTGCACGCCAGCTTTACGCGGAATTGTATGAAGATGCCGAAATTTACGAAGGCGCAGCACCGTTCGGTGAACGCCTGCTTGAGGATGCCGTTGCGTTTTTGTTTGCTACGCTAGTCGCACGCCTCACCTCAGCCGACCGAATTTTGCTCGATGTAATTTCGGGTCAACATGACGACGTCATGGGCGGTTTGGCCGATCTCAAAGGTGACGTTGGCGATCTAAAATCGGCGGTGACAGCGAGTGTTGAAAGCAAAGCAAAGTTCTCTGATACCGAAATTGAAAGTCGGGTCGACAAGGAGGCAATCGACTCGGTCATCTTGAAAGAAGCCTGGAGATTTAAGCGCCGACGGTTCATTCAAAGCGACAAATTGCTTCCAGAAGCCAGGCAATTTGAAGAGCGACTAAAGAATGGACTGCGCTTTGGAAGCGCGCCCGCAAGGGCCGAGGGCTTTAAAGAGGTTGCCGCAATCTATGCTAGGGACAAACTGATTGACGACGCGAAGGTCGCTTTGGAGGTCGCTGCCTCGCTCTCTGATAACGAATTGGCGGCAGAGTGGGCGCGAATCCATGTTCTTGAAGAAAAATTTGAATTAGCACTCAAGCTGGTTCGCGGACGTGAGGATGCCGCTTCAATCAGCATGTTTATACAAGCGATCGCCAATCGAGACGGCCCTGAAGATGCCATTTCCTATTTTTCGGAGCATCATAGCTCTGGTCAATTGACCGGCCATGCATTGCTTTGGCTTGCCCTGCAGTTTGAACAACTGCGCAGGGTGGAAGAGGCATTCAATCTCTTGAACTTAGCCAACGAGTCCCAGATCGATGAGAATCCTTTGATCCTCTTTGAACGCGGTCGATTAAATATGGCCCTCGCAATGGCTCCAGATGTCGGTGCGAGATTTTTGGATGCGAACGGGACCATTCCTGATCCCGCCGACTACCACTCGGACAGTGCAGGGCAAGAGAGGTTGATGGCCGCCCTGTCTGATTTTCGTTCGCTTGTGAGGTATGCGGAAGAGCTCAACGCGGAGCCTCTACTTTCGCTGTTGGATCAGCAATCGCTGAGCATACGGTTGTCGGTGCAAAATGAAGTCGAAAGGAGTACGGCAGAAGCGGAGCTGCGAGAGCGGCTTGAAGACCCAGAACAGCTCATTGAACTTGCCCCGCTAGCTCTTGCACATGGCCTCGATTTTGATTGGGCAAATCTGCGGAAGCAATTGTCGCATATAGAGAAGTTTGGAGGCTGGGATACTTTTCAGCTTCAATCTGCTTTTCAGCTGGCTTTAAGAATCGATCCCCCTGCCAAGGTTGCTGCCTTTGTTAAAGCAAACGCCAAGGCGCTCGAAGAAATCTTACCTCGCGAAGCCATTATTGGATTCGAGGTTGAAGCCTTGGCCAAATCTAATGATATTGAGTCGGCCACCGAAATTCTTGAGCTAAGAAAGAATGAGCTCGGCGATTCCTATTACAAGAGCCTGTCCACGATTATCGCAGAGTGTAGCGGCGAAGATTCTGTCTCCGCGAGGATCACTCAATTCGAAGATAGTGATCGAACGCATGATTTAGAAATCCTCATTGATGCGCTGACTCGGGCCAAAGATGTGCGGCTAGGCAATTATTTAGCTTTGCTATGGGAACGGAAACACCAACCTCTCGATGCGGCAAAAGCTTGCGACGCATACATGGAGAATGGTCAGATAGAACAGCTCGACGATTTCTTGGATTTACTCGCAGACCGCATCAACGAGCACCACCACCTTAGCATGCATGCTGCTTGGCGATTACAAAGAGGAGGCGAACTGAAAAGAGCCTTGGCGATCTTGGGCAAGCTAAAAGCGGACGGCGTTGACAACCATAATACCCGCCAGCTCAAAGTAAGCATATTGCTCGAACTCGGTAGATGGAACGAACTTGAGCCGTTCCTGCAATCGGAGCTGTCAAAAAAAAATGATCGCGGTGCACCCAATTTGATGAGCGCTGCGCAGTTGGCTGCGGGACTAGAAAGTCCTACAACCATGCCACTCGTTCGAGCATCGCTCGCGAAGGGCGATGAGAACCCACAGCTCTATCTAGCCGCATATAACATCGCGCTAAGCTTGGGCGTAGAACAGACGGCTGAGGTCAACGCGTGGCTAAATTTTGCCTTGGATCATTCAACCGAAGATGGCCCCGTTTACTCGAAAGACATCGATGATGCGGTGGAATTCATGCGTGACGCCAAAGAGCGGCACCAGAAGCTCAATTCGATGATTCTTGCTGGTGAGCTACCACTCTCGCTGGCAGCCAGCCCTCTCAATGCAACGCTAAGCTCTATCTATCTGGGACAGGCATGGGCGAACCGCCAATCCACTGACCCTCGAAAGCACAATTTGATTCCCGCTTTTGCCGGTAATCGTCTGTTGTGGAATCTACCCGGCAATCCGGTCGTTTCCTTCGATGTAACATCATTGCTGACGCTTCAATCCGTGGGAGTCCTGGATAGAGTTGTCGGCTCTTTCCAAAGAGTCGTGCTTCCCGCCGGTACTTTGTCCCAAATCTTCCAAGACTTCTCCAGTGCGCGCCATCCACAGCCGAGTAGGGTGACACAAGCCCGCCAACTTACACAACTAATTGCGGCTCAAACCCTTACGCTAGACCCATGTCAACGAGATAGCAGCGAGTTGGAGGATCAAGTCGGGGCGGAATTCGCACGGCTATATGACGCTGCAAGAGATGCGGACGGCTACGTTATCGACACGGCGCCACTGCATCCGCCAGGTAAGTTGAAAGAGACGGTTGATCCCAAGCCTTTTGAGGACCGGTTAGTCAGCCCTAAGGGTCTCATTAAGCAATTGAAGGTCGATGGTGTCTTCAGCGATGTCTTGGCGGATGAAGCGATGGCTTCGGTCATCGGAAGCGGGGAGGAATGGCCTAACGAACCTAAGGTCGCCGAAAACCGACCTCTATATCTGACAATGATTGCTTCTCACTATTTGTCGGATGCAGGACTGCTGCCCAAGCTGAAAAGCGTGTTCGGTAAACTGGTAATTCTGACGGATGTGGAGGAACTGGCGAAACGTGAGATCGAGCAAAGTTCGATGGCGTCCGCCGTGCGCGCTGAGCTTGAAGGGTTGACCCAATCCCTAGCCACCGCTTTGGAAGCTGGGTCTGTAACGATTGGAAGGCTGACCGCGGATCGATCGACCGATTCAGAAGACGATGTACAAGAACGTGATATCGGACCTCTGTTCAACGCGTTAAACGACGTGAGTGATGCTGAAATTTTTGTTTGCGATGATAGGGCGCTCAACAAAAATGGAACCTTCAACGACAAGCGGGGGACGTTGATAAATACGGCCTTGTCATTCGATATTTTGAGATATCTCGAAATGAATGGAACGATTACAAGTAGCGAGTATGACGCTTCAATCGAGAAGCTCTACGAAAGCGGATTTGCTCTCATTCCATTAGACCCACAAAGAGTTATGGATTCGGCTTGCGCGAGCAATTGGGAAGTCGGCCCGAATGCCGCGCTGAGGCAGATTCGCAATTCAATACATCTCCCATTGATACGAGGGCTATTGAAACTACCCGAGGAAAGGCATTGGCTGCGTACTGCCGTCATATCTATCGCAATCGCTATTCGGCATGCGTGGTCGGAAATCCCTAAAGTCGAGCATGCAGTTCGGGCAGCTAATTATCTCTACGAAATGATACCCGATGTTAGGTCATGGACCGCAGTCGACAACTCGACTGACCGAGATATTTGGGCGCAGGAAGTCACGCGTAGTGCAGTAACCATCATCGGAAGTGCCTTTGCGCTACCTGATACGCATGTTGAGGCGTATCGAAACTGGTTTGATAACCACATTGGGCCGAAAGAGGTGAGACGTGATGAAGGGATAATGGAAGCAGCAGCCAGAGCTCTCTTCGAAAGTCTTTCGAAGCCGATAGACCTCAGTGAGATTCCCGCCGATGAGTAATTCCGACCAACCAAGTTCTGAAGATGTTCAGCGCGCTATGCTTTTTGATGCGCTGCAAAAACTTCCAAACCACGTGTCACAGTCGATGCTTGGGTTTCCAGAGTTACTTGCTCAGCTTCGATTACCCTCGAAAGATACGGTTCGAATCTTCGACAAACGTGTTTTGCGTGAGCATTTGCTTGATGCGCTAACGGAGGTGGCGGATGGAAAAGCACCAATCCTCTTTGCACATGACGGATCGATGGTTAGCGATACCGTCCGTCTCAAACCTGACGGCTCGGCTGAAATCACGAAGGCAAATAGCATAGCCCGTTTTTCCAATGTGGTCCTTCTCGGAATTGACAAATGTGCACGTCAGAAAGCCCTCCAGGCGATCTTTATGGATGGCAGGTTTGAACCAGAAAGAGAACGCTACTGGCGTAGGGTCGCGAACAAACGGGCGCTGAATCAGTCTGAGTACGTGGCGCTGGAAGCCGAGCTTCTTAATCATGCCGAAGCTGTCCAGTCAGAAATATCGAATGATCTTATCGGCGAATCGGCGACAATCGATTTGCTAGCTCGTGTGCCCCCTCCCTATCTACCTGATCTTATCGGCCTAACAGACCTACCTGACACCCAATACGAGTTTCAGGAAGCGTGGTTAGATCAAGTCGGAAAACTGACGGGCAAGCACTTAGTGCGTCGCATTAGGCTGTCTTCGCCAATAGCCTTCATGGGAGGCAACATGATTGGAAAGGTCGCTCAGAGATTGCGGCCCAGAATGCGTTGGCAAACGTTTGATTTTCTTGTCTCTAGACCAGAACCATTGTCAGTTCTCGCAGCTTTGGAAATTGCCTGCATCTCACATCCCGACGGTGATGCGTTGGAGAACGCGACAAAAGCTCTGGAAGTGCTGTGGACCCCAACCAGTGAAGTCTATGACCGCGGCTTGGTCAACATTCATACAGCCTATGTCGCCAGCACCGCGTTGTGGGCAAAAGAACAGAAACTCCATGATTGGCCTCTCTATGCCCAGCGGCTAGCAAGGTTTGTGCATGCGGCCCATATCGCGCGCATTCTGGATCAACTCAATGTCGAGCAGGCGGACCTTGAGGAGCGGGTCATTGGCGCGTTTCAATATCAAGCGCGTTTGGCCGAATATCGAGACTTGCAAGACGAGCCATTCTGGCAAGCGATGTACACTCATCCACCAACCTTAATGGCGTACATCTTTCAACGAACAGTTGAACTGATCAACACGATACCTGAAGAGGTTAGACCAGAACGCTGGACGGATTTAGGTGCCATTATGATGGAGCATTTGAGCGAGCGACAGGCAAACCTTCTGATTTTTGCGGCGACTCCTTTCTCTCCGTTTTGCGAGGGCTGGAACGGCCTGCAAGAACTCGATGATGAAAATGTCGATAACATATTCGAAATACTCGAAGGGACTGATCCGGCTCTTTGGCTGGATCGAATGCTTAAGTTGCAAATTTCCTTCGAATTGCCCGAATCTAAACGCAGCGATTATCGGGAAAAAATCCCCAAACTTGTCGATACGCTCTCCGGGCAGGAGTTTATTCAAGCAACTGAGATGAACTTACACATCGCAGCACGATGGCGCAATGTGGACCTAGCCGACGATATCATCAATATCGTGTTCCGGCGTTTCAAAGCCGACAACATTGATTCAAGAAGTGCGCTGGCGCGCCAAATTTTGTTGGCTTCGGCCTGCGAAGGCTCACAAGAGAAATGGCTAGAGAGGTTAGAGGTATTGTCGACCGCGTTTGCCCAGATTTACCCTGAGAGGAAGAGAATCGATATATACCGCGACTCGTTGATGGCTATTGGAGAAATGTCTGAGGAATTGGCGAGAGCCGTTGCACCTGCGCTCTCTACTGCCAGCTTGATTGACGATCAGGTGGTCTAAGCTCCAATTTTTCTCTGGCGCCGAGCTTGACAAAGTCGTGTTAGATGGCGGTTATCAGCGATCCGGTGGTTTAGCACGAACGAGCTGAATTGGGGCGCGAAGCGGAAGTAAAATGGGGCTGCTGTGAATGACTGCAAGTGCGGCGTTTCCAGACAGTCCGCTTTTGAAGAAAAAAAAGGTACAAAGCCTACCCGGATCGAAGCACACCCGCCACAAGGGCAGAAAAGCTCCAATCCGGGTAAACCTCTAATTTAAGCCCCCTTCGACCAGTTCACGTCCAGCTTAGCGGCTCCCGCTTCGGCTGCGGCCATGAGCGTATCATTGGCGAGATGAGAATAGCGGGTCGTGCTGGCGACGCTGACGTGGCCGATCATCTTACCGACCGTGTAAAGATCGATCCCGGCGTTGATCATGAAGCTAGCCGCACTGTGCCTCAGATCGTGCAAGTGAAGGTCAGACAGTCCAGCCAGCTTCCGTGCCTCCTGCCACGCCCGCTTGATGTCCGTATAGGGCTTCAGCGTTTGCGGATTGGGCAAGAGATACGGACAGTCATCAAACTTCGGTAACTGCTTGATGATGTCCAAGGCTGGCTGCGACAAAGGAACGTGACGCCCTCTGCCGTTCTTGGTCATCGGCAACCTCCAGGACCGCTTTTCCAGATCGATATGCTGCCACTCGGCGTTCAGCAGCTCCGACTTGCGAGCACCGGTCAACAGCAACAGACCAACTATGTGCTTGAGCTGCGTGTTGGAAGAACACTCACAGGCCAGCCGAAGCCGTTCCGCTTCCTCGCTGGTCAGATAGCGTTCCCGAGCATTGTTGAACTTGGTGCGCGGAATGTCCTTAACCGGATTGCGATCAAACAGTTCCCACTGCATCGCCAAGACGAATGAGCGGCTAAACATGGTCCGGATTTTTTCCACGCTGGCCGGAGCCAAACCCCCTGCCCGCTTATCGGCAAGCCACTGGGCAACGTCCTGCTGCTTGATTTCATCCAATCGCTTCTTTCCCCAACGCGGCAGCACGTGATTGTTGATGATCCTTTCTGTGCTGTCGTAGCTGCGCTGATAGGTCTTTGCGTGCGCCAGATGTTGCTCGGCAAGATCGGCATAAAGCGGGATTGCTTTCTGCTTCTCTTTCTGTCCGGCCGGATCGCCTCCCAACACTGCCTCGCTGCGGATTTTCTGCGCAGCTTTTTTGGCTTGTTCAAAGGTGATGTCACCGTAGGCGGCTATCTTCATCTGTCTTAATCGACCGTTCTGGTCATGGTAGCGTTGGTAGTATGTTTTGAGTCCGGTTGAGCGGCATTCGATTAAAAAACCGGGCATAGAATCCGAGTACCAATCCGTTTTGCGTGCACCCGCTTTACAAGTTGCTGTGAGGCAAAATGCCGCATCTAGTTTGTTAGCCTTGGGCATGGTGAATTAACTCCGTTTTGGTTGGTGTTGAGTTGATGGACATTGCTTGGGTGTCGGCTCGAGAGTTTTCCGAATTGGCGAAAAAGGTGGCCGTGGTGATCGACCGCCTTGGAAAGCCGACGTTGTTGTCGCGGTCGTGCCATTCGCTTTGAAACAGGCAAACGGGTATGAAGGCGTGGTTGTGGCATCGTATTTCTCCTGATTAAGGTTATGATGATTGGTGACCCCCAGCGGTGCCGGGGCCGGTCGGCGAAGTTTTGCTGGAGGCCTGCCAGAGCGCCCCGCTGAGAGCCGAGCCGGCGGCGTCGATACGGAAGCCATCGGTGGAGTGAGCGGGTGCGCAGCGGGGCAGATCGTGGTGTTAGGGCTGGCTGGCCGTTTCAGTCGGGGCGGGCAAAGGGGGCGAAGGCGGTGTCACCACCTTTACCACCTTTTCGACACGCCAGCCGGTTCGACCATCTGCTCGATCTTGGAGAAGCCGATAGCCACCAATCACCTTCCCTGCTTGACGGGATAGATATTGACCGAGTTTTGTGGGGCTAATAGCGTTGCCACTATGGACCGGCATTTCCTCAATCAGTTCTGCAAGATGGCTTTCTGGTTGGTCGTAAACATATTTTTTGACCTTGCGCAAAGCTATTGCCGATTTCCCGAACAGTTTAAACCATTCTGCTAGAAACTCTCCAACCAATGCCCGTTCTGGATCTACTGAAACTTTCTCAAGCAGGCTGGCCGCTGAATCTGGCAGGCCCAGCCAGATTAACGGATGGCGACAATAGTCTGACCATTCGTCATTATAGGAAGCGATATCGGGTACATCCGCTTTTGGACTACCGGCATTTTTCCAAGCTTCAATGATGGTAAAAACACAACCTACCAGTTTCTGACGATTACTGCGTGCATAATTGACCGGCCGCCCTTTGAATTTACGGCTAATTCCGTCCTCGTCTCGGGCGGCAAGGTTCACAGTTATAACCCGCCGCTGCATATCACCTACAGGACGAACATTGTTGCCAGACCCCGTTATAAAACAGCGGGTAGAGACGTTCGCCATTTTACTGACTCCCAAAATGCGTCCCTCCAACGATTCTGCTGTCAGCATGGTAAGAAGCGTTGGATGGGGTAGAAACCCGCTGGTCATATCATCATATTCGATTGCTGCTGGAGCGGATAGTAACAGCGATATCGTTTGTTTGGTGGCTTCATCCTTTGATCCAGGAAAGCTCACCCGTTTAGGTTCTCCACCTGCAAAGCAATTGATCAGTTGATTAAGGTAGCTCTTACCAACCCCGCTATCCGGCGCGACTATCAGAAACGCAGGCGCAACCGGCAATGACTGCCTTACCGTCGCCGTTACCATAGCTGAAAGCGTGGCCGCTTTGTCCGCTTCAGTTTCGAACCGGAATTCGGAAAGCAGTCCCTCCAGTTCAGTCAGTGCTTGCTTTGCGTCGTCCCGGTTTGCTTGCGTTGGGCAGATATCAAAGCCTTCAAACGCACCGTAAATTCCCGATGCCTCATCAAACCCCGATTGGGTGACAAGCGTTCCATCCGTTGGTCGATAATAAGGTTGGCGAGCTATTCCATTCAGAACGGGCAAGTGGCGATAACTGGAAGTTTCAAGCAACATTTTTGCCTGATCAGCGGGCGGGTTGCAGCGTTGCCAGCCATCTTTGTTTCTTCGTTTCCATATTGTCGAACTGGATAGCCGCAACATTAGCGTGGACGCTCCGGCCCGTTCGATGCCTACGTCTTCATCCTGCGTAGCTCCTCGCAGATAGACGATTGCACCACGCATCTGGAACACGTCACCGGTCGATGCGAGTACGGATTCCGATGCCAAGACACTTTGATCGCTGGTGCCTGGAATTATATGAATTATTGCTCTGTGCTGAGCGGCATCTTCGTCAATCTCCAGCCGATTGAGCAGGTCTCCGATCGACCGATCAGCGCAATGCCCGTGGTGGCATTTGAATCCCCCAATCGGAAATGCTTCCGTTGGCTCAAAATAGGCAGCACCGTCGTCCAATTGATCGGTATGTTCTTTCACCCATGGACAGGTAATGGAATGTCGCCGGCGACCCTCATCCCCCTTGTACAAGTTGTTAAATTTGAGACTGCCGATCACGGGATTCACCGCTGACGCAGGCGTGAATACCTGATGAGAAATACCGGTGTTCAAAATCGCCGAACCGCTCGCCGCCCTCTCGGTCTTCACGACCGATGCCGGTGAAGGCGGTGAAGGCGGTGTCAAATGGAAATCAGCAAAAAGCTGTTCTACAGTGAATTTTTTATCCGGATTCCACTTGGTCAGGCGGCACCGAAAAACTTTGCCGTCAGCATCATGGTGTTTCGGCTTTCCGTTTATGGCATTGGGTAGGCGCATCCATCGTGCAGCGCCCTTGGCACCCTTGTCGGTCAAACCAGCATCGGCACAAGCATTCTGCAGCTGGGTCATCTCGCCCATGTCCGCAATCGGGGTGGCCAGAACATAGCCATATTGAAAATTGGCGGGACTGGTTTCGATGGCGTAGGTCGGTTCGACATGAGAGACATTTCCCAGCGGAACTTTCGTGCCAACATCATCATGCACCAGTACATGGTATCGACAAAAATTTTCCGTCTTGGCAGCTAAAGAGCCTTTATCGGTCGGCTTGAACGTCGAACAGTTGAAGTAGTTGTTCCGATCGCTGGGACATCTGCCTGCCAGTTCGGAGGCTGGCGAAGGATGCCAACCGCCCTCTTCTGGGTTATCCGCTTTGCCGCAGATCGCGACAATCTCATCGTCGTTGATTTCGGAGAACAGCACGCCCAAAAATTCTTCGTTGCCGACGGCTGGGACACCGCCTTCACCCCCTTTGTCCGGCCGCTCTGGGTCCGGCGTGGTGTCGACCTGGGCTGCGTCGTCATTCTTCGGATTTATAATGATTGTAGAGGGATCAATCGAGTTAGACGTGTAACTTTTGTTTTCGTTATTAATGGGATAGGTCATTAAAATGGCTTTCTCCGGAACAGAATTCCGGCGTTTTGCGAAAGCATCCGTGTAAATTTTGGATAGACCGGTGGCACTTCTGAAGGTTGAACTGTGTGTCCATGCCTCCTGGCAAAAGTGCTACTCCGATGAACCATTGCCTGCCGGACTGAACAGGGTAATTCATCGATGCTGCGGATTTAAAATATCAAATCCACGTTGCGGCAGAATAACCGGTCACAGTATTCCGTCCCAACAGGGATTATGCGACTGGGTGGTAAAAATTTCAATAGGGGTTTAAAAATAAAAATGATGGCCGACGTTTTCACCGGCCACCAGATCATTCGTTATGTTGCAAGATCAAACCGGCTGCAATGATAGCTATCAGCATTAGTGACCAGAAGGGGTAAGCCCGAATGCACGCGGCCAGCGTAAGCAGAAACAGCAGAGTGAAAGTTTCAGCTGGCCTGACCATGGCACCATAGATCCAGGCCAATGCCAGCGCGACCAAGAGCACCTCGCCCCCCTTCTGAAACAGGCCAATGAGCAGAGAAAATAGCACCAGCTTGCCGAGGAAGCTCATGGTCGGCTCTCCGCAAACTCCCGGCACATCGCCAACAGCTCTGCATCCGTATCGGGATGGTCCTGGATGAACAGAATTAGCCCGAAGCCATCATCCGACAGCACAAAAACACATGCAAAGTAGCAACCCGAAAATTCGATCCATTCCCAGGGCGGCGTAAATGCGGGATCACCGAAGCGTGCACCGTCGACAGGGTTGACCAAAAGGGACCAGCCAATATCATTTTCCGCGTCCGCCGCCGTGTCTCCTGGCTGGATGATCAGGAAGTGCGTCAGGTCGCTCAGGTCGATGCCTTCCCAGGCGTTGGTGAGTTGCTCGAACCGCTGTGACAGCAGGGCGCGCAGTGGGTTGTCGGCTAGCAGGGCAATGGTACTTTTGACGGCCGCAGCGGTGCGTAAGGTTATCATTGGGGAAATTCCTTTCGGGCATAAAAAAACCCCCGGAGGTTGTCCGGAGGCTCATTGGTTGAGATTAAGGTGTTGGTGCTTTAGTTGGCCATGTGCCGTCTTGGTGCTTGTCCCTCAGTCCGGGAGTTTGAGACTTATCACTTTGCAACTATCGGTACTTATTTTGGCATATGCACGCGCCGTCCTAGTGCCCCCAAAACCATTCTCGGCACGAAATTCCATCTCGACGTTATTACCTTCGTAATCGGGGTGCATGGCAGCAGTTTGGACATGTTTAAACGCGGAAGGATTGTGCAAGCGGTCTTTTACTTGGCGTTCGAATTCAGGAAGGCGTTTGCCGAATGTTGAGAAGCAAGCTTCCACTGCTTCAAAATTCCCTTTTTCCGTCTCGGCCTTACCAATTAATTCAGCCATGCGAGCATCATCTTTTTTATTCTGGGCTAAAATATCGGCATATTCTTTCTCCCAAGCTATAGCATCAGCAGCAGCCTTCTGTCCTTCCGGTGATTGCTGATATGCTTGGATGACAGTCACTGACATAGATGCCAAGAAAATGAACGACACAATCGCCAACGCATATAGGATACGCTTTATCCGGTTAGAAAATCGAAAAAACCAAGCGGGAAAATGGAGTAGCGCCACAAGCGCGAACAAACCATAAGCCACAAAGTACACCTCGGTCGGCGCAATGGGTATAGACGCTTGCGGAAATTGTTGGATCAAGACCAATGCAACTAGAGCCAGAATTACGAAAAATCCGCTTTGTCCGGCATAAATGAGGATGGTTCTAGTGCGGCTTTTTGCCCCAATGGTTGCCGTATCGAAGTCATTGTCGTTGTTCATCAGTAAATCCTTCCTGTTGATTTAGTGTATCGCCTGTTTCCGGCAACACCAGTTAAAATGACACGATTGGTATACAGACGTGTCGGTGGGATTGCGGTCAAGTCCCCGCATGGACGTCGTGAAACTTTTGGGTGTGAATGTGCGGCACCACCGCAAGCAGAAGGGCATTACCCAGGAAGAGCTTGCGGTGGCGGCAGGGATGGAACGCAGCTACGTCAGCGACCTTGAGCGTGGCACACGTAATCCTTCAGTGGCAGCGCTCGGGAGGTTGGCGGCAGCACTGGGAGTCCAACCGGCTGAACTTTTGCAATCTGCAACGGACTAGCTCGGCCTTTCAAATAAGATACCCTGTTTTGCGCGTTTTGGCTTGGATCGAAATGGCCGTCGCTGCTGGCCGTCACACAAATCGGATGATCTCCTAACTATTGATTCATTGATACTGGGTAGCCTTGATCCTGCAATTGGGAGGCGGTTATGTTGGGTCCAGACAATGCGATTTGGGATGATGGCGAATGGGTCGGCTGGGGCGAGATCGAGGAGCAAATTCAGTACAAGGAATGGGGTGCAAAATACCCCAATGCCGATCGGTCCCTGATACCGATCTTCGAAGACCTGCTCAGCGTCGCGGAAGAGTATCATTACACCACGGGCAGCCACCTGCAGGTCTATGGTGATATTGGCGAGCTGTTCGGAGCGATAACCTACGGAGTGAAGCTGCACCGCAACTATGCGCAGGGCTCCGATGGACGGCTGGGAGATGACTTTGTCGAGGTCAAGACCATCACACCCTTCAAGGCCAATGACTATGTGGAGGTGAAAGCCAGCGGTAATTTCAGCAAGCTGCTCGTGGTGAAGATCAATCAGGATTTCGAGCTTTCTTGCCGGATGGTCGCCAGGAAGGATCTGCCCAAGGCCAAAGGTGGCAAGCACCGTATCAACTGGCTGGAGATTGCTTAAGTTCCTCAATCTCCTACAAGGCTAACTCTTCCTGAACGATCTCGGATTGGGGAGAGCTCCATCCTCATCCATCAACGTACTCGAAAATAATCCGGTAGAAGGTTCATAAACTGTTCCCCAGTCAATATTCCTATATCGCTCAATAAAACTTGCGCATTCTACATCATCCCATGGTTTGAAAATTCTCTGTGCACCATCGTCAAACGTAATATTAGTATACGGGCGAACGGCAGACTGATCGATCGTAAGTACTTCTGGAGTTTCGCTTGATACGTAACTGTGGGTAGCATCCCTCAATGAGGCCTTGTAATGAACACGGGCAGCAACTTCGGCAAATTGAATAGGATGAAGTTCTTTGCCAGCCAATCCAAACGGGCCCTTCGCGCCCACCTCCATTTGCAGACCGCCGTCGTTCACGAATATTGCGCCCACCTCACCGACACGTATGGCAATGGATTGTCCACCTATGTGGGTAGACAGGTCAAAATCCCCGCAGAATCTATCCGGAACAACCCTGTAAAGATAAAGTGAAAATGGAAAGTCTCCGTGCAATGCATGGAACACCGTTTCTTTTCGCGCACTCTGCAAAACTAATTGCGCGTGCATGAACTCTTCTAAGATATCCGTAGGGGCGATTGAGCCCTTTTCCGGATAACGACGGTCAAACGGAAGAGCCTTCTCTTTTACAAGCAAGCCAATGAAAATTTTACACATCCATTGAGCAAATCTCAGCCGGTACGCAGCCAGATCAACACTAGGATTGGCGATCACTTCAACTATGGAATTTTCGATATTACGCAAGAAACCGTTATTGCAATCGGTACAACACGGAACGGTCAGGCTACGATACGGCAGAAACGTGCCATTTAAGAGCGTTACGCGTTCATTGGCGAGACCAAATCTCTTCTGAAGCCACTTTGGAATAACATGTTCACCCTGACCGGCCGTTGGCTGTCCACCGCAGGAGAAACAAAGATCGCCAGTAAGTGTAGCACCGGAAGAAGCTATCTCGACTAGCCGCAGCACATATCCATTTTGATCATTGCGATTCATTTGCAATCTTGGTCATAAGAAAGCGAGATGGTCAATTGAACCGCCCCGGTATTGCCGGAGGCTCCAACTCTTGAGTAGAAGGA
>TARA_R110000772_G_scaffold36098_4_pt1 | contig 14903 bp, 31 predicted proteins | sample TARA_R110000772 | Tara Oceans TARA_R110000772 (sample SAMEA4397948) | marine metagenome | biome: Polar Biome; feature: [SRF] surface water layer (ENVO:00010504); material: water (ENVO:00002006), including particulate matter (ENVO:01000060) such as... | depth 5 m | reverse complement strand
ATTTTAAAATACGATTGAAATGCTGCAACCGCTTCAGCTTTTAATTATACTTTTTTACTTTTTATAAATTGTAACTTCGTTTTTATTTTCTTTTATTTCGATTATGCTATGAATTTCCATTTCATCTAATAACAAGTTAAGAGTACTATAACGGTGCAGCCCTATAACGTCTTGATTGTAAAAAAGTTCAATCCTATAATTCACATACCAACTGCCATCGAATTTAGGAATTACCGTTTCGTAACTCACTATGTTTTCACAAAGCAATTCAAATTGAAAAATAGCATTTTTTTCTAATAATTCAATAAACTGTTTTTTTTCCATTTTGTTTAGTTTTAATTAATGCAAATATACAACTTTTTTATTTAATATCACGATTTTTATCATAATATTCGTATTTAACTCTTTTGGCTGCTTTCACTTTCATTGACAGCTCTCTATACTTATGATCGTTTTTATAGAGTTCCTGGTCATCTGGTATCTTTCTGTAATCTTTTATAGATGAGCCAAACAGCTCGCGCAATTCGTGCTCCATTGCTATTTCTATTAGATTGTTGTCTTCGATTTCTATTGTTATATTGATTCGTCTCATAGTTTCTTTATTTCTTGTTCAACTTCTTTATAATATTGATATAATTCATAACTGTGATAGGTGTTGAAAACTGGTAATACCTCATCCACACAAATCAAAGCGCATTGTTTGGCATATTCTAAATGTTTTGAAACTGACAATGTGTTAAAATCCATATTATCATTAAACTTATCTACTAATTCCTTTGCTTTCTCTTTTGGTGTTTTCATCTTAATATATTCTTTTTTCGTTAATTTTAAAATCATAATGCTTTCTACTCTCTTGCATCTTTTTAAACGGCTCCCATTTGTATTTTTCAAACTCCTGTTTTATATCTGCTGGGAGTTCTGCAATTTCATCTAAGAACGTTCTTTCTGGTCTTATATCATTTGCTAGGTTGTTTAATTCAAACTCTAGCGCGTCCTTTTCTAGTTTGTTTTTTATTAGCAGATATTCTAGCCTATTATTTCTAGAGTATAAGTAGTTTAATTCGGAGTCAGTGTTTTTTAGATCCGTAAAGCTAGGCAGAATACAGTTTAATCTACGCTCCAGCTCTAAAGCTCTTGCATCTCTTAAGTTGTATCTGTATATTTTCAAACCGTGTACTACAGTAGCGTGGTTTCTACCAACTAGATCAGCTATCTTTTGCAATGAGTAGTTTGTTTTTTCTCGTGCCATGTAATAATAAAAAGACCTACCAAATACATACTCCTGTTCTCTTGTTTTTTTCTTTAAGTCTAGTTGAGTTACTTGCTCACACGCTTTTAATATTAATTCTAATTCGTTTATCATCTTAGTTTCTTTTAAAATTTATAACGTTTCTTTTAATGCAATAACAAGAGCTATCTTTTTTCGTGTATATCAAGCAATCTTTACCTTTTATCGATAGTGTAACGCTATCAGGGAGCTTGTACTGTCTTGTAACTATGTTACCGTTGCTTAGTGTCATTTCTAAATTATAAACCTCTCTAGTTGTTCCGCAAGAAGCTGTTACAATCATTAATAATATCAATAGTTTTTTCATAATGTAGTTTTTTTAATTGTGTTTTTTCTTTTTTTAGTTGCTCAACTAATCTATTAGCCCAGTATATTTTTGCTTCGTTTAAATCAATTGGGAGCTGTGTATTTGTTTTTGATAATTTTCGAAGGTGCTTAGTAATTTGTTTGCTATTAGTCATTGTTTGTGATGTTTAAGATTTCTGCCTGGCAATAGTAAATACTTTGGATATATTCCATCCATTCTAAAAAAGTTTCGTTTTGTCGTTTCATAGTTTTTTTATTTCGTTTCTAATTTCATTAAAATAATATATTTCTTTTCTCTTTCTCGATCCTATTCTCATAATGTCTATATAAAATGATTCCATCTCATCAACACAAATCAATGCGCATTGTTTGGCATCGTATAATTCTTCTGTATTACTTTGACTTTCATACATTTTGCGAACTAATTCCGCTGCTTTCTCTTTTACCTCTTCTTTTGCTGTTTTCATATCTCTTTGTATTTTACGGTTAAATTTTCTTTGCTTTTTTCGAATCCTTCTTTTAAGGATGATAGACAAGCCTCTCCAGCTTTATCTATTAGTTCGTTTTGCTCTGTTGCTGTTAGATTCGTTCTTCTAACGGTTGCGCAAAATTCGCCCCACTTTGTAATATATGTATTTTTCATAGTTCTAAGGTTGTATAGATTTGCTCTTCGACGCTTTGCCATTGAGCTTTTGTTAATGTATGTGTGATGTGATTGTCTTGCTCATCTACAACATACCACAAAGTAATAGTTGGCTGCGTTCCTGGATAATCATAATCTCCTGACTCAGCTTCTACATATTCGTAGTGTGCTATATAATATAAGTCATTGATTGAAATTGTTGTGGTTTTCATTATTTTTTATATATTTCGTGTATTTCTTCCATTCCCTCAATTTTCGTTGCACCACTCAACTCAATCGCTGCGTATACAATTGAAAAATATTGGTCGTGTGATAAGTTCAACCCCTTTGCTATTTCTTTAAATTTGTCTATTGGTCTCATAATATTTAGTTTTAATTATTAATGTTAAGCAAATATAAAGAGGATTATTCATATAAAAAAACTTTTTCGTATATTTGTTGAAAATAAAATTATGCAAAACAATATCCAGATTACAGAAAACGATGCGAAAGATTATTATGATCTTAATATTAACGGTGTGGTGTTAGGCGCTTGGGAGCGTTCAGACCTTAGACACTTAATTGAGGTTATCGATAATATCATCTAAAACTAAAAAACCCCTAACAAAATTAATTGCTAGGGGTTTTCTTTTGGTTGGTAGTTACTATTTATACTTCTCTAAATCCATCATTACATTGATAGGTTGCTTTCCATTATCTAATATGACACCACAACCGATAGATTCTTTCTTGCCTCCTTGCATATAACCCATCGCGTAAGATTTACTATCTATTCCGCAACCAACAGCCATTGCAAAGATAGCTCTAGTCTTTCCGAATAACCAATCTATATAAAAATCAGTATGAAAATGACCCGTTACCGTGCTAACCATATCCCTTTTAGCTGCTGTTCTTGCTTTAGATGATTTGTGTCCATGTACATATCTAACGCCATCAATATAAGTATCTGTTACCCATTTCCATTTTGGAGTTCCTAGAACGTCATTAAATGATTTCACCCATACGGCGGGAATACCAGAATCAAACGCCTTACGCATTATGATAGCATCGTGGTTCCCTATTGTGATTTCCGCGTCAGGAAATGCTTTGTACCATTTTTTAGCTTTATTAATACATAACTTCAGCTCGTCGCCTCCGCCCATAGCATCTGGATCGGTTGCGTGAAAACTTGAATAGTGCGAGTCAATAATATCGCCAATAAAAACAACTCTGTTACAATTATACTTCTTATAAGTATCTTTGCAGAATTTAAGGTAATTCTTTTTTTCAAAAGGCAAATGGATGTCTCCAATTACTAAAACTCTGTTGTCTGGTTTTTTTGCGCTCGCTTGCATTTTCGAAGATAATCCACGCCTAAAGGTTTCAATTGATACGGTTAGATTGTGCTTTTCAACTAAGTAAGCTGATACTGCCGTAATATTATTACCTAAAGCATCGTTGTTAAGTAGCTTTTTAGCCTCTTCAATGTAATCACTGTAATTTATCATAATAGTTTATTTTTGACAAATGTACAAAAAAAATAACTACTTACGCATTTTCTGTATTTTTTCTAACGAACGCCCGCCAAAATAAGCCGCATAAATAAGCAATAATAAAGAAGATAATAAATCAATCCATTCGTTTTTTACAACAAAATTATCGTTTGCAGAATCAACAACGATGTACACAGCCATTGAAATTGTTAGAAATATTAAAGCCATCGGTCTTACATTCTTTGACAAAAACGAATCACTTAAATTGTCTGACTCCCACCGCTTAGTTATCTCTTTAGCGTCTGCCATATCCATTTCTAGCATCGCTAACGCGATATCTTTATCTTTTGATGTAAGACTATCAGCACCCTTTATACGATCACCTAACGCGCTTAAAGCACTAACACCTGTAACGGTGCCAGCTAGATTTAATAACTCAGGACTAATGTCGACAACCGTTCTTAGAAAATCACCGATTCTAGTAGTGCCGTTCTTTTCTTTATAATCTCCCATTATACAGCTCCTATAAATCGTAGTACTAAACCTACTGCAAAAAGAACTATCATAACTTTAATCGCTAATCCTACTACTTTACTTGTATTACTTGCCATAATTTTATTTTTTAAAGATTCTTAATTTTAATATCCATCTACCTTCAGCCCAGCCGCTGTGCAAATTCCACATTCTGCCAAATACAAAAGGCTTCGAAAAGGAATAACGAAAATATCTATATCCTTTTACAGTGTATTTTGCGTACTGCTTGCCGTGAATCGTGTAATTACAAAAAGTTAACCCGCTCGTTGTGGGCGTAGTGTTGTTTGTTATTATATTGATATCGTACTTATCACCTTGTTTAGGCTTCATTACGTGTATTCTAAAACTCCAATGGCTGTTGCGTATCGCTAACCATATAAAAGCCTCGTAGAGCTTTCTAAATACGTTTGTATCGTAGTAATTGAAACCCCTGTTAATTCTATACTGTAAATCACCGTATGTATTAGCAACGTAATTCGCTTCATTGTCGTTTAAAAACCACCAGAATACACGCTTTTTTCTAAACGCAAAATATAGGGGGAATAATACAATGCCTAAAACGTACATAATTAAATGTACTATTGATATTGTGAACCATCTTAAAATAGGTTTATTTTTCATTTAGTTTGCATAAAATTATTTCAAATTCTAACGCCTGGATTCTATCAGCATTTTCAATCCTTCGCTTACTAGCTTGATTGTCGTATTCTATTTGGTAAGTATTCTGTTCGATAGTGCTAACTATTCGGGTGAAGGTATTAGATATTACAAGCAATGATATAACTACTGGTATAACTACCTTCCAACGTAGTATTATCTTTTGCTCATCTGTTGTTATTTCGCCCATCGCGCTCGCTTTCCTCTTCGATCAAAATGTACAAAGGATTTATAAAGCCCCAAACCACCCTCTGAAATATCACCGCATAGCATCATTGCCTCAATCAAATCATATAATTCTTTAGGCGTATGGTTTCTGCTTGTTAAATCTGATGCTGTTCCTTTCGTATGCTGAGAGTTTTTTACTCCCCCTATATGCTCGTTATGAGATGGTGAACGATACGCGCTATTGATATGAATAGCACAACCAGCAACATCTCGTATCTTTTGCAAATCACTAGCCAATTCAATAACATTCTTTAAAACTTCGGCTGGCATTTCTGCGCCATCCTTAGAATTAAACTCGTTTAAACTAAAATTATTTGTAAGTTTCATACATTAATCTTTTAAATGTTCTAACGCTAATAATATACTTAAAGTTGTTTCGTTTATTTTATCGATTTTGCCCTCGATTTTTGTGTTGTTAATTGCGTTTTGTTCAATCTGGTATATCTGAGAAGTTAATCGTGTTTCAACCGATACACCCCAAACTATTAAGGGCATAACGATAGCTGACAAAATCCCTAAGACTTGAGCCATTGTAGGTGGTTCTTTCATTTTATTTTTTTTAATTCTGATTTAGGGCTTGCCCAATTTACAATATAATTTATTAACGATGTTAGACTCCAGACAGCTAACCCTGTGAACAGCCCAGAAAAGAAAAGAAGAAAAGAAAATCCTATGTCCTTTTCAATGCCATCCTTAAAAATAAAGGCTAGAGCCGAAATGCTGCTAATCGAAAATACCAGGTGCTTCCAGAAACTAGGTAATCTAACTCTTTCATCTATAATTTTTTTCATTACTCTACTTTATACCAATTACCATTGTTATCTAATTCTACTATCACCCCGTCTTTTGCAAGTTCTCTTTGCCATTGCGTAAAATCGGTATAATCCTTCATTCTATCGATACCGCTATCCATTCTCTGAATAGGAAATACAGACCCGTAAGCATTGGGATATACTTGCGGATCTAACTTCTTTAAAATATAGTAGGTTTCAACCGCTGGAAATTGTATCGTGTTTTTTGCCATCTTTTAAGGTTCTAAACCACCGTCTGTAATAGTCCAAGTTCTACCTACGCCTGTAAGTAAATCTCTTGCCGTCTCTCCTGTCGCGTTGTATAGTGAATTACCACCGTGAAATGATACGCTATTATTGGCGTTACCGCTTTCTAAATCTACCAATAATTGACTGTATCTGGTGGTGTTAATAGTGTTATTAGTAAACATATTTGTTCCATTGCTTAATAATGGTAATGTCATTCCTACAGGTAGGTCTGTTAAGTTTGTGAACCAAAACATCTGAGTACCGTTAGTTAACAATGGCAAAGTCATTCCACTAGGCAGCGATGCAAGTAATCCACAGGCGTTAAACATCCTATCTCCCGTTGTTATATTAGGTAAGGTCAAACCACTTGGCAAGGAGGTAAGAGGTGCATTTGCAAACATCCGAGTACCATTTACCATAAGGTTTAAGTTGTCGACATCATCAGCAATACTCGTTAAATTGTTACAACTTCTAAACGCATTTTCTTGGTTAGTCTCTCCGGCTCCATAATCTCCCCATTCTAAAACTCTTAACAACTTAGATTTATCACCTAAATTATCAAAGTATATTCTTGGAAAAGTTCCCGTTATAGAAATAGTATAAGTTCCCGCACCACTTGCAAAAGTTATAGTTGTATCACCTGTTATACCTGTGCCGCTTTGACCGTCGGACGTGGTATAGTCATACAAGTATGTTCCTGTAGTGGTTGGGATTGTAAATTGGTCATTACCACTTGTACCCGCATTGTCAGATTTAACTTCAATAGTGAAATTTAGAGGTACTGCCGCCTCGCCTCTACTGGCAAACATCAAGAAACTTTTAAAAATCATACTATCCTATTTTATCTGATAATGCGGTTGCTATTGTGGTTTCGGTTGTAATACTCGCGCCGTTATACTGAAAATCTGCGAACGGTATAATATATGGATTGTTAACGTTGCTAATATCTGTTAGCGTGTAGTTTGTTAGTACTACCGTCGAATCTATAAACTCCATTCCAACCCAAGCCGCGTTCCAATATTCAACTTTCGCACCTCCTACGTTTATCTTTAATATGTTCCCTTCTAATAGTGTATTTACTGCCATTTTATTTTATTTTTATACTGTTATTATTTGATATGAAATATAAACTTTCATTGTACCATCACCCGTAGCTACTGAATCCGCACCCGCATCTATATATAGGTTTGAATTTGGACAAAAATCTTGGTTTAGAGCATATGTTCCTTCTCTATTTCTGCTAAATCCTGTATCCATAGAAAAGGGGCACGTTGCATAGCCAGCGTCACATGTTTGATCTAATCTAAGTGTAATAGCATCAAAAGGCGCAGTACCGTAAGTATAATTCCAAACCGCGGATAATATTCTAATAAACTTTCCTGCCCCTGGATTTGCTACCGCCTCTATGTTTGCTGATGCAATAGATTTTATTTGTGCTGCGGACAAACTAACCGTTGTATTTTGTATTCTCTCAGTATCTGTAATTGAAACTATTGGTCTTTGAGAGTCGCTACTATCTACTGTTACACCTGTTCCAGCTACTACCTCTAATAGTGGTAAATCTGAAGGGTTTATAACAGAGCCTTGTATAACAATCCAATCTATTTCAATAATTGGCGTATCTGTAAAAGTTAACTCAAATTCATCGTATTGCGTTATACTTCTAGAGTTTGCAGAAAACGAACTCAAAGGTATTTGTATTAATTGCCAATCAGTATCTGATTGCACATAACCGTAATCTATTAAGTTAACTATTTTAGAGTTAAAGTTCCAGTAATCAGTACCATTTTTTAATCTAAATTGCAAATTTGATTTGGGCGTTAACCCTGTTGTGATTCGCATATAAAAGGATAGTACCTCAGCAGCTACATACGTATAAACCGCGTCTTTTGTAAATCCTAATACATCGGATGAGTAGGCTGGCAGCGTAATAGATACCGTTCCTACTTTTGGATCAGTTGTATCTGCCATGTTCGCACCCGTTGGGGTATCGGTTAAATCCCACTCTGCCGTTTCCCCTAAATTTTCGTCATATATTACTTCTGTCACCGCATCGGTGTCTGTTGTTGCTAACGCTGCGATAGTTCTAAATGATATTTCTACTTGCGTACTTAAATCTATTGAAGGCTTAACGGGGCTTGCTGCTGGTGTTCCCGCTACAATTACAATAGATGGGACTGGAGGCTCTGCTGTTGTTACCTCTACTACAAACACATCAATACGGGGGTTCGTTGCGTCTGCTGTGGTTTGTGTTACATCCGCAGAAACAGGAATATCAATATAACGCCCGTTTATAATGTAAGATGTTGCCCACGCGCGGTAGGTTAAGCCCGTTCCAGAATAAACAATACCACCTTTTACGATTGCATTACCTCCTAATAAATCTGTGAATGTTGGCAGTCTCTCAAATTTTAATTTAGTGGTGTTAGGCTCCGTACTTTCGTCAACTGTAACCATTGGAACGCGCCCTACACTTGTCAGTAGTGTTGCGCTTGTTTCGTCAACGTCGCTCAAATCAGTAAACGCACCCGCAAAAGGCGTACCCACTAGATTTGCCTTTGTTATCTTCTTTGTTGTTCCCGCTGCATTTGCTGAAGTATCAGAAACGTCTACAATTTCTAGATAATCACCGTCTGCTGCTGTCGATAGTGCCGATTTGTCTGTTAATCTTTGATCTGCCATTTAATTAAATATTGCGTTATTACCGTTTTGATATATTTTGTTGTTACCATCTTGAAAGATGTAGTTTTCTGGAACGTCTGGAGCTATAAAAATCGGCAAGCTAGTCATATAATATGCTTGATTGTCTTCTATTCCGTTTGTTGTAACTCTATAACCGTTTAAATCTGATTTATTTACACCCGATTCTGTTGTTATTTGACTCTCTAATCCATTATAAAGCCCTAAAACCCTTAAATTTCCTAGCCTATCTTCGTAAAATATTCTAATATTCTGTCTTAATAGCTTGTAAAGTTCATTAGAAACATCTGTTTTAGGTATTTCGAATGTCATTGTTTGCGTCCATTTCTCAGAACCACCCTCGAAAGATGATGTTTCATTGAAACTAACGTTTTCAGCCGCCACTGAATAGGCTGTACTTGTTGGAAAAGTCGTTAACAGTTGCTCTGTTGTTACTATTTCGCTTCTAGAATACTTGTACCACGGTAAAATATAGAAGATTTCCATACCTCCTAACCCGTCTTTACAACCTCTTAATATATTTGCTGTTATACTCATACTACCAAAGTTCGCTTTCGTCCTTTCCTATGTTCCCGCCAAAGTACCAGCCGCTTGTTAGTTTCATCGACTGCGCATCGACCTCATCCTGGGAGCGTTTAAATTCCGCTATTGTATTCTTACATATCCATTTGTCAAAACGCTGTACGTACATTTGAGCCATCGCGCTGTATTTCTGCGATAAAAATTGTGCTTCCTCTTTATCTACTACCTCCGAATTTTCGGGCTGGTGTTTGAATAAACCGCCGTTGGTTAAACTATAGCTTGCTATCTCTATGTACTTAGCCGTTGCCTCGTGCTTTGTAATCGGTTTTACGAACTCAGTGTATAAAGTACTATAAAGCCCCGCTAAATTGCCCGCTGTTGCCCCTGTAACGATTACATCGTATAACTCCGTACCTAATAATGGTTCTATAACGCTGATTTGCGTATCTGCAACACAAAAGATATATTTATCGATGTCTACATTACCACCCATTATGGTAGTGCTTGCTATTTCTGACGGTTGTATAAATAAAAATTCTGCCATATTACTTATTGCTATGTGGTGCTATTGATACATCACTATCGTTAGTTGGTACAAAGTACCCTCTTCGTCTTGCCTCACTTGTACTTATTGTTTCAGCTAAAGGGCTGCGTGGGTCTAAACCGCTTCCTTTTCTTAGATATATCTCTCTATTCCATTTGTGTTTACAAGTGCCGTTTGGATAAGCCGCAGACCTTAGACCGCCGCCTTTCCATTCCCATATAGAATATGAGTTTGAACCACCCGCGCCAAAGCCATCATTAACCCCGCTTTTATTCATTTGCAAAATATCTTCTTTACGATATAATTTATTTGCAAGCATCATTTTTTTACAAAATAATCTTTCAGGCAATGGATTTCCAACGTATCTATAAAGTATTTTAATATCCTTACTATCTTGTTCGCTTTTAGCTAACGGTCTAGCCGTTCCCGTCGATGTTGCAAATTGAATAAGACCATACAAATCATCATCGGTTTTGTAATCTACTTCAGAGCCGCAAAGTAACTGCCATTCATCGCCTGAGTCTTGACCGAATGATATTAAGGTGTCTGCCATTTCTTCGCTTGCACCATCATCACCACTCATACAAACATGAGACTTCAACTCTGTTGGTGTTTCTTTCGGAGCTGTTAACGGTATAAATTCTAAATCTAAATTAATACCATATTGTACTAATATTTCTTCGATTGCGTTTGTGATCTGTTTTTGTTTCGGTTTAATGATATATTTCATTAAATCCAAACGCGCTTGCTCCATTTCTTCGGCTGTATTACTAAAGCCGCTTGATGATATGATACCAACTATTGAAGGAGATGTACATCTATGAGCTGTAAGTATCTTCTGTATAGCTCGTTCATCAAAGCTATCATATTGCTTATGAATGTTTTCAGGAACAGGAAACACATCGACGGTAATCGCTCCCGCATCGCGCCCCTGAAAGTTTAATACAAATGAACCCGCGTTACTGCTACCTGTTAATTTTTGCTTTATTTTCTTTTCTAGTCTGTCCTTTTCTTCGTCTGTTAAGCTCTTGCCGTCTGGAATATTTACAATGTAACCCGCACTCAATGAATTTTTAATATAGCTTATATTCTGGTTTGCGGTTTCGCGTTCCATTTCAGCATATACCAAACCGCCTTGATAATCTAACGTTGTGAAATACTGAGTTCCTACCGAATAAGGTTTAATACAATGTATTTGTTTTACATCTTTAGAATTTCCGAAGGATTCAATCTGTTCTGGTGCTACCTTGTTAGTGTTTGCCCAATTTCTAGAATACCAATACGATTCGATTTCGCCGTCTTCATTTTCTAACGATGGCACTACATATTGCTTCGGCAAGTGAGATATTGAAGATAAACCGCCACCTTTGGTTTTTATAATCTCCATACTAGCCTCAGTAAATACTTGAAAGTCAGTACAGATTTTTCGTAGTTCCTTTTCGTTTAGTATCGTTTTTAGTTTTACCCAATCTGGTAACCCTTGAACGCCATTCGTATAAGTTAACCCCTTTCCGAAAATATAATCTGAATAAGATTTGTTAACCGATCCATTTGTAGAGCTATCATCGTTCATATCAATTATGTACTGATAGAAACTATTTTTGTGCCCGTTTAAAACCCAGTTTTTATTTCTGTTTTCTATCGGCTCTGGCTTAACGTAAGACGCTAATTGAAATATTTTTATATTATCACTCATAAAAGTATAGTCCGTCTGTTAATTTGTATGCCTGTGGCGTTTGCGCGGTTGCTAGTAGTTTACCTCTAAATATTACAACTGCCCCTTCCGTTATTTTAATCTGATATTTATCACCCTCCGCAAATGCTTTCGTAAATGTAACCGTTAAAACTCCATTAGCAATTACATATGTATTACCAGGTGTTGTTGTTACCTTTGTAGACTCATTATATAAGGCTAATACTATCGCGCCCGTTGGATAAATTCGAGGTATTAAATCAATATCGTGAGATGCGTTCGCTGGTAGTACAATCTTCATGTTATAATAACGAAAAAATGCGTTTATTGTTTTAAAAGATAAACCCCGCTAATAAATAGCAGGGCTTAATCCAAAAAACTAACCAAAATTATACTGCTGTTGTCACTGCTAAAAATGCCGTCACTGTTGCAGAGTCAAGTATCGGTGCTAATTGTGCTTCCGTTGCTACACCTACTAAAGTGTAACCCGCAAGATCAGTTTTTGCCCCTCCTGTTGATGCTGTAACGCTCCAATCCATACCGTCTGTAATTCCTAAAGCGTGGTAATTTCCCGCTCTGTCTTTTACAACGCATTGTGCGAAACTAGCCGCCAATAAATTAAATTCAGCAGCATCTAACGCTGTCATTTTTTTAAGCACTACGGTTATCGTCTGTGTATTAACCCTTGTGCCTGTATTCCTATCTGATACAACCGCCTGCTCCAATGTTGAACCGTCACCCTCTAAAGCATAACTAAAGTTTGCCGTAAGTGCCACATTCATTGCCGTAGCTGCTCCCGCTACAATTGTGAAAGGATCGTCCATATCATCGTATAGATAAATAGAAGAGTTACCACCCATTATATCTTTACATTCTTTTGCTCTACTTCTCGTTAAATCACAAGCCATTTATTTAAAATGTTTTTTGTTAAATAGGGGACTACTTAAAGCCCCCTTTCAACGTTATTAAATTAGGCTGTTGTTGTCAATAACCAAACTACTTCGTCACCTCTATAATATCCCATTCCACCAGAGTAAACTACTTTACCTCTGATTTGTCCTGTTAACAATCCTATTTCGTCCTCATCTACTAAAGAGATTTCGTTATAATCTGCTTGCAGACCTGTTGCGAAAATTAAGTTTGATTTTTCAAATACGATAATTGTATTGTCAGCCAAACCGTTTACCTCTGTTAGCATATATCGTCCAAATTTCGCTTGTTTCTCTTCAGATGTACCGTCGTTACTTTGACCCAAACTTATCATTTTGAAATTATAGGCTTGAAATACATCAGGAGATACACAAACCGTTAGACTTCTACGTCTAATCTTAGAAGGTACAGCTGCTAAAGCTGCTTTCAAATGCGCCTGTACATTTGCTTCTGTTGTTGCTGCGTTCAAAGCGGTAATTCCATTGTTTGCTTTGATAACATCGCCATCGGCTGCAAACTGAACTACGAAACCATCACCGATTTCACCGTCTGTAGCGTTAACACCGCTCCAAATTTCTGCGTCTACTTTCTCAGCTTGAGAAGATAAAACTTCTACCTGGATAGCCTCCATAATATCTGCGGGGGCGTTGTCATTTGCTGCGCTTCCACCCATTGTATCACCTGACCAAGTTGCTCTAAAATCTTCCTTGCAAATTTGCATAGGATTCATTACCTTTTTAGGTTCGATAACCTTGTTAGTTAATGTGATTGAGCCTTGAGGTGCGAAACCGCAAGTATAATCAATTGTACCATCTGCATAAGCAATCTTACGAAGATTCATTTTGTAATTAACGTTTTCCGCTACTGTTACTAATCCTAAACGTAAGGTATCGGATTCTTTGAAAGCTGCGCCAATTATTGCGCCCGCTTCCGATCCCGCATAATTACTTGTTACTGTTGTTGTAGTTGCCATTCTTATTTTATTATTTATATTATTATTATGCGGTTGTGAAACTCGTAGCTACTGAAAACTGACCAGCTAAATACCAATTTGTTCCGTCACTTTCTAATGTGAACCAATCCCCTTGAATTGCTTTTGTATGTACTACTGTTAAAGTAGTCTCGGCAGATGCTAGTTGTACTAATCCCGCCTCTGTCACACTTCCGTAAACTAAAGCTCCTGTTGCTGCAACAGTCCAAGCTGTCGTAATAACGGCAGCCGTTACTAGAAATTTGTAATGTCCACCCGCAAAAGGTGCTGGTAATGTGATAGCTTCACCTACTGCATCTAGTAAGATTGTTTTACCGCTGTCGCTTGTCGTTAATGTTGTATCTGCTGTTACAGATTTTTGATCTGCATTCGCGTCTAATTGTCGATAGATTGTGCTCATTTTTTAATTTTGTCTTAGTGATTGTAAAATTCGTTCTCTTTTATTTGTAGGTTGCGCAGGAGCTGTAACAATCTTCTTAGCCGCTGGCTGCTCTGATAATTCAACTACCTTATTACTCAACTCTTTAATTTCTTTTAAAAGTACCTCGTTAGATTCTTTTAACTCAATGTCTGCCTGTTCTTTATATTTAATAAGAACGGACTTAATAGCGCTTGCAATCTCTTGCGCTTGCTTGTCTTCGTTTTCTAATTCTGCTGGTGCTTCCTCTTCGGCTGCTGTTGCGTTAATCGCACCAACTACACCCTCTTCAGTAACTACTAACATAGAGCCGTCTTCTAGAGGATAGTCTCCAATAGGTAAAGCGATTTTAGCGTCCTCTTCGCCAACTACCCAAACAGCACCGCCAACTTCCATAGCCTCACCATCAAACATTACGTCGACTTCATCCGATTTTACAGAACCTAGTTGTACATCTTCACTTTTCTTAAAGTGGGTTAAAAAATTCTCGAAACCTTTTTCGATGGCTTCGGTTATACTTACACTCATATCCTCTTTTTTTAAATTAATTTCTTTTAATGAAAATAAACCATCGATTGAGAAACCTTTAATCTCTCCCGATAGTGCTTTTTTATATATTTCGTCGTTATCACATTTCATTTTCATAATCCAAGCACCTTCGACAATATCCTCTTTAGGTAATCCGTAAGCAAGTGCCGTATCTGTTTTAGGATCTTTAACTACCCAACTTTCAACGAAGGAAATATTTTTAATTTCACTTTCGTGTTCTAGCTTTGAGTTAGTTTGAAATCCCTTAGTAAAAAAATCATGCGCAGACGCTTTAATCGTTTCTTTTGGAAATGTTATGTAGAACTCGTTCCCGTCTTGATTTCGATAAATAGGCTTATCTGGAATTAAACACACTCCTAATAATGTACGCTCCTTTTTATCTACTTCA
>TARA_R110000772_G_scaffold194614_2_pt1 | contig 14969 bp, 16 predicted proteins | sample TARA_R110000772 | Tara Oceans TARA_R110000772 (sample SAMEA4397948) | marine metagenome | biome: Polar Biome; feature: [SRF] surface water layer (ENVO:00010504); material: water (ENVO:00002006), including particulate matter (ENVO:01000060) such as... | depth 5 m | reverse complement strand
TAAAGAGACCATCCGGACTGCCCTGAAATCTGACGAACGTATCCTGAAAGATCCTGATGCTATTGTTGGAGTGATGAATCTCGGCAAAGGTAACGTTGATATCGTGGTGTGGTTCTGGGTTAAGTCTCCAGACTTTCTCATGACGAAGATGGATATGACCGAACGCCTGAAGATTGACCTAGAAGCTGCTGGTTGCTCGATCTCTTAGATTACGGCGAGGTTTCTTTAACACGCACCCCCACGGAGATTCGAACTCCGGTTGCATGGATGAAAACCATGTGTACTAACCAACTATACTATAGGGGCGTGTTCTAAAGTGGAGCGGGCAGAATGAATCGAACATTCATCAATAGTTTGGAAAACTATCGCACTACCATTGTGCTATACCCGCTTAAAGTGTAAAGACTCAGTAGAAGTATTCTAATCCGATCTTTGGACCGGCCATCCTTTTCTTTGATATTTTCTTAGCCTTGACCTTTGTGGTAATGACTGTATCTCTTTGTCGAAGTTGTTGTGACTTATGTCTTGCTCGATCAATAATACTTGTTGAGTTCGAAGTGCTGGAATCAACAAAGTCTTCAACATCAGCATAAATCATGTATCTTTCTTTGATATCCTGATACTTCTTTTCCTTCTGAATCCTTCGAAGGAAAGCATACCAAATGATTTGAGTGAAGTAAGAAAAAGCATTGGGAAGTCCAGTTCTTGTGGCCTTTTCAATATTATAATTCATGATTGCTTTTACGCAATTTTCAACACCGTCCATGACCATCTCTTCGCGATACGTATATCCAATAAAGTTCGGTTTACGGGACAGCCCTTCGGATATCTTAAGAAAACATGTTCCTATGTATTCTGAAATGATGGGATCGTCCTGATCATTTTCTCTTGCTTCATTGACTAAATTCACGTAATCGACTACTGATTGAGAAAATATCTTATTGTTCACATAATGTGGTTTATCTTTAGGTTTTACCTTTACTTTCATAATGTTATATTATATATGAAATTATCCGATTTGTAAATCAAATAATTAATTATTTTTCCTTGACACTACTATCTAATTTGTGTATAATAATCAAAGATCTTCAAAAGAAGACATGGAATCAATTCCAATCTGGATACTGTAACCTTTTGTTATACATATCTAATAGAGTATTCGGATCACTATCTGCCGGAGTATCGTTATCTTTATTTAATGTATCAAGTTCATTGGATGATAATTCATCAATAACTGATTCAAACTCTTCAACATCTAATGTATTAGCTAATTTATCAAAGAAATTATATCTAATGAACATTTCCTTTAATGATAGTGGAGCTTCGGATCTAGCGATAATATCATCTATTAATATTTCAATTGGTTCAGTTGTTGTTCCATGTTCAAACTTAACTTCATTTTGAAACATCCATCGATTTAAAACGTAATTTCCCTTATTATCTTTATTTAGACCCAAGGGAAGATCGATACATACACTGTAGTTTTCAACATTATATGAATTCTCTTCAGCCATGATATAACTACCATCGCTTAAACGATAGGTAAAAACATTTATCTCATCAGCGTTTTCTAATAACGTTTTAATTATTTCTGGCCAATCTAAGTTCATATTGGTACCTCGTATAGTTGAGTTTGAAACTTTTCCTTTGAGTATATTTTGAAACGATCAATGGCGTGATTTAGGGTATAGTTCCTTTTCTTTTTCCAAGAAAGATCATCGGATATATCAAAAACGGTTGTTGGTTTGCCGTCAACTGTTTTTCTCAATCCTCTACCTATGGATTGTAGAACCTTTATTTGTGATTTTGTTGGTGAAGCAAACACAATGTTATTTAGGTTAACAATATTGATGCCTGTAGAAAAAGTTCCAGTAGAAGCAACTATGATTGCATTTTTTTCCTTTTCAGTGACCTCTCGAATCTTTTCTCTATTATCAGCACTTACCGCGCCAGAAACGAAGAATACTTTTCTATCCTTACCCACCTTATTACAGAACATTTCATAGAGTGGTTTGCCGTGTTTTTCCACAAGATTGTAAAGAACCAAAGAATTTCCGCTCTGATCGCATGTGAGGTTTACGATAAATTTATTTCTTTTTTCATACCCCACGATGAAATTGATTTCATCCGGATACTTAAAGGCCTTTGCAAGCTTCCTTGATTCATCCGGATATTTAAGAGCCAGACATTTTATGTTCAATTGCGCCAGAGTATCCGAATCGATGAGTTGCTTTGTGGTGGTGACTTTGTATTGTGGGCCAAAGTTTCCTTCCAATACCAATTGGTTCACCACCGCGTTATCCATTGTTCCGGTAGTGCCAATTCGATATCCAGCATTGACCAGAAGATCCATAATCTTCGTCAAAGACTTTGCGCGGAACAAATGATTTTCATCACCAATTACCATACCATAGGGCTTAAACCAATCCGAGTTTAGTTTATATATGCTCTGCCAAGTGGTAACAACAACCCTTGCCAAAATATTAAATTTCTCTTTCCCGGAATATATCTTATGGACATTTTCTTCGACATTATAACTTTCGTCTAAAGCGGAATAGTCGGCAAAATCCTTTGTCATCTGTTCTACAAGAGAAGTGGTAGGAACAACCACTAAGACATTTCCCTCATGTTTATCAAGATAATACCGCATCATGATATAAATTATAAGAGATTTTCCAGATCCAGTGGGAGATAGAAGAATACATCTACGATGACGGAGACCATGTATGGCCGCGTTCAATTGATAATCTCTAGGAGATATGATTTTCCCATTGATAGAAATAGACATCCCATCGATGTATTTTTTTAAATCCCCACTAGGCGTCCATTCATGTTTTACATTTTCATCTAACTTTAATTTGTATCCTCGTTCACTACAAAACTGATGAGTTTGTTTAAGAAGACCATGAGGCAATTGCTGGTTCCGCAAATCAAAAAGTCTAATTTTTCCATCCCAAATCTTGTTACGATATGCAGGCATAAAACGATACCCCTCCGCGAAAAAACTATAGTATTCGTAGAGCTCGCGAAGATATCCTCTATCATCAGTTTCGACGATTAACTTGGCTTCGTTTTGCTTTGAGATCTTTATCATATTTAAAAACCACTGGTGAATTTTTGGAACTCAATTATATTTTTAATATGTTGATGACGCCACTTAACGGTGTCAACAATCTCTCGAAGAGCTTCTTCCAAGGTTTTAAAATATGTGATTTGTTCTTCGGATTTTTGGAGATCAGTGTCGCTTTCGAAAAAATAATGAAAATCAGATTTAATTATTTTCATACCATCGAACGGATCATATTTCCAACCATAGTCATCGATTTTTTCCTTTGAAAGTTTACCTGAAAAGTGAAGCCACTTATCACGCAAAAGGATTTTCTGTGACATTTCCCTTTTCTTTAACTGTAACTTAATTATGCTATGGAGTTCAATATACTTTGCGTGGTTTTTTGAATTCTGGGTCGTAGCTTCATCAAGGAGGGATGTGTCAATATTCGAGTCCTTTTTCCACATCTCAAGGATATCATCAAGTTTCATCATATAGTATTATTTATCTCTATTTTATAATCGAAAATTCGGAGTACCGGAATTGTACATCTGCTTGCAAATATTCTACATCCGTTGCCTGTGTTGTAAATTCAACACCACTTAGCGAAACTGGAAACACATCCCTGAATTGAAATTCTCGGTTTCCGTTATTGTGATTGGTGAGAACTGATAGAATCATATCAGAAAAGTCTAAACCCGCATCACGGTTGCTTATCATCCAGTCGAATATTTCTCTATAATTTTTTAGATCTTCATCGATAGCAAATCGAAGAGAAAGTGGTTCGTAGGCAATGGTATCCCCGGCCAGAAAGGTTGTCTGACCCCTAAACCCTTGGCTTGTTTCCCCCATACTTACACTTGGTATCGATACGCCCGTAACAAAATATTCAACGTTCGCAAAACGGTTCCGGTTGATGGTAAGACGAAATCCAGTAGGAGAAAGAAAATTAAAATTTGTGGTAAGCGACATGACTGTATTTATACAAAAAAAGGGCCGTCCCCGATATGGAGACGGCCCTCGATAGTTTTATGAACTAACTAGATTAGCTTTGTCCACCAACGTTGATGTTACCAACGCGGATATTGCGGAAGTATTGATTCGAGTTAACGGAACCAATGCCAGCAGCTGTAGTGACAAACGGGTTGGCTTGGAGGCCATAACGAGTCTTGAACGCAATCTTCGGTTGGAAGGTTGTTTCATCGACTGCACGAACCATCGTGAGAGGAACGTATGGGCAGTAGAACAGACCAGCGTCATATGGGTTAGTTCCACGATATCCAACAGTTGCGTAGTCAGCACCGGCGTATGGATCAACATACACTTTCAAACGACCATTCAGAACACCAGCGAAGGTGTTTCCGGTGTCGTCAACATTCAGGTCAGTGGCCATGGCAGGAGCGTAGTCAAGTTGACCAGCGGCAGCCAAGGCAGAAGCGACGTTACTGGAAGCGATAACGAAGTTACCTTTTCCACGACGTGTTTCCTGAGCAATCTTGTTGGCTTCAACTTCCAACTGATAGATGAGACTCTTGAACTTCTCAATGGCCCAACGACCATCAGCGTCAGCAACCATGTCGAAGAGACCATCAGTACCAACATTAGAAGCACCAGTTTTGGCAGTGCTGTTGATCGAACGGATGACTTCGCGATTGACTTCAGCGAGGATTTCAGCGGAGAGGATGTTAGCCAACTCAGCCTCGGCATCCAGACCATGAATGGCCTTAAGATCCTGAGCGAGTTCCATCGAGTACTCAGCCTTCAACTGACGAGTTTTGGCAGTTACTGTTGCCTTCTCGATAGTGAAACCGAGTTCAGCAGGACCAGCAGCTTCACCAGTCGCGGTAACAATACCGGTACCAGTTGTGTAGGCACTTTCAGGAGAATCAAGACCGGCGCTTGTTGGATCTGTTCCAGCATGCGTACCAGCTCCACCGAAGTCTGTGTCTGCTTCATTGAAGCCAGCTTCAGGATCACCTGTTACGATTGGTGTTCCATCTCCATAACGGGACTTCATCGCGAAGATCAATCCAGTAGGACCGGACATTGGCTGAACACCAGCAACGTCATAAGCGATAAGGTTAGGCATAGCGCGACGAACCAAGGAGATCAGTACGGGATCGTACGAAGTGATCGAACCAGTAGTGTTGTTGGGTGCCTCGGTGAGCATACCGTTCATTCCACGTTCCTCGTTACAAGCTCTTTCAGTGTTTTCGAGGAGCTTGGCGGTTACGGCCCGGCGGTAGTTATCTTTGATAGGTGTAGCATCGGCGTGATCAAGCACGGGAGCCCACTTTTGTAGTTCTTTTTCTGCATTAAACATATTATTTGTTTCCTTTGTTAAGTAAATTATTACTTGTGGCTGTTTTGTTGAATACGACTCAGAGAAGAAGTGTAACGTTCCATTGTCGATGACATTTTCGCGTTACTGTCGATTTCTCCTTCGACGATTATTTCTGTTTCATCGGAAGAAGAAATTTCCTCTTCCAACGTTTCTACGCTTTCTTTTTCAGAAAAGAAAGCCTCTTTGATTATTTGAACCTTAGACTTGAAGTTAGAAGCGTCGATGAATTCGACATCTTCTAGAAGTTTATCGAACTTCGCGGATTGTGTAGAAGTCAGTTCCGAAGTAGCTTCGGTGACAATCTTCTCACGTTGAAGTTCAATGATCTGAGAAGCGAGAGCATCCCGTTCTTCAGTAATTGCGATTGTTTCAGCCTTAGATGATTCAACATCTTCAGCGAGACTATCAACCAAGTCAACTTTGCTCTCAGGTACTTCGATGTAACTCTCGACGAATAAATTCTTGAGATTTTGCATGAAGTCTTCGGCAATTTCTGTACGTAACTTATTGTCAACGTACTCTTGGTTTTCGCTCATCCAATCTTCAACTACGTATGTGAGGTAGTTGTCAATTTTCCCAACCAAAGTATCACGGATATACACGATCTCTTCTTGCAAAGATTCTTCGAATGTATTTTCCAGTCCTTCTTTGATTGTAGCGACTTTGTTAGCAACAGCAGCCTCGAATAGAGTAGATGCCTTGGTTTTGAAGTCTTCTGTAAGATTGGATTCGGCGTCAGCAAGAACCTTAAGGTCCGTTGCAAATGCTTCTTCCACTTCCTTTTCTTCTTCGTCACCATGCATCGAATCTTTAATGGCATCATAAGCGGCCATTAAGTCATCTTTTTTCATCCCCTTCATTTCCTTGTACATGGCATTGATCATATCAGCCTTTGTACTTGGTTTTTCATGGGCGTCCTCTTCCATCTCATCCTCACCATCTTGGCGCATACTTTCATATGCATTGACAAGATCATGTTTTTTCATGGATTTGATAGTAGAGAAAGCATCAGCGAGGATACCTGCTTTTGTTTTAACACCTTCTTCGGGTGTTTCTTCATCTTCTTCGGACTCGTCTTCTTCGGAATCGTCTTCTGTAGACTCATCTTCTTCGGACTCATCTTCTGTAGATGCATCTTCTTCGGACTCATCTTCTGTAGACTCGTCTTCATCATCTTCTTCTTCTTCTTCGGCTTCGGTTTTCTTCTTAGCCTCACCAAGAAGAACATCGAGTACTGAATCCGTCAGATTTTCTTGAGATTCCTCAGTAACTTCTTCAGGTTTATCCTGTACAAGCTCCTGATTCTCTACAAGATTTTCTTCCTGTACGTCTTCAACAACGATTTCTTCATTTTGTTTTTCTTCAGACATTTTGGTTTTTTACCTTATTTTGAATTTAGAGTTTGGAGAGGAAATCGCTGAAGATTCGTTCCTGAGCCTCAGCTATCTGAGAGGAATTAACCTTCTTCATTTCAGTCTCATATTCTTCAATTTGTTGAGGTTTGAGAATACCATTTTCCATGATCCAATCAACGCCTTCCATGATGCCATTTACAAAGGCTTCAGGGGCGGAGGGATCTTGTACGATGTCAACGGTCGAAAGAATATAATCATCCTTTACAAACGTTTTGTTTTCTCTTGATTCAACAGTTCCCATACCACGACTTGAGACACCTAACTTGCAGCCTCCTTCAATGAGACCTTTCACAATCTTACCCATAGGTGTATCCAAGATAAGTGCCTTTCCAACAACGTTATTACCATTCCAATTAAGTTCGGTAATACGATGCGAAACTTTATCCAAGTTAATCGATGGACTTTCGGGGTGATTTAACTCACCAACCGCTCTCCCAGTCATAACTTGTTCCTTTATATATTTTCCGGTTGCTGATTCTAGAACCGATTTAGGATAAATTCTTTTGTTGCGGTTTTCTTTTTCCGCTTGCATAAAGACGCCTTCAATGAAGACATCCTTTGCGCCAGTCTTGTTGACTTCTGTGATGTATTCTAATTCTACATCTTGTGTTTCAGTGATTAGTTTCATCTTAGTTAGAGAATCCAATTGCTGTGACTGAAATGGTTGCCGCCGAAGTAAGAACCTTTTCAGCATTCTTCTTCTTAAGAGTGATTTGACCAGACGCCGGAACATCAAATGTTGCGATTGCGACTCCTGCACTTGTTTGGAGGGTAACTAGACCTGAAGCACTCGTAAGGGTGTTACAGATATAAACATTCGCCGCCTCAGATATATTCGAGGCCGCCGAGTTTGGGGTTTCTTTTGCTGCGAGAGGTATAATTGTCATTTTTGTGCTTTCTTTTTAATATTATGCTCCGCGAAATGATTCTACTTGTTGTCCCAGCTGAAATAGGTGAAAGTCAATCGTATCTTTTTTGAATGGGTTCTTCTTCTTAGGATTTGATTCTCCTGCTGAATAAGCTTCACTTGAGATAAGAGCCTTAGTGAGTTTTGAATCGTCGTAAATTTTCCCCAAAAGAGTATCGACTTCAGATTGATTAATCTTACCGTTTCCACCTTTCACAAATTGACCGGCTGATACAGCTTCATCAAGTTGAACTTCTTCTGTTACGGGTTCTTGACCGTTGAAGGCCTTAGAAGTCAATCCAATGCGACGAACTTTCATCGCGGTTTCCATCTTTTGTGCAATTGCACTTTTGAATTCACTCATGGATGCATCTTTATCATTCCGTATAAGTGCTTTAAATAAATTTTCTGACATGTATATTATTTATAAGTTTTTTAATTTCCACTTTTGACATCCGAATCATCCGAATCATCCAAATCATCCGAATCATCTTCATCTGGAGCTTCTTTTTTAATCTGATCATCAATAGTCATAATGTCTTCATCCGACTGGTGAAGAATATTTCGACGGACCCATTCACGCGAATAGTACGTACCAATACTTTCCTCAACCGTTGAAAGCATTTCAAGTCTTTCCCGAAGAATTTCAAATTCTTTGAGTTCCGAAAAATAGTTATCTTCGATGAAGTCTATATTAATAGATTCTTCAATAATGGGCCAATCATTTGGTGAAATAACGCCCTTAAGGATCAATTGAACCTTCAACGCTTCAATAAAGATAATAGAGAACCGTTTGCGAAGTTTATTGACGAACTTTTGGAACTTCACTTCATCTCTAGAAACTTCTGATGATCGCCCGAGAGCAAACCCAGTATCCTGTTCAAGACGAGAGACCGGAACATTTAAAGCCCTATAAAGTTTTCTCTGAAAGAAAACAACATCATCTATCTGGCCAAGATTTTCGCCTCCACCCAAAGTGGTAATCTCTGTCCCGCGGCCGCCCTCTCTTCTTGGAAGATAGAAGTCTTCCAACATTGACATATGTTTACGATCATCGGTAATTTCTCCGGTATTTGCGTCATAGACAAGCTTGTTGCGATACCTAGAAACAACACTTTGAACATATTCTTCGGACTTACCCTTCGGTAAGTTACCAACATCGATATAAAAGACTCGTCTTTCGGGCGCCCGTGAAACACGATAAACGACCAGAGAATCTTCCATGAACCTCAGTTGATTAATCAACTTAATCGATTTGTGAAGATAACCAATTGACTTTGTACGAGATGGATCAAATAGTCCGGAATTTACAAAAATAACTGAATCTTTATCCAATTTAATTCCCGAGCTCTGTTTCATATCAGTATTAGACAAAATACCTTCGGAATATACATAATACTCCGATACTACTTTTTCATACTCGATACCAGAACCCTTTTCTCTTACCTTTTTTACTTCTTTTACTCTACTGATCTTTGTAGGATCGATGTAACGAAGTTCCGAGATTCCTCGTTTTGGATTATCTTTATCGATGATAATCTGAAAATACGCTCTTCCGTCAATATACCAATTACGAAAAAGATCGTGACCCTTATGATTAAAACGATAGAGGGTAAGAATCTTATTAAATTCTTCTATGATCTGCTTCTTGATTGTATCAGGCTGGTCTAAATCATCAAGAGAGATATCTACTGGAGATGATCTGTCCCGTGATGCTATAGCACCATCTACAATATCCCCAATTGCGGTATCCGCTTCGGGTTGTGTAGAAATTGAACGATACTTAAAAATGAGATCGTGATCAGAAATTGTGTCTGAATCTCCCAGATCTATATTTTGCCCATAGAGACCGCCAGAAAATACCGTAGATGTGGAAGAACCATCCTCATCCGGTTTAGGAATGGGTGATATAATTTCTTTCTGCGCTGATTTTGGGGCTATGTTTTTACTTATCTGGTATCCAAAAATTTCCATACATGTATTTAGGCGCCCTGCAAGTATAGGCTTGCAGGGCGATCTTTTTAATTAATATCTAATTAAGATGTGGTGGCCCAAGCGCCACCTAACGATTCCCAATATTGATATGCAAGTTCGACAGTGAACTCTTCAATAGCGTCATTTGTATCGTAACTCAGATCAATCGCCGCAACATTTACGGGGAATGATCCACGAATTTGATATCGTTTCGTTACATTTTCAGCCTTGTCAAGTTGCTCGATGAGCATGTCCGCTTGATAGTCTGTCGGGTTAACCAATCCAAGATTGGCGTTGTGTTCGTTCATGCCGTTCATCCAACGTTCAAAAGAATTCCGAACGCTCATCCCGGCATCATTGATGACGGTGATTGTCCAGTTTTCAAACGTTCGATCTCCAGCGATCTTCAATTGACGTCCCCGAAAAGGTACGTCAATTTGAGCGATAACGCTCGCAGGTAGCTGTGCGCCTTTGACCAAAAACTGTGTCAATTCACTGTCACCCCCAGCATATGCTGGGAAGTTGATAGTTGCCTTGAACAGATTGGGCCTTGCGCCTCCACCGATCATCTTTGATTTAAAATCATCTACTCCTAGTGCCATAATAGTTTCCTTTCTTTAATTATTTATATTACTGTTGTCCAGCAATCTCGGAAAACTCAACACCAGTTCGAGTAGCAATGAAATTCAAGGTAATGAAGTTGATTGAACGACTTGGTTTGATAAAGATGTCAGCGACAAATCGATTAGTATCGATCACTTCTCCGGTATTGTTTGTTTCGTCACAAACAACGAGAAAGTCCGTAACACCACGACGACCCTTGACATCCCGAAGGAAAGGTTCTGTCATGTTGCGGAACATTGCTCGTGTGAACTCGTCATTCAATTCGAATAACTGGAATTTAGATGCAGTTGAGATTGCTTTTTCCAATACGATAAACAAACGGCGAACATTGATACGATCAAAGGCACTCGGTTTGCTCTGAGCAGTCTTATCACCGAAAAGGATAATTCCTTGTCCGGGGAAGGATACGAGAGGATTAACACGACCCTTATAGAGCGTATCACGCTGTGCAGACGTTGGGTTATACCCAAGTTTCACAACTCCGCGAAGTTGACCACGATTGTATCCAGCAGGCGAGAACCAAGGTTCAGCAACGTTATCAACGTTGGCAAGAAGACCAGCAACATTTCCAGCCGAACCAATCCAACGATAAACATCATTATACTTATCGTAAACATAGACGGCAGTGGATGTCATGATACCATAGGAATTGGAAGTAACTCCAGCACCCCAAGTGGTTGCATTTGTAACTGCTGTGGCCGGAGTTGATTGTAGAGCGGTACCGCTTGACCCCGTTGTAGGAGGAGAAACGACAGCAACACAATCCTTACGACCGGAAGCAACAGAAATGACAGCATTTGCAGCAGCATACGAAACGGAAGAGGTATCCGCACCAGAAGGACCGATCAGAATGTTAACATCCAACGTTTCAGCGTCTCCAAAAGCAGTGGCGTACACCGCCTGAAGCGCATCAGTTGCAGGAGCAGTTCCATCAGATCCACCAGTCAAGCGGAAGTTATAATCGCCAGCCGGAGAATCATCATTTACTGTACTGATAACATCGGCCGTTGGCCAAATCCATTGCGAGGATGTTTCGAGAACATCGATGTAATACTTCGAAGTTCCATCATCTCTCTTATCACCACTAGTGGCGGTAAGATTTTGGAAAACCTCTAGTATTGTATTCGTCGTGCCGGTGATCAATCCTCCGGCATCAAGAACAACAATATGGATTTCACCCACTGATGGAGCAGCATCAACCGCGCCGATAGCAACGGTGTTTGCATTTTCACCTTGAAGTGGACTATTTAAATCAGAGTAGTTATCACTTGTGATGACACAAACCTCTAAGGAATTGCCAAGAGCGCCCGGATAACGGCCGACGAAGAAATCGTTAGGACTGTTCGTCAGTGTTTGACTTTGGTAGTTTTCGGAATTCTTTACTAAGAAAGTCCCGCCATTTGTGCTAGCGTTATTCAGCGAAGCCGAATTGTAGCGATAAACGTTCAGAGCGTTTGCGTATTGTAGGAATGCAGCGGCCTGTAACCACTGTCCATAATTGTTCGAGTCGGGTTTTCCAAAACTGGAAACCAATTCGACTTCTGATCCCACACTAACAACTTCTTCAACGGGGCCCCATTTAAAGGAACCGACGATTCCGCCGATTGAAGTTGATACTGCCGGGATCACATTTGTCAAGTCAACTTCGTTGACATCGACGCCAGGTGATACTAAAAATCCCATGCGTTTTTCCTTTCAGTTATTGTTATTGAATGATAAGTTTTAAACATAATAAGGTGTTTCTCAATATACTTATTTATATATAAAGTTATTTAGGGCTTAGAGGGTATTCCACCTTCTCTGTTCTTCGACCAGATTATCATGATTTTTATTTAAATATGACGTTCCATCATCAACAATACCAAAGTCCGGAACATCGTCTTCAATTTGTTTCATTCTTTCATGGAATAGGACATCTTTAATGTTAATGTCACTGATATTTCCGAAGGCTTCCGAGGAAACAAACCAAGCAAAGAGAACAAGATTCATCACAAGATCGTCATGGTTCCCCGAAGCGGCCTGAAAACTCGAACCTTTGACTTCAAATGATGCAAGTTCGCGAATGGTCTCGTAATCATAAATTTTAAGTTTGCTAAGTTCTATTAGATCTTTCAAATTCGAGCACCCAATTCGCTTTACTCGTTTTGTCATGGTAACACCAATGCCGCCTCTCTTCACCGAAGACTCAACAAAGGTGTTTTCATATTCATATTCATAATAAACCGTATTACAGATAATTTGACCAGCATCGTTATTCTCAATTAAGAGCATGGCCTCGTTATATATCTTAGCAATCTTAACGATAATATCTGGGAAAATTAATGGAGATATCAAGTTGTTGCGATAAGTCGCTACCTGTTCAAATTCACCGTTTGTAATATCAATCACAGTAAATGTTGAATAATCCTGGCCCCTCCCCTTCGAGACATCAACCATCATGAGATAGTTATGACCTTCCTTTACTCTCTGGTAAATATTTGTTTCTTGAAATATCTCCGCGGGACTTTGAGTCTTCAAACCCAAAAGAGTGTTAGCCGAAATTAAAGTATCAGATGAACCAATGGCTTCGTTGCCATACTCCTGTCTAAATTGTTCTTCACTCGTATTTGAGATTGTTAGCCTTTTCCATTCTTCGTCTCTGCCCGGAACCATCCACCAATCCACCCGAAACGTCTTAAACTCATTCAAACCTTGCAATGAACCTTCAAGTAATCGATAGAAGAGAGTTCCGGTACCGTTCTGTGTTGAAGTAATAATAACCTTACTATCCTTACCCGCTGAGATTACCGGATATGTTGAAGTGTAAAAACTGTTTGCGTTCTCCACAAATGCAAATTCGTCACAGTATAGGAGGTTGACTGAAAAACCCCGAATCGAACTACTCGATGTTGCCGAGGCAATGATTCGCGAATTATTTGAAAACTCTAGTGATCCTTTATTCAGCGCCTTACAGCCAGGCTGGAGAAAGAATGGAAGATTCTCAAGCGCCAAAGAAATTCGAGACAACATCTCTCTTGATGTAGATCCTTTGTTTGCCAGAATCGCAATTGTCTTATCTGAATTAAAAATCGCATACCAAAGAATGTAAATAACCGAAGAAATAGATTTTCCGCTTTGACGACATGCTAGAACAATATTAAATCGATTATCATTGAAATTTTTGAACATATCCTTTTGATAAGGATAGAGTTTAAAGGGTTGTAGTCCTTCGTCCAAGGTGATCACCTTTACATAGTTCTCCGCAAAGTATACGGGATCATTCATACACAGGATATACTCATTTACCTGTTCTTGAGTGTACCCTTGTGCAAATCCGTCTCTCTTAACTAAATTATTGCCGAGATATGATCCTGTCTCATTCACCAGTTTTAAGATTCCCGCTTCTGCAAAAACTTTTGTAGTTCATCTGTTGACCCCACAAAGATTGAATTGTTTGTGGTGCCTCCCCTTGATTCTTCTTTCGATTGAGTAATATCTTTTCGAGTCTTTTGAAGTTGGAGAAGATCCTGTGACATTTCCGATGCTTGTTTAATCATATTGGAAAGAACCTCAAACGCTCTTGGGTGCTCAGTTTCAGATGCAAGATTCATCATATTCGAAATTGATTCGGAGCTTATATCGATAAGTTCCTTCATCTTTTTTCTAGAATATTCTACATCATCTTCGGTATCATTATTAATTTGCTCCTGATCAACGGTCGATTTAATCTTTTTGGGGACTACCGGAAGATGTTTTTCTAAAGCAATAGTAATATCATCTTTATCACGGGGAGGCATAATCAAAACCGAAAGTTGTTGTTATATCCAATGGACTGTCCAAACTATCGAAGGGAGAACCATCATTATTCGCTGCAACCCTTACATTCTCTTCTCCGACTGGATTACTTGTTTTAATCGTTGGACTGTCATCATTCAAGATTTTACTATAGTAGTAAGTATCAACAATTCGAATGACCTTTCCTTCGGTTACGGTACCACTGAATCTTACTCGCATCTCGAAGTCGAGCGTATATACCAAAGTTCTCCTTGTTTCAAAAGATCCCTCGTAATCATCCGAAAAGGAAACTCCGGTAAGAACGATTGGCACATCGGTTGATGTATCAGGCCCTTCCATATTCTTAATCGCAACGGTATATTCCGGAGTATAGTAAGGAAGAATTTGTTCGAAGATTTGTAGAGCGTCATCTTGATTTGTTGCCAAGATGTTCAACTGAATTCCCAATTTATAGGGAACGCTCTGCATTATGGTATTCTTTTTATAAGTTTCTCCGGAAATCTCAAATGCTCTTTTGTTCATTCGATTCAACGTCGCACTAGTATCATATGTGACCGAAGTAATCTCAAACGCCATCCTTGGTAGTTTAATCGCAATACTTCGTTTATCAGCCTGAACCTTTTCCGCTTCTATTCGAGAAAGAAATTTCTTTTTTGGACCATATGATAAAGGAACACGCTCCATGCTGCCACCCTGCCGCACAATCTTAATATTGTTGTGAATGGTCCCAAACACAGCCACGGCTTTTTTCATGGTCTTATTGTAAAAGTATTTTCCGTTTAGCATGTCTTAAGTAGTTATGTTGGGCATTCCAAAGGGATTTGTTTCCTCAAAATTGATGAAATCATTTCCGATGGTTTCAAAGTCCACATTCTGAGCAGA
>TARA_R110000772_G_scaffold55_8_pt1 | contig 14993 bp, 18 predicted proteins | sample TARA_R110000772 | Tara Oceans TARA_R110000772 (sample SAMEA4397948) | marine metagenome | biome: Polar Biome; feature: [SRF] surface water layer (ENVO:00010504); material: water (ENVO:00002006), including particulate matter (ENVO:01000060) such as... | depth 5 m | reverse complement strand
TCTCCTTTATTCCAAGTTCCACTATAAAAATCACCTTTTCTGTGTTCCCCACCATTCCAAGTACCATCACGGAAATTACCGTTATGCCATATCGATTGAAGCATTTCAGAGTCTAATATCTTAACCTCTGCTCTTATAATATTATCCTGTACTTCAGAGTTATTCCAAGTACCATTGTACCATTCACCATTTCTCCAATCACCACTGTACCAAGTACCATCAAACCACCTACCACAATCCCATATACCAGAATACCACACAATTCCATTCTCATCTTTACCGATAAGAGCGTTTCTTATTTCAGATTCTAATATCCAAGGGTATTTATCGTTTAGATCCACAATAGATAAATTATCTATTAATCGGAATCTATAATTATTCATATCAATTGTGTCTAATATACTGAAACTATTATCATCATTTTTCACCCAATCATTTGGTTTAATTTCAATTGATTGTTTGATCTTATCATCTTTACCTAATTCAAATATATCAATTGGCTCATAATTTAAATATGGATCAAATGTACATTTGGTGATATTACCTAAGTCACTTATTAATTTATCTGCAACTACAGTATCACCACAACGATTGATATAACTATATGTTGCTGATAATTCTTCAATAGTACCATTGTATGTAGTATTAATAACTATTTCAGTATCATTAATAATATTCTGAACAACTCTGTACCCATCATAATATTCTCCAACATCTTCTATTTTATCAATTGATATAGAACTTAATTTTGTATTACTATTAGCAACCATATTAAATCCAACATAAATATTACTACTCGTTGGAATAAAATTACTTACTACATGATCATACGCACTATTTTGATATAACGTTTCAAACCTTTTAGTTAAACTAAGTGGATCTGTTCCAAATGAAGGACTTAAACTTGGTGTTCCTGATACAACTGTCATTTGATAATCAAATGTAATACGGTATGTATCACCAGGTGTTACTGTGAAACTATCAGGTAAATAAATACTTGTTGGACTAGTGATACTTAAATCCATAATACCATTTACAATAGGTACTGAACTTGTTACACCACTTATATTTTTAACCCAACCACTAACAGGATTCTCGTTAAATTTTGAATCATATAAGTTTTCTAAATTATAGATTGAATCATATATATCTACAACAATACCATCACCAACTACTAAATCGTGTGACTCCACATGTAATGTAGTTAGATAACAATTATCTATACACTCTTCTATACCTACTCTAATGTTTGTAAGATCCACACGGTTTTGATCTGGTGTGTAATTTACTCTAATTATTAAATCATCAACTCCATTATCTGTAAATAAAGTTTTTGTTCTTTCCGTTTCACTTGGTTTGTAATTTATAGTAGAGATAACTGTTGAATCTTTAACAATTTGTATATTTGCGTCAACTAGATCTTCTATGATAAATTCAAGTACTCTATTTGTTCCACTTTGTGTTACAAAATCAATTGGCACATCTACCGATGTTCCACCCGTTGCCCCTACTACTAAAATGTTATTAAAGAAATCATATTCAAGTGGTGGTACTCTATTTGTATAATACGTATAGAAAGTAGCATCACCTAATACAGCATATTGATTATAAACTATATTATTCAATGGGTTCTCAAATGATGTATAAGGACCATAACTACAACTGCCACAATCTACATCATATGGTGAAATACCTGTTATAACATAACTATCACATCTTGGAAGATTGATCATATTAACAGCTAATTCATTCTTATAATCTGTATAAATAATACCACTAAGGTATTCTTTGATTTCCTTTTGATTTAATAATGCCTTTACATAACTATCTGTATCTGGTTTAAAATTAAGTTCAGATTTTAAAGTTTCGTAACTCGTGTATATGTTATTACTTAAATCAGTTATGTGATAAGATTTAGAAGTCGATCTTTGAATGTTATTCATTTTCTCTAAATCTTCTGAAACCTCACCTAATGTATTTCTTGTTCTTAATGTCCAGTTAGAACTATTTAAATCTACTTGATCATAGATGTATCCATAGTAATTATATGTTTCAATAATGTATCGGTCAGCTACACTATCATAATATTTTTTCATTGTTAATACGGGTGATAAAACATTCGCACCAAACGTAAGGTCTAAAAATACATATTTTGGTATAGATTCCCATTCTGATTTAAGATTTGAATTGAAACTAATCTTTCCATCAGATACCGTATAAAGAACACCAGCATTATCATTTGAGAAATTATATGATGGTAAAATACTTAAACGATAACTCGAATCGAACACAGGATTTTTAGATAAATAATCTAACATATTATATCGTGCTGAATATCCGAAACTTAATACTTTATTTACATACTCCATATTTTGAGAAGTTACATCTAATATATCACTCGTTGTAGATACTCTACATTGTAAATTATAATAAGCCGTTTTGAAATTAAACTGTGGATCTACTAATAATGTACTAGCACTGTTCTCTGATAATTGATACCCAATAGATATTGGATGTACATTAAAATTAGGAACTAACTCACCTAAGTTTTGGAAATTATTTAAATTCGTAATCGTTGTAACTTTTACCCACGAAACTAATCTATTGGTTACACTCTGATTAAACGTTGTCTTTAAATAAACATACGTATCTCCACTATCTTCCAATATATAAATTACCATTAAATTATCAGTAACTAATCCATTCTCTATTCTTATTATATCTCCAAGATTAGTAGTAAAAATAGGATTCTTTATAATCATATAATTTTGATAGAAGAAATAACTATATGTTGCTGATGGTGGAGATGATTGAGCTATACTAATCGTTCCACTATCAAAGTTTGGTAACAACCCTTGTGTTGCTCCATTAATATCTGCTATATCATTTGTAGAAACTGTGTTTAAAACTACATCATAACTTGATGATGTTGCTCCTGTTTTCGTGAATGTAGAGCTATACTTAACGGTATTACTATCATTTTTTACTCCACCATAACCGAAGTCCTTAGTACTGTCTTGACTATAATCTAACCAAGATTTTTGATCAGGCATAGAACTAAAATTTAATACTGAAATACCTGAAACAATAATAGGATCTGGTAATTGATATTCACCACTATTAGTATCAAAGAAATAAAGCTTAGAAGCTATATCATAGTTTAAAAATAACATTTTTGATTTAAACTTATCTAAATATTCCTCATCTACTACTCCCACAAGATCATCCTCATTATCACATGTTAATACAACTTCACAAGTAGGTAAATATTCACCTGCCCCATCACTTCGTAAAAACCCAACATCTCCTTCAGATATACCACTCATTTTATATGTTGAGGTACATGTATCAGGATCCCAAGTAATTACACTTTTCGTAGGGAATCTATCCGTTATAACAAAATTATTAATATTAACGATAGTGCTAAGATTTGTTATAACCATTCCCTCGTCACCACCCACACTATAAGTACTACCAATTTTAATGGTTTCTTGTATTAAACTACCTGTACCACTAAATGTAAAAGTTTCTGATGATAAAATTCCACCAATCTTTATTGAAATATCACCATCAAGTTCCATCTCTACATAATATTGTTGCCCATTATTAAATAGGCTAGCTTTCATTTCCCATTCAAGTCCTGTTGATCCTGTGAATCCAATCTGATTAAAATATGGAGGAGATGCCGTACCAATACTATAAGTACCCACAGCAATTTCTACGTTAACAGAGGCAGTTGTACCAGAACTATCTATATTAAAAGGATACATCATATCATCGAGGTTAAGTATCATCGAATCTACTTCAAACTTAAATGACTTAGTATAATCTATTCCTACATGATAAGGATTATCTATTGTAGAAATATTATTCGAAATATCTGCTCTATCAATACCGAATAATTGATCTGTATTAACTGTCATTCCTTCTAATAAGCCATAACTATTTCCAATGTATGTATAATTACTTACACTAACATCTAATCCAAATCCATATCTTAATCTATCTGTTACAGGGTTAGGAAGATATGATATGTAATCACATAATCCACCTATACCACATCTAACCGATGCTTGTGTTGCGAATTGACCAGGATATAAATACTTAGGGAATCCCTCTGCACTATATGTTCCAAGATCTATTTGCTCTACCCCATCTACTTCTAATGATTTAAGATCTATATAACTATATAATTCACCATTATTTAATTTAGCTAATTGATCCTGTGTATCGAATTGACTAAAATATAATTTCTGAACATTTGATCCACCTGTGTATGTACTACCTGGTTCTAAATTAACACACTCTGCTTCATAGAATATGATATCTTTAATCAATCCTTTCACTACATTCCCCGTTGGATCTAATGTATCTAATACCGCTCTAATTGTTAATACCGATGATCCTACAGTCATAGGTATTAAATAATCACCATCAATACTAATTGGTGTATAGTTAACATCATCTAAACTAAATTCAAAATATCCGTTTATTATATCCGTAATATTGAATGAACAATATAATTCTTTATATGTTGGTAAAGGAGATCCTAATAATGTAATAGGAATTTGTACAATCGATTGACTAGATTCTAAGTACCCCTCTGCCTTAATATAATTAACACTATTTATATTAAGACTATCCGTAATATCATTTCTATAATCATTCTCAACAGTTAATCCATTTGTACTATCTATTGTAGATACTGTAACATAAACTCCTGTACAGTTTTCTAATGGATCGTGTATCCCTAATGTACATATACTTGATATATCAATACTATCTATTTGATTAACACTACCACTAATTAAATATAACTTCTGATTAACTATATCTAAAGATAGATTATTATAACCCTCATTTAATAAGTTTTCTTCATTTACCTCTAATAGATTAATTTCATTAAAGAAATCGAAATCGAAATCACTAGAATCTATTCTAAATAAATTATCACCTATTCCATAGAAATATCCATCAACACTATTATATACAATGTTTCTAACATTTGATGTGTCCGTAGTAATGAATAATTGATTAACCATCGTTTGAGCAGAATAACCTTTTGGTATATCTAATATAATTGAAATAGTATTATTTCCCGATACTATAATACCTGTGTGTGTTTCAGAATCAATCCCATCTAAATTATTGTTATCATCATTATAATCGGTTAAATTTGAAACTAATGGTAAAATGATTGGTGTTTCTAAAATCAAATCTAATACTCTTATTTGCTTAGCATTATTAACGAAACTATTTGTTGTAACTAATGGCTTGTAAGTATTAAATTTATACCAAGCAATTAACCCATCTAAATTAGGTAAATAATTATTACTAAAAACAATTACCTCAGCATCATCTAAATTTTTATTGAAAAATCTTACCTGATCGATAACACCCGTGAAATGATTGTACGATGTTGTGTCATAACTAGTTTCGCTAACAAGCGTTAGCTCAGCTCCTAATCTTATTCGTGTATTGAAGTTATCAAAATTCCCATCATATCCTTTTTCTGTTGAATCACTTAATGTTTGATTAACAAAGAATTGATACTTACCTTTATCTCTTGTAACTAAAACGTGATACCATACATCATCTACTACATTTATATTACCATCTAATCTAATCAATTCTGTATCACTCCCTGCTTGAGTAATATACACATTTAATCGCTGAACACTATTTATATCTGGCTCAACAATTATTTTAATACCAGCACCCATTGGAACTGTTTGTGGATTACTCTCTGGTAAGAATGAAAATAATGTACTACTTCCTGTTCCTATATCAGTTGGCTTGAATCTGAAATCAAATGTGAAATCACTACCACCAATAGTCTTAGATAAATCAACCCAATCCGTACCATCATAAAGGAATGATTCTTTATTTAATTCTAAATTGTCTATATCATATAAATCTTCTAAAACTCTTTTCTCATCAAATAATGTAGACTTAACCTTTAATTCAATATCATCTAAAACATTACTATTGTTATTTATTGTTAAAACTTTCACAGCACCATTATCCCCCACTATAATTGCAGTTGATAAATCCCTGAAATTAACTTTATTTAAATTACTTTCTATTTCACTTGATATAGTGTTCCAACTATACTGGTTCTTAGTCATTAAAATGAATCCATTATCTCCAACAATAATTCCTCTGTAATTATCAATGAAACCAATTGAATTAAAATTCTCAAAAGTATCCATTTCAATATAAACAGGATCAAGTGATAGTTTATCCAGTGATAATAATGTTCCATTATCTCCAATAACTAAATACTTATCCGATAGTTTAACAATATCTTTTAAATCTTCCTTGAACTTATTCTTGATGATATTACTGTAAGTGTCTTGAAAGTTTACAATGAATCCGAAATCTCCAATACTTATAAATCGTTCTGGTATTTGATATATTTTACCCAATATAGACACACTCTCTGCACTTTGTACAGTACCACAATAGAACTCATTATCTAACGTGTTTCTGTATTCAAGACTGTTTCTTACTATATGATTCTTCTTTATGTTAAACTCAATAGGATCACTGTTAGATGTTAATGGGAAATTCCCATTTTTTAATCGCTCTAAGAAATATTGTATGTGATTGTTTGTTCCTAACTTTACGTGAACCGAATATCTTATGTTTGTTAAATAAATATCTAAATCTGCCTCTCTTACAAAATTACCATCAATAAACTTATAGATCCCATTCTCACTATTGAAATAGAAATACGTTGTAGTATCTCCTATCTCTTTCACGAAATAATAATTATGACCGAAGTATTCATCAGGATCCACACTTGTATCAATAGTAACATTAGTAATGTTATTCTTCACTAAGATTCTATGCCCCTCTTTTAACGTAACACCATCTATCTCAATATAAGATTTACCAAAATTTATCGGATCAACAGTTGCTATATCAACAGTTAAGTAATTAGTCGAATCATCGGTTAATCGCTTAGGTGTGAATAGATTCTTCATAGTATATCCATACTCCTGGTTATATCTAAAATGAGATCCTTGATCAGAAAGATCTCCCGATCCAATAGCTATACCACCCGTTATATCTGTATCATCATAGTTTGCACTATAATCACTATTAATTTTAAAAGTATCATTAGTTTTGTAATTTAATACATCATATAGATTATTTAATTCTGGTACAGCAATATAACTAATACCATCTAAACACTTAGAATAGAAACGAACATCCTCAATCTCTTGACGCAAGTAATTATATACCCTCTTATCAAGCTTCTCAACTCTCTTTTCCCAATTATCGTTTACTGAAGAATATTCCCACATAACTATATACTTATTTTCTTTTAATTTTTAACTCCCAATAAACTTTATCACTATTGATGATTAATGAATCTTCTATAACAGATACATCTCCACGAATAACTTTATCTACTATACCATCAATCAACTCTGAATAATCTTCGATATGACTAGCCATACCCGTTATGTCAAATGTCAATCTCTCTTCTTCACTATAAAGAAGATCATATATTATTTCTTGAGTTCGGTCCATTTTATTATATTTAGTGTATATATTAATCTAATGTATTTCTATATTCATTTATATTTTCGTACATTTGTGCTTACATGAAGAAACTTATAACTAAATATGTATATGTATGTCAACCAAACGAAAAAAGAAAATTAGGAAACCAGCTGTAAAATCTGACAAAAAAGCACCAAAACTTGGTTATGGTCAAACTTCTAAGAATGCTTCAACATTAAAAGAAATTGAAAGGTGTGATGATTTAGAAAAGGATTTTAAGAAAGATACAGATATATAGATAGATAGATAGATATAAACATATATATATGAAACTAACCAGAATATCAAATAGTTCGATAATTGTAGAGAATGTAGAATTTGTTATAAACTTCTACCATTGGGACTTTGGACAAAAGAAATTCGTTACCCAAGATATAGTATATGAAGATGTAATATTCAAAGATGAAAACCATCACCATGGATCAGGATATAGTATTGGTGAATACTACTCACCCGATTGGGAAGATTGGGTAATAATATTAAAAGGGATTGCTATTAGATATGGTTTAAAACCAAAAGACTTCGTAGATAATTTCTCTCTATTCGGAGCAGATGATATTATATTTAAATATGGGAAAACATTAACACACCACATGAATGATGAACGATATAACAATTTTTTAATAGAAGAAAGAAATAAAAAGATAGAACAAATACTTGAATAAAAAGACCAATTCATACAACATCATGATACTATAAATATTATATTAAACAGTGTTTAACGTAGGTCCAGTGGGGTTTGAGAATAGTTTATAATTACATAATTACATGAAATTAGAACAACTTGATAACGGAGATATAAAAATAACTAACATTAAATTCACAGTAGAAATTAGTGTTGATAATAACTTCTATTTTAATCATATAGATAGAGATAATATAGTTACGTATAGAACCATAGAACTATATACAGATCTTACTTTTAGATTAAACGATTCAACAGAACTAAATCCTATTGGTACTTTTACTTCTTCATCGAATTTAAGTAATTTAACTAATACCTATTATAATCTACGCGAGTCATTACACAAAGCAGTGGATGATATGTGCGTGATATATAATTTAAAATGGAAGTGTTGGGAAAATTACGATACATCATATACGATAGAAGGAAAGGATTTTGTAATCCCTGACTTTATACTTATGTATGGAGAAGATGAAGATTATAATGAGTGGATAATAAAAGAAAGAAATATAGTAATAGAAAAGATACTAACTTAGATTAGACTAGACTAAAAAGATATATGCGTGCATAATAAAATAAAGATATGATTATACAAGGAGTAGATAATGTTGAGTTAAATTTAGATGATCCACTTAATCCTATTATGGATCTAAAAGTTCCTATCTATGTAGTTAGAGAGGAAGAATATACTTCTGCCGTTAAATTTGAAACACCTGAGAAATATCTATTCGAAACAGTAGAGAAGTCTTTTACATTAGCTAGTGGTAGATATACAGGAGGATTTAGTATAACAAACCTTAATATACAATCTTTTAAACAAGAACTCTCTCATCATTATAGAATAAAGAAAAAATGTATCTATGATCAAGAACATCGATTCGAATATGATAATAAAAAATATCGTTATATAGGAGCAATATTCTTTACTATGGAAGATAAATACTATTACCTGTGGAAAGCAAAGTATAGAAATATATTATTAGAACAAATACTAAGATAGATAGATAAATATGAAGATAGAAGATATAGAAGGTATAGAAGATATAGATAACGTTTTTAATATGGAAATATTTGATAACGATATTAATAAATATTCATTAGATATGGAACTTCCTGTTTTTATTAACCATAATAAAAATGGTGTTACTACTAATAGTGTAGTCGATAATGAAAAGGAACTATATGAAACATTAAGACTATCATTAACAACAACAAGAAATGCTATGACTGGTAGACACTATATTAATATTGAAATATTAAAAATAGATATATCCCATAGATATAAAATTGCCCAAACTTATATACACGTATCAAATAATATGAGATTTAATTATGTATATAAAGTAGGTGATGGTATTGATACAATTTATTACCCATCTGAGGTTCGTATAATTATGAGTGATAATAGTTATTATAATTGGTTACAGAAAATGCGTGAGAACTATATAAATGAAATACTATCATGAAGATAAGAACACTATCAGATAAGAAGATAATGATTAAAAACATTAGTATAGATGTTTATATAAACGATGAGATATATGATTCCATAAGTAGAGATGCGATTTGTAAAAAAAGAAATGATTATCTGAATTTTGACCTGTATCAATCTACTCATAAATCAGACCGATATTTAATAAGAAATCTCTCTAGCCTATATGGAATAAAGATGAAATACTTCTATGGAAAGATTTATGAATCTAAAGTTAAATTCAATGATATTAATAGAGACACCTATATAAGATACACTAATAAGATCTCCATAACGATGCCCGATACATATTATAACAATTGGATGATAAGACAAAGAAATAAAACAATAAATGAAGTACTAGCATAGATATGAAGTTAGAAGAGAATTATACTATAAGAGTTTATATATCTAGAGGATTTAGATATAACGATAGCGTTAGCGATAGCCTTACTATTAAACTAAGATTCTATGATAAACCTAATAGTGAGAAAGGTACTAAAGATAAACATGAAATGAAAAAAGGTAGCTTTAATAGACTATGTAGGAAAATACTAAAACTATACAATACCGATATTAATAAAGTAGATATACATTATAGTTCACACTATACAGATAATAATACTAAACTAATCTATCCAACATATATCATAATAACAGATGAAGATCTACATACAGACTTCCTCATGAAAAGAAGAGATGAAACAATAGATAAAATACTACAATAGATATGGATATAGTGTGTATAGATAATACCCTCCAAGAAACATGTTTAACTCTTGGTAAGATATATAAAGATGTTATACTCATTGCTGGTAAGAACTATTATATGGTAGTAGATGATTATGGTATCCCTAATCAATTCTATAATATAGATAGATTCATACCCGTTGAAGAATATAGAGAACAGGTAATAAACAATATACTAATATGAAGATAGAAAGAATATCAGATAATGAACTATTGATTAAGAATCATAGTATAGATATAAAAATCAATGGTGAGAAATATGATACTATTATCGGAAATTATGTATGTGGAAATACTTATCTATATTGTACAGTTGACTTATATAACTCTTCATATGAATGGGATATCTATATAAAGAAACATCTTATAGAGAAATATGATATAAATTGGAGTGCTATTTCAATACATATGAATGAATATAAGACTACACTTAATAACCCCAGAAAACTTACCCGTATTAAATACCCTAATACAATTTCAATAGATATGACTGAACAACAACATATCTATTGGAAGATAAGACAAAGAAATAAAACTATTGATCAGATTCTTTATTAACCTCTGACTGTTCTGACTGTTCTGCTCTCTTATTCATTAGACGTAAAGATACCTCTGATCGTAAGTTAATAAGATTACAAAACTCCGCTACATTCTCCTTAGAATATAAGTTCCTGTTTAAATATAAAACAGTATCTACTACATATTCTCTCATAATCTTCTTAGATTGAGACTTACTTAACTTAGATAAGATCATAACACCATTGATATCATAATACTCCTTACCGTTATAAATATATAATACTAACATTTTATTCATATCCTATATATAATTGTTGTTAGTTCTGATCGTCTTAAAATAATCCGATCTGGGTTGTAAAAAGGATCTGCTCATAATAAACTATCACAAATATTAATACTTAAGAGAACATATAGTTATAATATATAACCCATCTAATAGATTAATCTATACAAAAAATAACTTACACATCTATATTGGCGATAACTAATAATAATAACAACAACGGAAACGGAAATAATACTCAACCTAAAAGTAGAAAGAAAAAGACTAACTTATTCAATGCTACTCATCTATCTAAGATGAAAACAATAATTCAACTAAACCCTAAACAAAAAACACTAAACGATATAATAAGAAAGAACAGCTTAAGCGTTGTATCAGGTCCTGCTGGAACAAGTAAGACATTCTCTACTTGCTATACCGCATTAGAACTATTAGCTAATAAGAAGATAGAAGAGATTATATTAACTAAACCCCTATTAGAAAGTAGTTTCTCTATGGGATTTCTACCTGGATCCATAGAAGAGAAGATAGAACCATATATGAAATCATATATCAGTACGTTTAAGAAACTAATAGGAGTAGAGAAGTTTCAAGAACTAATGCTCAACGATGTTATAAAGATAGAAACTCTTAACTTCATGAGAGGAGAAACATACGATCACTCTATACTACTATTAGATGAGGGACAGAACCTTGAAATGAAAGATTTGATGTTGTGGATCACTAGGTTAGGGAAAGGATCTAAGGCGGTCTTAATGGGAGATATGTCACAATACGATGTAAGAGAGAACCAAAGTGATTTCGGTAAGTTCAGAGATATATTAGATGGTATGGAAGATTTTTCTATATTCGAATTTAGTAGAGAAGATATAGTAAGAAACCCATTCCTTATAGAACTAACAGATCGTTATGAGAAATGGAAGTATAATGTAGATTAATCAATAACACTATCTATATTAAACTCTCTTTCATATATTTTATAATTCTTATCAAGATCGTTATAACAATCTTCTAGATCCCATATGATCTCTTTAAGTTTATCTACATCGTTTACCCAAAAGTAATATGATAGTTGGGTAGCTTTTAATATATTTTGTTTAACAAGATAGTCGAAGATTTTAATATTATCTAATACCTCATCACTATCAATTGCCAATGATCCGTTATCTCTAATCAGATCAAATAAGTTATAATATGAGAAATATCCGAAGAATATCTTTAACTCTGTATAAGAGAAAGAAGTATTTTCATCTACCTCTATATCGAAACCTATGGTATATTTTGGAACTATCTTCATATTATATTATCTATATTAAACTCTCTTTCATATGCACTATAATTTCCTTTTACACCTATATAAAAATCTTTCATATCGGATATTTCTTGTATGAAGTTATCATAGTCTAAAATTTCGTAATGAGGAAATATATGAGGGGTTTTCCGTATAGTGTGTTTATCACAGAAATATCTTAAAAACTCTCTATGTGAATAATCATTATGGTCTGATATTTTAAATACATTACCACAATTTTCTTTGATAATACTTTTCACTCCTATTAAACTATAATCATGAAAAAACTTATCCACTAAATCAAAGGGCATCTTGTAGTTATCATCTAAAATGACATCAAACTCTATTTTATATCTACCTTCTAATTTCATCTTATTAATCTTTACACACATTATCTATTAGGAACTCTCTTTCATATACACTATAATTTATTGATATATCTTTATACTGTTCAGTTAATGATTCAAACTCTATAAGGAATTTTGGCTTATCCATTATCCTATAATATGGAGAACCACTGGAAACCGCTATGATATATCTTCTATCACAGAAATATTTGAATATAGGAGTGTAGTTATAATTCGGACTATCCATAAATACATGATCCGAATTATATGATAATATTGATTCTAACGTATATTGTCTGAAGAACTTCTGTAATATATCAAATGGCATTGTATATCCATTATCCATGATTATGTCAAACTCTATCTCATATCTACCTTTTACTACCATTTATAAAATCTATTTACTAATTAAGTTCCATAGCTAAACTCTATCAAGAAAATAAAGGTTATTAATATCGTTCCAAAAATTAGGTAAGTATCGTTGAGGTTTTGGACCTTGATCCCATCCGATGCCTAGATCTAATGGTGGTAAACAGTTCCAAACTGTTCCAAATACATTCTCACCCTCTTTCAGTTCTTTATTAACTATTTTAACTCTTCTATTCTTTATACTATTAAACTCTATACAGGGGATAGTTTCTGCTTTAAATTGTAGGCTTTCGTTAGTGAACCACATACCATTATGTAGATGAACTTTTGAAACGAAGCATCTCCAATCTTCGAAGATATAATAGTCCTCACTATTAAACTCGTTATTTTTCTTATACTCTGTTTTTAGGTTTAATTTACTCATTGATAAATATTTTTTCACATACATTATGTAGTTAAAATCTGAAGGTAAATCGATAACACCATATACTTTATTAGAAGTTATATCTATTAGGTTATTAAATCCATCTACATCAACTTGTACTGTAGGGGTGTGGGTATCACCAACTCCGTTATGGTAATTTGGTTCACCTACTGTCTTAAATATTCTTTTCAAAAGATTACTCCATACATAACCATATTTTGATTTATCATATATGATATTAGATTTACTTATCGATAAGCCATCTATACTACCTACATGTTTAATATCGGTTTTTGAGTTCATTTCGTTAAATTTCTTTAATTTGTTCATAGGATATATATTATATTAATGAATCGATTGTATGTTCTCTTTTATATACTTTATAATTATCTCTCACATCTTTGTATAGTTTTTCCATTTCTATAAGTTCTGGTAAAATATTAGGATCTAAAATTTCATAGTGTATCATATCTGACATAACTCTTCCCATTGTATTATTATCGAAGAAATATTTAAATATCTTATCACACGAACTAACATACTCACTACTTAAATATATGCGATCCACAACCTCAACTAACGTATGAATTTCGAAAAACTCTTCTAATAGATCATATGATACATGATGGTTCTCATCTAATTCGATAAAAAATTCTACTGTACTTTTACTTATTACTTTCATATTATTAATGTTTATACATTAATTATTATAGATTCGATTATATGTTCTCTTTTATGTGCCTTAATATTTTTCTCTATATCATTGAAGAACAATTCTAATTCATAAATTTTTGGTACAAATTCACTATCTAAGATTTGGTACTGTAATATAGAATTACTCACCTTTACTATCATATCATTAGATATAAAATATTTAAGTACCTCAACACAAATATTAATATAACTATGGAATAAAACATATGTATTATCAGCATCAAAATATTTAAATGTATTTTGTCTGAAAAATATCTTCAGTGAATCATATAATATAGAATGGTTCTCATCTATTTCAATTGAAAATTCTAGTATGGATCTGCTTTTTAGTTTCATATAATAAACAAATATACAAATAAATTTTCGTATATTTGTTTATTATATGAAACTAAAAAGCAGAATTAAAAAAGAGATCCGTAGAAGATTCAAAGCTGAGGTATTTGAAAGGGATAATAATACCTGTCAAATATGTGGGCTCGGTAAAGAATTACCTAATGGATTTGATTATAAACCAGAGGAGATTTTCGATGCTCATCATATTACAGATAGATCTAAAATGAGTAAT
>TARA_R110000772_G_scaffold11226_8_pt1 | contig 15031 bp, 12 predicted proteins | sample TARA_R110000772 | Tara Oceans TARA_R110000772 (sample SAMEA4397948) | marine metagenome | biome: Polar Biome; feature: [SRF] surface water layer (ENVO:00010504); material: water (ENVO:00002006), including particulate matter (ENVO:01000060) such as... | depth 5 m | reverse complement strand
CCCGCCGCGATGGAAAACAGATCTGGTATGATTTGGCCGACGATGCGGCGCGTTTATGTGTAAAAACGATGGAGGCCCTGTTGAAGGACGCACCTGATCAGGAGCAGATCCTTGCGGCTGCGACCGCCCCTTCGGGAGCCGAAACAAAGCCCGTTCCGGTCGGCACGGCCGGTTTTGCCAAAATTCTTTAGTCGTATTTTCCAAAGATCGGGTCAATCGCAGCATCCACAAGATTTTCCTAGAAAATTGAATATTAAACTAAAAAGTTCATCCAATATCCAAGGCGATAGTCACCATCGGTCGTGTCTGTCTTTATGCTTCTTCCTATAATAATAAATACCCATGCTGACCGCAGCGATCATGATGGCAATTAGTCCATAAGCTATTTGTAATCTAACCGGCATATTTGTGTCTTTCGATTCTTTCCTCATCAGCAAATTCGGTGGTTATTTCTGCATCCAGTTTGTCGAGCGGGTCGGCATGGCCAGCCTCTCGTTTCTCCGCTTGAAGCGCTTCAATTTGCCACGCCCTTGCCGCCGCTGCTGCTATTTTTCGCCGACTTTCCAGCGGATCATTGGCAGCGAGGTCCAGCTGCCGCGCTTCCTGTGCACGGCAAATATGAGACTTTAGGTGCATTTCTCGCTATTTTCCGCGACCGGTTTTCATATGTTCCAAGCCGCGAACAATGCCGGGTTTTTCCGATGGATTGGATGCGTTTGTCTTCACTTTTTCTGCTTTTGGCTTGCGGACTTCCCGGTTTGATTTTTTCTGTGATTTAGCCATGTTGGTTTCCTTTGGATGTTAAGTCTGCATCAGATATATAGTCAGGCGGAAACGGCGTGTAGAATAGACAAATCCTGTGCTGGACGGAGAAGATCGCCAGGCCTTTTGGATCGCTTACGCCGGTCTGTCGAAAATCCGGGCAAGCGATTGCTTTTCCTGTCTCAGGAAAGCCAATCAAACGAAATTTTGATCGTGAAGAGACACCGTCAGACAGAGTTGCGACTAAAATCCGCAACGACGTTATTGAGATATAGGGATGGATAAAGGCTATTATAAGGCGCACGCCAAATTAGGCCGCGGGCATCAGCAACCTATATTACACTCTGATGTGCGATATGTTGAACCATCGCACATCAGCGCGGGCCGTTAAGATTGGCCGAGAGCGAATGGCATTAAAGTCACGATTCCATCCGCTCTGGCATCCGTCCCAATTTCAAGATCAACGCGGTAGCGTGCTTTGACCCATTAGCTGGAGATCTACGGCCCTTGCACATTGCCGTCCCTCACGGATGGCCCATACGACAAGACTTTGGCCGCGGCGCATATCACCGCATGCAAATATACCGCTTCGGCTTGTTGTATAGTTATTCACGTTGGCTAAGACATTGCCGCGCGCGTCTAGTTCGACCTCCGATTGATCGACAAGTCCCATCTTGCGCGGTCCGACAAAACCCATTGCAAGGAAAATAAGATCGGCTTTTAGCACGAACTCACTGCCAGCAATTTCTTTCATCTGGCCATCTATCCACTCCAGGCGGATACACTCAAGACCCTCCACATTGCCATTAGTGCCGATCACCCGTTTTGCGAGAATTGCCCAATCGCGTTCGCAGCCCTCTTCATGGCTGGATGACGTACGCAGCTTCATCGGCCAATCGGGCCATGACAATGCTTTGTCTTCCTTTTCCGGGGGCTTGGGCATGATTTCAATCTGCGTGACCGAGGCCGCACCCTGGCGATTGGAAGTACCAACACAGTCTGATCCTGTGTCGCCTCCACCAATCACAATCACATGCTTGCCTGTAGCGGTGATTGAGCCGCGCGGCGCAGCGCGCATTTCGTCATCGCCAGCATTACGTTTATTTTGCTGCGTCAGAAATTCCATCGCCAAGCGGACACCAGACATTTCATAGCCAGGAATATCCAGCATACGTGGTTTCTCTGCACCACCGGACATAACAACCGCATCGTAATTTTCGCGCAGGGATTCAACAGAAACCGTCACCCCAACCTCAGTGCTAGTACGGAACTCGACGCCTTCTGCCTCCATTTGCACCAAGCGGCGGTTGATCAGATGTTTCTCCATCTTGAAATCAGGAATACCATATCGCAACAAGCCGCCCATTCGATCATTTTTCTCGAACAGAGTTACATTATGTCCAGCTCTCGCCAGCTGCTGTGCACATGCCATGCCTGCCGGGCCAGAACCAACAACAGCAACCGATTTACCGGTTTTCTCTTCGGCTATCTGAGGTGTGATCCAGCCTTCTTCCCAGCCGCGATCGACAATTGCGCGTTCAATGGATTTGATGTTTACTGGCACGTCATCAATATTCAGCGTGCAACTGGCTTCGCAAGGGGCCGGACAAATACGACCGGTAAATTCCGGAAAGTTATTTGTCGACTGAAGCGTTTCCAGTGCGGTTTTCCAATCCCCTTCATAGACCAGATTATTCCAGTCGGGGATGATGTTGTTAACCGGGCAGCCATTGTGACAATAGGGTATCCCACAATCCATGCAGCGTGCTGCCTGATCCCTGAGCTCCTGTTCGGCTAGTGGCTTGGAAAATTCCTTATAGTGCGTCAGCCGCTCCTTGGGATCAGCATAAGTCGCATCTTTGCGGTCAATCTCGAGAAAGCCTGTTACTTTACCCACGGTCTACTCCAATATATTCGATTATTCAGCAGCGACGATTGCGTCGAGACGCTCTGTTTCAAGCTGTTTCAGCGCGTTTGCATAATCACGCGGCATAACTTTTACAAACCGGCCAATCGCATCTTCCCAATTGTCGAGAATATCACTAGCGCGTTTGCTGCCGGTATGCAGGTGATGACGCTCCAGCAACACGCGAAGCCGCGCGGCATCATGGTACAGCATGTCACCCATGCCAAAATCATGTACATCGACTGCAAGTTGTTGTGGCAGTCCAGTGCCCTCATCATCGTCTGCATCCAGAGCGATAGATTCCACATCTACCATTGCCATGTTGCACCGCTGACGGAACAAACCGTCTTCGTCATAAACATAAGCCACACCGCCAGACATGCCCGCCGCGAAATTGCGCCCTGTTCTGCCGAGCACAACAACAACGCCCCCGGTCATATATTCACAGCCATGATCACCGGTACCTTCCACCACTGCCACAGCTCCGGAATTGCGGACGGCAAATCGCTCGCCCGCGACACCATTAAAATATGCTTCGCCTGCCACAGCTCCGTATAGAACCGTGTTACCGACAATGATATTTTCGGTTGGATTGCGCTTCACATGCGAAGGTTGTTTGACGACCACCCGCCCACCAGACAAGCCCTTGCCAACATAATCATTGGCATCGCCGACCAGTTCGGCAGTCACACCATGGGCCAGAAAGGCTCCAAAGCTTTGACCCGCAACACCTGTAAAGGCCAATTGTATCGTATTATTCGGCAAACCCTCATGTCCGTATAGCTTTGCAACTTCGCCCGATAGCATTGCACCGACCGTTCTGTTGACATTTTTGACCTCACGCTCAATCCGAATAGTCTGGCCGCTTTCCAAAGCGGGTGCAGCCGCAGCGATCAATTCCTGATCGAGCGCAGCCTCCAGCCCGTGATCCTGCGTCTTTGTTTGATAGAGTGTTTCATCATCAGGAAGGTCCACATTATGTAGCAAGCGCGAGAGATCGATGCCCTGCGCCTTCCAATGACTAAGCGCCTTGTTCATATTGATCTTGTCAACACGTCCGACCATTTCTTCCACGGAACGGAAACCCATGTCTGCCATTATCTGGCGTAACTCTTCAGCAACAAAGAAGAAATAGTTAATCACATGCTCAGGCTGGCCAGTGAATCTTTTCCGAAGTTCAGGATTTTGTGTGGCAACGCCCACGGGACATGTATTGAGATGGCACTTGCGCATCATGATACAGCCAGCGGCAATTAACGGCGCTGTGGCAAAACCAAATTCATCTGCACCCAAGAGCGCTCCAATGGCGACATCCCGGCCGGTACGTAGGCCGCCATCGACCTGAACCGCGATCCTTGAACGCAATCCGTTGAGAAGCAATGTCTGCTGCGTTTCTGCTAATCCGATTTCCCACGGAGACCCCGCATGGGTCAAAGAGGTTAGCGGCGATGCGCCGGTACCGCCGTCATAACCCGAAATTGTGAGATGATCGGCACGTGCCTTGGAAACGCCTGCGGCAACTGTTCCCACTCCTACTTCCGAAACCAGCTTCACCGACACACGTGCGACGGGATTAACATTTTTCAAATCATGGATCAGCTGTGCCAGATCTTCAATCGAGTAAATATCATGATGTGGTGGCGGAGAGATTAGACCGACACCTGGTGTTGAGTGACGGACTTTACCAATATTTTTATCGACCTTGCTACCCGGCAATTGTCCGCCTTCGCCAGGTTTGGCTCCCTGAGCCATCTTGATCTGGATATCATCTGCATTGACCAGATATTGTGCTGTGACTCCAAATCGACCGCTGGCAACCTGTTTGATAGCGGAGCGCATGGAATCGCCATTTTCCATAGGAATGAAGCGATCGGGTTCTTCGCCGCCTTCACCCGTATTGGATTTTCCTCCCATCCGGTTCATCGCTATGGCAAGCGTAGTATGGGCTTCCCGGCTGATCGAACCAAAGCTCATGGCACCCGTTGCAAAGCGTTTCACAATTTCGCTTGCGGGTTCCACCTCGTTGATATCGAGTGGTTCCTGTGCCTTCGTCAATTCCATCAATCCGCGAATGGTGAGCAGGCGTTCGCTCTGCTCGTTTATGGATTGTGCGAATTCACGGTAATTTTTGGGGTCATTGCCGCGCACCGCATGTTGCAAATTCGCGACATTGGCTGGCGTCCAGGCGTGGTCTTCACCGCGCAGCCGGTAGCCATAGATTCCGCCCACATCGAGCATATTCTTATATATCGGATTATTGCCATAGGCTTCGGCATGGCGATACACGGTTTCACCGGCGACCTCTGCTAGGCCAACGCCTTCGATTGTGGTGGCCGTTCCAGTGAAATATTTGTCCACAAATGCGCTTGATAGACCTACGGCATCAAAAATCTGCGCACCACAATAGCTCTGATAGGTCGAAATCCCCATTTTCGACATGACTTTCAAAATGCCTTTGCCGACAGCCTTGATATAGTTTTGTTCGACCTCTTGTGTTGTCAGCGGTAATTTCCGGCGAACGCGAATATCTTCGAGTGTTTCAAATGCCAGATAGGGATTCACCGCTTCCGCGCCATAGCCTGCCAGCGCACAGAAATGATGGACTTCGCGCGCTTCTCCAGTTTCTACGACCAAACCGGTTTGCATACGCAAGCCTTGTCGAACGAGGTGGTGATGCACTGCGGCCGTCGCAAGCAGTGCTGGCATGGCGATGCGGTCCGAGCTTTGCGCCCGATCTGATAAAATAAGGATATTCCGGTCAGCGAGAACAGCCTCAGTTGCCGTCCAGCACATTTCCTTGATCGCCATTTCGAGACCATCTGCACCGCTTGCCGCATCCCAGGTCATATCGATGGTTTCGGTACGAAAAGCCCCGTCCAGCGCGTCTTCAACAGATCGAATTTTCAGCAAACCCGCATTAGTCAGCACCGGCTGATCGACTTCGAGACGCTTATGTGTGCCTGCATCGTGACCGAGAAGATTGGGACGCGGCCCGATCATGGAGACCAGCGACATCACAAGTTCTTCACGGATAGGATCTATTGGCGGATTGGTAACTTGAGCAAAATTTTGTTTGAAATAATCGTATAAAAGCCGCGGCTTGCTAGACAGGACTGCAATGGGCGTATCGGTACCCATCGAACCGATGGGATCAAGTCCATCAGCGGCCATCGGTTCGAGGAATTTAGTGACATCTTCCTGCGTAAATCCAAAAGCCTGCTGCCGGTCAAGTAAGGCGGCTGGATTGCCTAGTTCTTCAATTTTCGGTGCAGCGACGTCATCAAGATCATCAATATCCAGATCTTTTAGATTATATTGCGTGGATTCGAGCCATTTCGCATAAGGCGCTGCCTTTGCCAGATCGGCCTTGATTTCTTCATCTTCAATGATGCGACCCTGCTCCATGTCGATCAGCAACATCTTACCGGGCTGCAGCCGCCATTTGCGAATAATATTGTCTTCCTTGACCGGCAAGACGCCGGATTCAGATGCCATGATGATATGTCCGTCATCGGTGACACAAAAACGCGCGGGACGCAGGCCGTTACGATCGAGCGTCGCGCCGATTTGGCGACCATCGGTAAATGCAACCGCCGCTGGACCATCCCATGGTTCCATCAAAGCCGCATGATATTCATAAAATGCTTTCCGGTCGGCATCCATCATCGGATCGCCCGCCCAGGCTTCCGGGATTAACATCATGACCGCGTGCGCCAATGAATAACCACCCGCTACGAGCAGTTCCAATGCATTGTCGAGACACGCTGTATCGGATTGACCATGCGGGATAAGGGGCCACATTTTATCGAGATCCGCACCCAATAATTCGGACTCCATCGTGCGGCGACGGGCATTCATCCAGTTGACGTTGCCGCGCACCGTGTTGATTTCACCATTATGCGCGATAAACCGATAAGGATGCGCCAATTTCCAGGAGGGGAATGTATTGGTCGAAAACCGTTGGTGCACCATTGCCAAGGCCGAAGTGGTCAGCGGGTTTTGAAGGTCTTTGTAAAAAGATCCAACCTGATCGGCGAGCAGCAATCCCTTGTAAACAATTGTCCGCGTTGAGAAAGACGGCATATAAAATTCGGATAGGCCGGGCATGTTATTTTTTTCGGCATGGCCGTCGAGCGGATTGTGAACTTGCTTACGCAGCGCAAGAATTTTGCGTTCAAATGCATCTTGATCCGTTATCGATTCGCCTTTGCCGACGATCGCCTGACGGATTAGTGGCATCTGTTCCGACACCGCCTTGCCAAGACCGTTGGTTTCAATGGGCACGTCTCTCCAGCCGATCAGAACCTGACCTTCCTTTGCAATGAACCGCTCGAAATGAGATGTCGCAAATTCAGCTTCCGCAGGGTCTGATGGAAAGAAACACATTGCAACGGCATAATCGCCAACTGCGGGCAGCTCTAAGCCTTTAGAACCGGCCCAATCCCGCAAAAGGGCATCAGGAATTTGTATCAAGATTCCAGCACCATCACCCAGGAGCGGGTCTGCTCCAACGGCACCGCGATGATCTATATTGATTAGGATTTCGAGGCCCCGTCTAACTGTGAGGTGTGATTTCTCGCCCTTTATATTTGCGATAAAACCTACGCCGCATGCATCATGCTCGTTATTTGAATCGTACAGCCCTTGCCGTGGCGGGAAGCTCATTTTCCGTCCTTACGTCTTTAACATTTTTGTAATTTATATGCTCCTAGATGCTTTTTAATGTATTTTGAAGCCAAGATTTGCTTAGCATTGAAAAGAAATATTACGCCGGTGCCAAGTTCCGTTAAAAATGATCGGATCATTCGGACAAAGTCGGAAAGCAATTTCAAAGCTATGATGATCGTTAAAGACCGACACAGGATAGCGTTGAATTTTCGAGATATTCAACAGCGGATGATGATATTAGTCCAATCAGATTTCTTGAGATATCCGCCTCATCCCGAAAGCGGTTAATCACGTCGAGAGGTTGATCGCAGGGACAAATATCTTAGCATCTCGGCTAAAACCTTATGGGCTGCCGCGCTTCATCTATATCCAATCGCGGCGCTAGGTAATTTCCACTATGTAGAATCCACGAATGCGGTCTCCGCCCGTTTGGGACTAACTTGATATCTCCGTCGACAACGAGACAGCTCGTTTTCACGGAAGGAGATCATGATGCAAGTCAACATTCACGCCGCACTAACGCAAGAACCGCTGCTTACGGCATCCGCTAAGCAGACGCTTTTTTGGGAAGGCGATGATTGTAACCATGTCTATCAGGTTAGTTCCGGTATTGTCCGCGGGGTTACATTGTCGGAAAGTGGTGAGCGGCAGATTATAGCCTTTTTCTTCGCTGGCGATCAGATCGGGCTGCCGATAACATCTGCCTATCGCTATTCTGCAGAGGCCATCACGGAAGTAAGCTACATTCGACAGACACATGATCAGTGGCGCATGGAGCTGGTTGAAAGCTGCCAGAGAGACGGAGGTATGCTGCGTTCCATCGGCGCAGAACAAAATCCAATATATCGCCGGGGAATGATACTTGGCCGTCAGGGAGCCGTGGCACGCGTGGCGGCATTTCTATATAGTATCATGGACCGGCTTCCATGCGATAGAGACGGCTTCAAACTTCCCATGCCGCAGCTTGATATTGCTGACTATCTGGCTCTTTCACCGGAAACCGTTTGCCGGTCGCTCAAACGGCTGCGTCAGATGGGCATTATCGACATGCCAGCACATGACCAATTAATTGTCCATGATCGCTCCGCGCTGGAACTGGCGGCTCATAAATGAATCACGATCATCATCAAATCAAGAACCAAGGAAAATCATCATGAGCGCATTAGGCTTGCCTATTTTCGATAAAGCCATTCAGGATGCCAATATCTGGGTGAACGAAGTCATGTATGAGCTCGACTGGGATGACAAGCACCGGGCCTATACGTTGCTTCGATCGACCCTGCATGTGCTGCGGGATCGGTTGCAGCCCGATGAATGTGCGCATCTTGCAGCACAGCTCCCAACGCTCATTCGCGGGATTTATTATGAAGGCTATCGTCCGTCAAAATCGGCAACGCTCATAAGGCACAAAGACCAATTCGTTACAGCGGTCGAAGAGGCCTTTGCTGACGATCCCAATGACAATCCGACGCAAACAGTTTCAGCGGCCCTCAATATCATCGCCGATCATGTCTCAGAAGGAGAGATGAACGATATAAAAGGAAGCTTGCCAGAGGATATCCGCAAACTTTGGGACGATTAACATGTTGATCCCACGAACCGGGAAATGAACAATGAACAAACCGATCGGCTGGAATCAAAAACCCAGCGCTGCTTCAGATGAATTAGTGGCGGCTTTGCGCGACAATGCGGAAACCATCCCCCAGCCAGAAAAATATGACGAGTTCGGACAGTTTTTTGATCGTTTTGCTGATGCACAGGTAATTCTTCTCGGTGAAGCCACGCACGGCACCTCAGAATTCTACAATGCCCGTGCTGCGATTACCCGGCGGCTGATCGAAAAACATGGCTTCACTGTTGTCGCAGTCGAGGCAGACTGGCCCGATGCAGCACAGATAGACGGCTATGTCCGGCATCACGACCCCCGCCCCCAGCGCGGCGACTCATTTGTCCGATTTCCTACATGGATGTGGCGTAACCATGAAGTGTTGGCCTTTGCCGATTGGCTGCGTGGATACAACGAGGGGCGATCAGAGATTGAAAAGGCTTCGTTCCACGGGCTGGATGTCTATAGTTTAAGCGAATCCATCGCATCGGTACTGGAATATCTAGATATCGTTGATCCCGGCGAAGCCGCGCAGGCACGCTGGCGCTATGGATGCCTGACCCCATGGCAAGATCACCCGACGGAATATGGCAAGGCAGTTATCCACGGGCAACAGCATCCCTGTGAGGATGCGGCAATCGAACAGATACATCAACTATTCTTCAAACGTATCAAATATCTCGAAAATGATGGCGAAAAATGGTTTGATGCTGCGCAAAATGCCAAGATTGTTGCGGCAGCAGAGCGCTATTACCGAGCCATATATCAAGGAGGCGCGGCGTCCTGGAACCTGCGCGACCGCCATATGTTTGACACGCTGCAGGCAATTATTGCCCATCGCGGCGTTGGCACCAAAGCGGTTGTCTGGGCACATAACTCGCATATTGGCGATGCCTCGGCCACAGCCATGGGCTGGCGCGGCGAATTTAATATCGGCCAGCTCTGCCGCATTGCTTACGGTGATGATGCCGTACTGATCGGCTTTGGGACCGATAATGGCACCGTCGCCGCAGCCAGCGAATGGGGCGCGGACATGCAGATCAAGACGGTCCGCCCTGCCCGGTCCGATAGCTACGAACATGCCTTTCGTTTGACCGGTTTTTCCCGGTCACTGACCGACTGGCGTGGGCGGCAGAATCAGAAATTCGCTCATATTTTGAGGGAGCCGCTACTCGAAAGGGCAATTGGCGTCGTTTATCGCCCCGAAACCGAGCTGCTGAGCCACTATTTTGAAGCCATCCTCGCCGACCAGTTCGACGCCTATGTCTGGTTTGAAACCACCAAAGCGATCACGCCGCTCGGCCATGAAAAACCACATGGTGCACCGGAAACCTATCCGTTTGGTCTGTAAGGAAGCCTCGTATGACCCAGCAAATCCTTTCAGAAATCGAACCTACAGATGTGGCCATCGCGCCATTAGGGTTGCGGGCGATCCTGACTGTGCCGGAAAATGCGGTCGGCATGGTCATTTTCGCCCACGGCAGCGGCAGCGGACGGCTAAGCCCCCGCAATAATTATGTCGCTTCGGCCCTGCGTAAAGATGGCTTTGCAACCCTTTTGCTAGATTTACTCACACCGGAAGAGGAGATGGACCGAGCCAATATATTCGACATTGGCAAGCTCGCCTCGCGCCTGTCCATGTCCGCCCGCTGGGTCAGAAATCATCTCGCTTTTTCAACCATCCCGATCGGTTATTTCGGGGCGAGTACAGGTGCCGGGGCAGCACTGGTTGCCGCTGCAAGGGACGAACCAGAAGTCAGCGCGATCGTTTCGCGCGGCGGACGCCCTGATCTTGCGGGGCAATGGCTCGGCAAAGTTCGAGCGCCCACTTTGCTGATTGTAGGAAGCCTCGACGGACAGGTTATCGGCCTCAACAAGCAGGCATTTGACGCGATAGTGGCCCCGAAACGCATGGCTATTGTGAAGGGAGCAGGCCACCTGTTCGAGGAACCGGGAACGCTGGAGGAGGTCATCGTACACGCCAGCGCCTGGTTCAGTGCACATCTCGATCCACAGCACGAAAGGAGCAGAAATGGACCAGATAATAATGCCTTTTCAGGACCGGCGTGACGCTGGACAACAGCTTGCCGTCAGGCTGATGGACAAGGCTTCTGAAAATCCGCTGATCCTTGCTCTTCCGCGCGGCGGAGTGCCCATAGGCTATGAAGTCGCCAAAGCGCTCGGCGCACAGATGGATTTGCTGATGGTCCGCAAGATTGGTGCGCCGGGATGGCCGGAATATGGTATTGGCGCTATTATTGATGGTGCCGATCCGCACCTCGTTCTCAACGAGGAAGTGGTTCGTCAAATCGCTCCCAGCCCCAACTATATCCAGGCTGAAATGCGCCGACAACTCGAGGAAATCGAGCGGAGGCGACTAATCTATCTTGGTCAGCGGCGGCCAGTCAGCGTAACCGACCGAACGGTAATCATCGTCGATGATGGCATCGCCACGGGTAGTACCGTGAAGGCTGCATTACAGGGCCTGCGCAAGAATAAACCCAAAAAGATCATTCTCGCTGTCCCTGTCGCCGCCCGCTCAACTCTGGTTGAATTGGGGGATCAATGCGACGAAATCATCTGCCTCTACGCTCCCTCAGCATTTGGAGCCGTCGGCAATTTTTACGACGATTTCAGCCAGACCGAGGATGCAGAAGTCATTGCACTGATGGAAGGCATTCCCCGCTAATCGATTTCTGTGTTCCGATAGAACATATGAAATATTTCATTATTGCAAGAGGTTATCATGAACGAAGCGCAACGCGATCAACTCCTTTCGATCATCGAAAACGTCAATGATATGACGATCGCCACCGTTCGAGACGATGGTTTCCCGCAGGCGACAACCGTAAGCTTCGTGAGTGATGGTTTGAAGATCTATTTCGCCACATCGGCAGACTCACAGAAAGCCCGAAATATCGAGAAAAATGACAAGGTTTCGATCACCTTGGACTGTCCTTATGGTAGTTGGGAAGAAATACGCAGCCTCTCAGCAGCGGGCCACGCAGTCGCTGTGGATGACCCGGATGATATCGAAAAAATCTGGGCTCTCATGCTTAAAAAATTTCCGCAGGCGGCCGGTTATGAAACAATTGTTGATACCGCTGTTACTATTTTTCGTATCGATCCCGTGATCTTTTCTCTTCTCGACTATAGCAAGGAATTTGGTCACACTGAGCTTGTCGAGGTTTAATCGTTTCGGAAACCATATTGCAAACTGGCTTTCAATCAGACCTGCACCTTCACGATCATGATATTCAGCCATGGAGTGCCTCCTCTATAACAATGATCGCATTCAAAACATCTGTCGCCATTTTCTCCGCCGCTTCGCGAGACATGGCTAGAACGAAAAATGTGATATTTTGCTGCACCCTGTCAGTCGGTTCAAGGAACACCACACCCTCACCCTTCTCTTTCGTATAAAGCCATGATCCGAGCTTAGGCAGCAAATCATCAAAATCCGGGATATTCCTGTTCGGAAAGGCCCGCTGTACAATAATAAGCTGCGCCCCATCCCTTGAGCTCATCAAGCGCCGGGCAACGATCATCGGTATCGACACCCCGCCCCAGCGACCATTACACTCGATCCAGTGCAACTCGGCATTGTCGACATTCTCTCCGATCAAGAGGGCATCTAGGCTCAAACGTCCGATATATCCCAAGCGCTGGAAATAGGTGCTGATCGCCAATGCCTCGCGGCAAAAACGCATTTCAAGTTCGGCTGGCAATATAATCTGAGTTGCTCCCGCGAACGACTGCCGTTCACCCGATAGGGTTTGTCCGAATATCCCTTCGACAATTGGCAGCCCCGAGTCCAATTCGGGAACCCATATCTGCGCCGACGGACTCGCAAATGCCCTCACTTCCCAAACCCCGACAAGCAATGGATAGTGATCATACCAACCCATGACATGCAGACGGTCGAGAAAATGATTACGCAGTTCTACGAGTGAAACCGACCGAACAAATTCACTCTCTAAAACTATGTTGCCCATAGATCCCGCGCTTGCCGGCAGCTTAATCACCAACCTCTCATATCGCTTTGCCAGTTTGCGCAGAATTACCGCAGCGGCCACAGGACCATAAACCGAATAAGTCGGTGGCACGGCGTCCTTGCCCAGGAGGTTCCCGATCTGGTCTGCAAACCAGAGCTTGTCATTCACTCGCCGTGACAATTGCGGAAGCGGTGCACAAATCTGAACCGGGCAACCTGACCGGCTTGCTATTTCCGCCCCAAGCAACCAATCATGACCGCTGGACAGATAAGGACAGATATTCAGCGTCCCCGCATTGGAGGCCGCTGCAACCAGCCGTGCCATTGCGGCTTCATTTTCCAGGCAAGCGGCTGCAAGCGTTCTTCGCAACCGGTCCTCGCCCCGATTAACCTGCAAAATGACAGAATTTTTCGATCCAAATAACTCGCCAAGATATTGCTCGAACGGTCCACTTCTCGGCCTGGATATCAGACAAAAATCCCCGGGGCGGGCCAGACCTAATATCCGGTACTCGTGGATTGCTCTCCGTTCAACGAGCATCAGCTCGATACCTTGGTGATCCTCGAGAAAAAGCGTCGGGCCCTCACAAAAGCCCTGACGTACATTATCCCCAAAAATCGACGGATCGTTCAACCGCGGAAAATTTATTAGCTGTTTTTTCGCCAACCCCTCGATCCGCAGGATTGTCTCGGGGGCAAGATTATTATCACAAAAGGATTTGATCGGCCAAGGTGCAAGCGGCTCCGCAGCGTTACCGAAGGAGACTGACTTATTCTTTACTTGCACGATTTGTACTTTTTCGTCGGGCAAATTCAGTCCAGCTTGGTGCTATCTCACGCCAACGTATCAAGCTCAACAAAAGCTGGTCTTTCTGGGACTCATCAAGACCACCCATTGCGCCGAACAGCTCTCCGCATTCTGAGACATGCGTTTCCATCTCATCAATCTGTTGAAGCAGTTGCTCTCGTCTTTCCGAGCTTTGCATCTCGCTATCAGAAAGCTGCTTTACGGCTTCCAGTGTCTCCGCTCCATGTGCATGCTCGGCATACATATTGTCGACTTCCTCTTTCGAAAGAAACGCCGTGAGCGCGGGATAAAAATCCTCTTCTTCAAATGCGATATGAGCGCCAGCAGCCTCATCAAGGCCGGTGGCCGCGGTTTTAAGCTCCGCAAGATCATCCGACAAAATCAACGACCGCAATTGATGGAGCCCCTTCCCCAGCACGGCATGATCCTTGCGAAATGCTTCAAATAGTTTGTGATTGATCTCAGTCATGTTCTTCATCTTTCTGGATGTTATCTTAACCATCCACGCCAAACAGAAAATTGATGCTGATCATGTAATGTGTAGATTATACGGATTTTTTGCCACGGAGCCCACAAAGGTGGAGTGCACGTTGGTGCATGCCCAGAATGCGTTGATTGCGCAAAGTCGTTCGGACCTCTCCGGCTATGATCACTCCCATGGCTGGGGCGTCGCGACCTTTAACGACGATGGTCCCGAAATTCAGCGTCAGGCATGGGCCGCCTATCATGGAGAGCATTTTGCCCGCGCTGCTGCCAAGGCCTATTCCAGGCGGGTTATAGCCCATGTTCGCCGGGCCACTGTGGGCGGCGCCGCGATAGAGAATACCCACCCGTTCACCGACGGCCATTGGGTTTTTGCACATAATGGAACAGTACCGAATTTCGACGAAATACGGCCCATTCTGCTTGACCGGATGAGCGCCACGCACCGACAGGCGATCAAAGGACAGACGGATAGCGAACATGTCTTTCACTATTTTCTGAGCCTGCAGGATAGCGGTGCCATCAATCCGCAATCTGATTTGCGGGGCGCAATCGGGCAGCTTGTTGGCGATATCACCGCCTTGGCCGAACGTCATGCATCTGGCAAAAAACTTGGCTTGAACATCATGCTGACTAACGGAAAACAGTTCGCCGGGTCACGCATCAACCGTAGCTTGTATTTCGTTGATCGAAAGGGCGTCTATGATTGCGAGATTTGCGGATTTCCGCATATCCATCACAATCCGCAGCAAGAGTATCGCGCAACCGTGATTGCATCGGAACCGGTAACCCATGAACAATGGG
>TARA_R110000772_G_scaffold50023_2_pt1 | contig 15054 bp, 22 predicted proteins | sample TARA_R110000772 | Tara Oceans TARA_R110000772 (sample SAMEA4397948) | marine metagenome | biome: Polar Biome; feature: [SRF] surface water layer (ENVO:00010504); material: water (ENVO:00002006), including particulate matter (ENVO:01000060) such as... | depth 5 m | reverse complement strand
GTTAAGTACGACTGGGTGGTTGGTGACACAGACACAGCTGGTACCTACTACGGTGAGATCGAAGTCCTTTACGGGGATGCGACAGTAGAAACCTTCCCTAACAACGGTTACTTCACAATCATTATCAAGGAGGACTTAGACTGATGGACGAGTTCAGCAAGAACCTAGAAGGTCAGATATTAAAGGCTGACGAAGAACAACGCATGGTCTATGGCTGGGCCTCAGTAGTAACCGAAAAGGGTGAACCTGTAGTAGACCGCCAAGGCGATGTAATTACACCAGACACGTTAGTACGTGCCGTAAACAAGTTTATGGAGCATGTCCGTGTTGGTAAAGAAATGCACAAGGGCGAACAGATTGGGGCGGTTATCCACTCCATGCCTATCACCAAAGAGATCGGTGAGTCCCTTGGCATACAGAGTGACCGTGAGGGTTGGATTGTCGCGTTTAAAGTTTATAACGATGACGTTTGGGCCAAGGTCAAGTCTGGTGAACTAGCTGCCTTCAGCATTGGCGGCAGAGCAATGAAGGAAGAGTTTAATGGCTAACCTTTTAATGGGTCTTGAATTAGATGAGCTATCATTGGTTGATCGCCCAGCCAATGCACAAGCAATGGTTTCACTATTCAAGCGAGACAACTCCAACGGAGATACAATGGAAAACGAAGTAGAAACAACAGAGAAGATGTCTGATGACATGTTGGCTAAACTAAAGCCTTACATGGACAAGGGTATGTCAGAAGAAGACGCTGAGAAAGCGTACAACTTTGACATGAAGAAAGCAGACGATGTTGAAACCGTAGAAGAGATTAACCCTCTTGCAGAAGAAGTTGAGCGCCTCAAGTCTGAGAACGAGCAGCTGCGCAAGGGTTTGATCGAAGAAGGTTACATCATCAGTGCTGACGCTATCGAAAAGAAAGCTCCAGAAGAGTTTGTCGAGTACGATGGTGAGAGCATTAACAAGGCTGACATTCCTGCACCAATCCTCAAGGCTCTTGAAGCTGCTGAGTTGGCTAAAGCGGATGTTGAGTTGACTGAGAAAGCTAACGCAGTATTGCCTAACTTCGATGTCGCTACGGCTAAAGAATTAGTTAAGTCTTTCGAGACTAACGAAGAGGTCATGGGTGTATTGAAAGCCGCTGATAAAGCGTTCGGCACATCAATGGAAGAAGTAGGCAAGGCAGACGTTGACGGGGAATTTACCTCAGCTACCGACAAACTTGATGCGCTAGTAAAGTCCTATATGGACGACAATGAAATGAAGAAGAGCGATTACGCTAAGGCATACACTGCTGTGGCACGTACCGAAACTGGTAAAGCTCTAATCACTAAATCCTATAAAGGGGAATAACAATGGCTGTTATGCAATCACGCGACAACCGCACTCTAGTTGCAGGCGAAGACCTGTCAGCTGCTCAATTCAAATTCGTAACACTAGAAGCAGACGGTCAAGCCGACCTTGCTGACTCCGCTGGTGAGACTTGCTACGGCGTTCTCTTGAACCAGCCTATCGCTGGCAAAGCCGCAACAGTATGCGTAGCTGGTAAAGTTATGGTCGAAGCTGGCGGTACAATCGCAGCTGGTGACAACGTAGCTGCTGCCGCAGACGGTACAGCTGTAACTGCCACAACTGGCTTCATCATTATGGGCCAAGCCTATGAAGCTGGTGTTGACGGTCAAATCATCGCTATCGAACTAATCCAAGGTGGCAACGCAGCAGCGTAAGCCCCTCTAAGGTAAGGAACTAAACATTATGCCTATGCTAACACCATCAAGCGTCCATCTGGACCAACCGCTAACAAATCTGACTTTGGCTTTTGTGCAAGATAACGCAAACTTCATCGCAGACAAAGTATTCCCAACAGTCGGCGTTGAGCGTCAGTCTGACAAATACTACATCTATGACCGCGACAACATGAACCGTTCTGGCGATGTTAAAGCACTTGCACCACGTACAGAAGTTAACCGTATCGGCATGTCCGTATCGAACTCTTCTTACTACGCAGATGTGTTCGGTCTTGGTATGGACTTCGACCAGCAAACTTTGGCAAACGAAGACGCAGCATTGGACATTCGTTCCGCTGGTGCGCAGACTTTGGCAACACGCTTGTTGATCCACCGTGAAGAAGCCTTTGCTGATACGTTCTTCGGCGCTGGCGTCTGGGGTACAGACAACACACCAACTAACTTGTGGTCTGACTATACTAACTCCACACCAATCATCGACGTAACAAACGCTCGTCGTACCATGCAGCTTAAGTCTGGCGGTTTCAAGCCAAACACAATGGTTGTCGGTAAAGAAGTTCGTGACATGTTGGTCAACCACCCAGCAATCCTCAGCCGCTTGATCGGTGGCTCAACTGTAGCAAACTCCGCTTTGGTTACAGACTCTAAGCTGGCTGAAATCTTCGAAGTAGAAAACTTCTTGGTTATGGAAGCGGTTAAGAACACCTCAGTAGAAGGCGTAGCAGAATCTAACGCTTTCATCGGTGGTAAGAACGCACTCTTGGTACACGGTCCAAAGAACGGTGGTCTTATGACCCCAGCAGCGGGCTTGACATTTGCTTGGAACAATGTTCCTGGGGCAAACAACATGGGTATCTCAGTAGAATCATTCTCTGATGATGCACTTACGCGTCAGCAAGTTGCAGAGCATATCCAAGTTAAAATGGCCTATGACATGAAAGTCACTGGCGCTGATTTGGGTTACTTCTTCTCAGCAGTAGTAGCTTAAACAACTTAGGTGGGGGCTTTCGTGGTCCCCACCATTTTCATCAAAGGAACCCCGACTATGAGCCTACAATATGAAATACCCCTATTCGTTAAAGTTCAGTTCAGTGGCAGTGGTCGCGTCTGGAAACTACAAGAGCATTTCCCTTGGAAAGAGTTGTCCATCGACAAAGGTGTAGTACAACAGCTCTATCAGAATGATTACCTCTACCATAACGCTTCCCTTGAGGTTGAGACTAAGGTAGGGGACGGACTTGAAGCCCTTAACTCAGAGGCACTACTAGCCCTCGTTGAAAAGCTCAACGGACGAGTTCAAGCCAAGACCAAAACCAAGACAGACTTCGAGCGACAGAAGTGTAAGAAGTCTAAGATAGATGATAAGCAACGCGGGTTGATCCGTAGTTGGCGCAGATCATACGGACATATGGAGAATGATTGATGGCTTGGAGCTACGACGAGGGAAACCTAAATACAAGTGAAGCACTAGGACGCTTAAACGCTGTCAGGTTGCTTATTGGTGATACCGATACTAACGACCAACAAGTGCAAGACGAGGAGGTATCCTTCGCCTTAGCTCAAGCTAACAACAACGTCTACAAGTCAGGTGCTTGGTTGTGTCGTGTCATTGCAGCAAAGTATTCACGCAGTGTTGACAGTGAGATCAGCGGCGCTCTTAAAGAGAGTGGATCACAGCTTAAGGCTCACTACACTTCACTAGCCGAAACACTTGAGTATCAGTCTCAGAAGATCGGTGGACTAGGTGTTTCAGCTGGTGGCATTAAGGTAACTACAGTAGACGCAGTACGAACCAACACTAACCGTGTTAAGCCTGAGTTTACTAAAGACCAATTCAAGATCGACAGCGCAGAATATAAATACGAGTAGGGATAGGTCACATGAGAGCGTATAACTTACTCAAACTAGTAGACCGTTATGGTCAAGACCTAACCCTTATCAAGTCCACTACAGGGGTATATGATCCTGCTACAGGGTCTGCAACTGGTACCACTGAGAACTATATCTTTACTGGTTATATGTACGATGTACAAGAGGGTATCATTCTTAGCGACATCAGACGTGGCTCACGTAAGTGTGTAATACCTCCCACTAACCTTGGTACTATACCTGATGATGGCGACCAAATCTCTGGTCTTGGTGGTGTCGTTAACATCTCATCTGTCTCAACAATGTTCTCTGGTGGTGCTGTTGTGTGTTACATCTGTGAGGTATCTGAATAATGAAGTCAACCTTTAAGGTAAACCAAAGCGTACTAAACTCTGAGTTTGATAAGATAAGGGATTGGGCCGATATGCAAGCTAAGGACTTAGCTGAGGATATTGCAGACAGTGCTATAACTTTCTCTACACCCTTTGTTGATACTGGTGCTTACATAACTTCCTTCTCATTTTCCACGGGGGCAGGTAGGCCAAGGGGTAAGAGTTCCAGTAGGAAACAACGTAATCAACCCCCAGCACAAAAAGCAAATGAGGGCCGCGCCTTACTAGCGGCTGACCTTAGCAAGATAAACTTCGAAGAGGTATCTATTGTTACCCTACGAAATGGAGCGCCACACGGAAGTTCTGAGAACTGGGGAGTTGAGCGTAACCACAGGGTCTTTGAGAGACTAAGGATAAAATATGGCTGATATAAATAAAGAAATCAGAGCTATACTTGAGGGGCATCTTACAAACGTGGCTGACACCCCTGAGATAGCTTATGAGAACGTCTCTTACGTGCCTACAAGTGGCGTACCCTACTTACAGACCATGTACATGCCAGTTACACGTAAACCAGCTGTGAGGGGCTTAAACCCACAACAGAGGTACGACAGTCTATTCGCCATAAACTGTTATGCCCCCGAAGGCTCTGGTCCATCCGAAGCTGACACCCTTGCTAAGAACGTCATAGAGGCGTTTGAGGCTGTAACATCAATATCATCAAATGGTCTAACAGTTCGAATTGACTACGCCGAAAGACAACAGGGTTTTCTAAACAGCCCTTGGTACTTCGTCCCCATCAATATAGCCTGTTACGCATATAACTAATTCTAGGAGAATACAATATGGCCTTTGCACAGGGTTCACGTTCCAGCCTGTCTTACATCGTCGAAAGCACTTTCGGTACGACACCAGCTGGTAACTTCCAAAATCTACCATTCACGTCTCACTCACTTAACATGACTAAAGATCGTGTTGAAGGTACAGACATTCAAGCTGACCGTATGTCCCGTGTGGACCGTCACGGTAACCGCACAGTATCTGGTGACATTCAAGCTGACCTTCGCGACACAGACTTCGACGACTTGATCGAAGGTGCTATGATGTCCACTTGGGCTACTAACGTAATCAAGATCGGCACTACACCAAAGTATTTCTCAATCGAAGATTACGCTGCGGACATCGACCAAGCTCGTTTGTTCTCAGGCTGCTCAGTAAACACACTGTCGGTTAACCTCGCACCTAACTCTATGGTCGCAGGTACTTTCGGTATGGTTGGCAAAACCATGACCATGAGTGCCACAGAGAAGACACAGGACGCCGCTACAGACGCATCACCGTTCGATGCCTACTCTGGTGACCTAGAGATCGGTGGAGCAACCTCAGCTATCGTTACAGCGATGGACTTCACCCTTACAAACGGACTAGCCCCTACATTCGTAGTTGGTGACGACAGCGCCCCTTCCCTTGAGGTTGGTAACGCAGTTATCGAAGGTTCTATGTCAGTGTACTTTGAAGATGCGGCTATGATTAACCGCTTCGTTAACGAGACAGAAACATCCCTTAAAGTTACTGTGGGTGACAATGCAGGTACTCCTAACACTCTGGAGTTCTTCTTCCCCCGCTGTAAGATTAACAGTGCAGACGTAGGCGTAGACGGACCAACGAGCCGTATGATCGCCTTGTCTTTCGTCGCCCTACGTGACGACACTGAAGCCACAAGCCTACGTATCACACGTAGCTAAAGAGACCCCTCGCGAGGGCGGGGAGCGTTGGTGTCGGGTCCAGCGTTCCCCATTTTTACTTACACCCGACATAATGCTAACTTACGCTATGGCGTAAAGATCATAAACTTACGCTATGGCGTAAAGATCATAACCCACGACATAAACCCCGAAAAGGAAATCCAGATGGACCTTAAAGACCTGACACCGAAATCTAATACCATTGAGGTAGAGTTAAAGCACCCAATCACAGGGGAAGCTCTTAATAATGATGACGGCACCCCTATGACAATCACACTTTATGCAACTCACTCAAAAGAGTACAAGGGTGTTATGCACGAACAGACGAACAGACGTTTGAAGGTAGCTGGTAAGACAGGTAAGGTTGATATTACCTCAGAAGAGTTAGAAGAGAACACCCTTGAGGTTATGGCTAAAGCTACTAAATCTTGGGACTTGACCTTTAGTGGAGAAAAACCAGAACTGACTTTTGAAGCAGCTAAGAATCTGTACGAGGAAGTGTTCTGGATCAAAGACCAGCTTGACGAAGGTATCTCTAATTCAATGTCTTTTATGATGGGCTAGTTCGTGAGTTACTTGACTATGCGGAGAGTGAGTTTTCCCTTAGTAAATCTGACGATGGAACAACCTCAAAAAGACAACACTTAGAGCAAGTAGAAAAACAGACTGGTCGTAGGCCAAAAGAGTTGAGCGGGCCAAAGTTCCCCTACCTTCTTTCCTACGTCTGGTCTGCTTTCCTAGCACTTAGTACAACTAGGTCTATGGGGTTTAACGGCCCGAATAACATAACATACCAAGAGATACAAGCGTGGATGCACACAACTCTATCCCCCCTAGACGCAAGAGAGGTTGAGGCAATAAAAGCCCTCGACACAATTTTTATGAGGTCCATGAATGGCTAATGTAGCAGAGTTTAATATCGACTTTACGGACCTCAAGGTTCTTAACGAATACTTAAATAAGACCGAAGATAAAATTCAGATGACCGCCAAGTCTGCTAAGTCGGACTTTAAGAAGTTGCAGATGGCGATTGACCCTGTTGCAAGAGCTACTAAGGCTTTCAAGGACCAAGTTCTTATTGCACAGAAAGCTCTTTCTACTGGTGCTGCCACACAAAAACAATATGCAGATTCCTTTAAGCGTATACAAGCAAACGCTAAGATGGCTGGCGTAACCATCAACCAGTTTGGCGAGATAGGTAGTGTAAACACCCGTAAGATGAAACGCTTTGGTGCTGTAGGTATGCAGCAAGTCGGTTATCAAGTACAGGATTTCGCGGTCCAAGTACAAGGCGGCACTAGCGCAATGGTTGCCCTTGGTCAGCAGGGTTCACAGTTGTTGGGCATCTTTGGTCCAGCTGGTGCTATCGCGGGTATGATCTTAGCTATTGGTACGGGTTTAGCTGGCGCTTTCATGGCCGCTAAGAAGGCTTCTGACGTAGCCACTAGCGGTTTTGCTACCTACAAAGAGGCAATGTCTCAGGCTAAAGATGCAGCCAAGTCCCTAAAGCTAGAGAACTACATGCTACAGAATAGCATCAAGTCTGTCGCAGAAGCTACTATCCTCGCAGCTATGGCAGACATAAAGTCAAAGCAAGCTGCCAAAGATAACGCTGGTCAAAATCCGTTGGGTGGATTAGGTGCCAGACCAGGAATCCGTGCAGGGGATACTGTGACTGCCTTTGGTATGACCATAAAGAAAGGCTACGTAGAGCAACTCTTAGCCCTTGAAGACCAGCTAAAGGCTATACGAGACCTTCAAGTCACAAATGACACTTTGACAGCGGGGCAGGAAGCTAGTGAAGATGCTGCTGAGAGATTAGTGGAAGGCCAAGAGCTACTAGCCCAGATCGCAGCACGTACTAAATTAGCAGAAACCCTAGAAGGACTAGAGGGTAGGGCGCTCTTTGTAAAAGAGCAAGAGTTAGATATTGAAAAGCAGCTACAAGAGTTGTCTAAGACTGGACTCCACCTTGATACAGATGAGTGGTGGACCGCTGTGCGATTACTGGAAACTCAGAAAGAGATTGCAATAGCAGCTTATGACAAAGTGGCGGCTGAAAAAGCCTCTGCCCAAGCTATCCAAGACCAAGCTAAGGCTTTGGCACTAACCAAGAAAGCGGCAGCGGAAGCAGCTAAGGCTGCAAAAGAGGCTGCTAGACAGTCAGTAGCCATTGCTAAGGTTATTGGCAGTTCTATGGAAAGCGCCCTAATGGGTATTGTCGATGGTACCAAGTCAGTCAAAGAAGCCTTTAAGTCTATGGCTTCTGACATTATCAAGCACCTATACAAAGTTCTTGTCGTACAACAAATGATACAAGCCTTTGGTGGTTTTCTTGGTGGGTCTAATAATGCTAGTATCGCAAAGGTCGGTAATGCCCTGAGTACCTACGGTAGCGCAGCTAATGGTGGCATGGTCGCTGGTGGCGGAAGTTACCTTGTAGGTGAACGTGGTCCTGAGATGTTTACCCCTACTATGGGTGGTGGACATATTACTCCCGCAAATCAAACTAATGCTGGTGGTGTTACTATCGTCCAGAACATCAACGTATCGACAGGCGTACAACAAACTGTACGTGCTGAAATCCGACAAATGATGCCACAGATCGCTCAGAGCGCCAAGGGTGCTGTACTTGATGCGAAGAGACGTGGTGGTAGTTACGGGAGTGCAATGTCATAATGGCTATATCTTATCCACTTAATATGCCGACAAATATCGGTATGGCTAGTATTGAACTTCGGGCTAAGAATACAGTCGCTGTATCAATGTCACCGTTCACATACAAGTCACAGACACATTCCTACGATGGTCAAATGTGGGAGGCGGACGTAACTCTGCCTCCTATGAATAGAGACGATGCTGAATCTTGGGTGGCCTTCCTTATGTCTATGAAGGGCCGTGCAGGTTCGTTCTTGTTATACGACCCATCCGCTAAGTCCGCTAGGGGTACTGCTACTTCTGCGACAATAACTGGTAGTGTTGGTGACGATAGCGTTACTGTCACTATGTCGGGTACACTTAAAGCTGGCGACTATATTCAGCTGGGGGCTGCTTCTGATGCTACACTACATAAGGTTCTAGTTGACAAGAGTGGTTCTGGTACTTTAGAGATATGGCCTAAGCTACGTAAAGGTCGTTCTAGCGTATCAGCTGTCTTGGTTAACGCCTCTGGTGTATTTAGACTTGCCTCGAATGAAACGTCTTGGTCTGTAGATAACGCCAGCTTCTTTGGCATATCCTTTGGTGCTACGGAGGTACTGTAATGAGCCGTACAATAAACAGCGGACTACTAGCCGCACTTACTGCTAACTCAGTAGAACCATTCTACGCTGTTGAGTTACTGTTCGACGTTAAGACTTCCGTAGGTGTAGATGGTGAAGTTATAAACTTGGGGCCAATGCGTATGTGGACTGGTCTTGGTAATAGGACTATCAACGTAAGGGGTGCCAATCAGGTTTTCGCTGGTACGGGTGCCTTACTTAATATCGCAGCTGCTGAAGAGGTTGGCGACCTATCTGCTAAAGCAATGACGCTTAGTCTAACAGGTCTCGACTCCTCTATCATATCCCTAGCTCTGCAAGAGCCTTACCAGAGACGTAAGGCGAGAGTTTACATGGGTGAAAAGAGTGTGTCTAGTGTCGTTGAAATCTTTAGTGGTCAAATGGACACTATGCAAATCACAGACGAGCCTGATGCGTCAACAGTAGTTATGACTATTGAGAGCAAGTTGGTTGAGTTAGAGCGTTCCCGTAATTGGAGATATACAGATGAGAGCCACAAGTCCCGTCACAGTGGTGATACCTTCCTTTCCTACGTGCAGTCTATACAGGACCAGCAAGTAGCATGGGGGAGAGCGACAGGCTAAACGCCTACTTAGAGAACGTATCAGGTCTCCCATTCGAGTGGGGTACTCACGACTGCTTTACCTTTACTAACGGTGCCTTTAGGGCTATGTACGGTGTCGGCTATGCTGACGACTGGATGGGTCGTTATATGGACGGTTCCGCACTTAAGAGGAGGAGAGACCTCAAGTTAGAGTTCAAACACTCCACACTGCTAAGTGCTTTGTCGAGTAGGATGACTAGAGTTGAGCAACCAGTTTTCGGTAGCTTACTAACAAAGACCGTTAACCAGCGTTGGATAACTGGCGCAGCCTTTGGTATTTCCATTGGGTCTAGGGGGGTCTTCTTATCTAAAGAAGGTCTTGTCAGAGTAAACATAGAAGACGCAGAAAGTGCATGGGTTCTCAAATGAAAAATAATACACCGTTCAATGTAATGCGTCACGCTAACCACTGGGAGAGAGCGCCTAGAGACCCCGCAACTATTGGTGCCTTGATCCTGAGTCAGACCGTTGCAACAGCTGGCGTAGCCTTGTTTATACAAACGGCAGTGGGCTATGTCGCCACCACCTTAGTTACCAGCCTTCTTCTGAGCGCACTAGCGCCTAAACCAGACTACGGTAGCGCAGCTGGTAGCTCAGGGCTACTGGTGAACGGCAAGGGGGCTACAGAACCCTCACAGGTCGTCTACGGTCAAGTGCGTAAGGGTGGCACTGTTACCTTCATAGAATCCACTGGGGGCAACAATAAGATACTCCACCAGATCATTGTGCTTGCTAACCATGAGGTTCAAGAGATTGGCGACATCTACTTGAATGATGAGATCGCTACTATGTCTAATGAGAATGTGACCTCTGATCCATACAACGGCTTCCTAAAGATATACAAGCACCGTGGTAATCAGACAAGCAAGGAAACCAACTTTGCTAACAGTAGTAAGGACCTGTCTGACACCCTTATGGCAGAAACAAGCGTTGGTAATGACTTTGTAGGCAAGGGTCTTGCTTACTTATATTGTCGCTTCACGTATGACCAAGACGCTTACACAAACGGCATCCCTACCATTACCGCAGTGGTAAAAGGTAAGAAGCTAGTTAAGACTGTCAATGGCGTATCGCAAAGCCCCGTATATACTAACAACTCCGCTTGGGTAATCAGAGACTACCTAACCTCTGAGTACGGACTAGACGACGACAGTATCGACGATGCTACGTTTGAGGCAGCTGCTGTTGTATCTGCCCAGACTAACATTCTGTCGGACGGGTCACCTCAGTATGTTGTTGATGGGGTAGTTAGCCTTAATCAACCTATCGGTGATGTACTAAACCAGATGATACCATCCTGTGCTGGCACCCTGTTCTGGGGCGCTGGTCATTGGAAACTGTACGCTGGTGCATTTATCACACCAACCAAGACACTCACACTAGACGATCTTAGGTCTGGTATCTCGCTTGATACAAAAGTGTCCACAAGGGATAACTTTAATAAGGTAACTGGTACGTTTATCGACAAGGAACAAGACTGGATCAGTGCGGATTACCCACCCATTGAGTCTTCCGCCTTCCTTGCTGACGACAATGGGGTAGAGGCAGCGGTTGACCTACAGCTTCCGTTTACTACAAACAGTTTTGCAGCCCAACGTCTAGCAAAGCAGACGCTGTATAGAAGCAGAGAACAGATGTCCTTGTCTGCGGACTTCGGCTTGAACGCCCTAGACGTTGAGGTTGGTGACTTCATTAAGTTTCGTAACGAACGGTATGGTTGGGGTATTGGCTCTGAGAAAATCTTTGAGGTTACAGGTTGGCGTCTTAACCCTGATCCAGATAACTTAGACCTTAGAGTTAACCTACAGCTTCGTGAGAGTAGTCAAGCTGCTTATGGCTTTGATGCTTCTGACGAACAAACGATCCTATCTAACAACACGACACTCCTTAAATACTATGAGGTACCCTCAGTGGGTCTCACTGTCACGCAGGAGTATCGCGAGGTTAACGAGAACGTAGTTAACGTAATTGTGGTACAGGTAAACAGTGCTGATATTGAACGTATTGATTCTGTTATCCTCAAGTACAAGAAAACCTCTGACACCAACTTTAAGTCTGTTGGTCAAACAATCCTAATTAACGGGGGCAACTCAGCTGGTAGGTTTGAGATCGTTGGTGTAGATGCACCGCAGATCAATGAACCTGCTATTAACTACACTATCTCTGTAACACCAGTTAACGCTCTTGGTTTCAGAGGACCAGCTGTTCAGACAACCTATAACCTTACAGCTGATATAACACCCCCAGCCGTCCCTAGTTCTTTTACCCATTTACTATCGGGGGGTACTATTTTCTTTGAGTGGAACTCTGTCAGTGACTTAGACTTGTCGCATTACAAGTTGTATTATTCCTCTAGCGCCTCGGCTAACTTTGGGGATGCTTCCACACTTGTGGTCGTTGAAAAGATAGCTAGACCTGCGACCTCCATATCGTATCCCGCTCTAGCTGGCAAGTTCTTTGTGTCTTCTGTGGATAAGACTGGTAATGAGAGTACCACCGCTGCCACCACAACAGTCTCAGCATCTGAACTACCTACCCTTGGTGTATCTGACACGCACACTGAGAACCCCAGCTTCAGTGGATCAAAGTCTAACCTAACCGTGTCTAGCGGTAACCTGTTTATGACAAGCTACTCAAGCTCTGGTTCTTCAGGTACGTACAGCTTTGGGCATGAGGGCGCGAGCTACTTTGACGTAGGTACTAACCGCACAGTTCGACTATCTAACTCCATAACTGTTTCCCGTAAACATGCGGATGCTACTAATGGCTCTATAAATTGGGATAGCATACCTAACAACTGGGACACTTGGCCTAGTAACTTCGACACATGGACTGACGAGGATGCAAACTTTAACGACTTCGCCGTGGTTATACAAGCTAGGGCTGCGTCAACGGTTGCTGGTCTATCTAGTGCATCTTGGGTAACTGCCTCTGGGGAGGTTACTGGTCGTTACGTCCAGTTCAGAGCTATTCTATCTAACACTAATGCAAAAGTAACCCCGAATATAACAGCACTTAGTGCTACAGTGGAGTATTAACATATGTCACAACATGACTTTACCATCGCCAACCAGACAGCCAGTAGCGCACGTACTGATATTAACAATGCGCTAAAGGCTCTGGCCTCTACCAACAGTGGTACTGGCGCACCGTCAACTCCCTACGCTAACCAGTTGTGGTATGAGACGGACACTAACCGCCTAAAGATGAGAAACGAAGCTAACACAGCTTGGCTTGACTTGGGTTATATTGACCAGACAGACGGTCTTGAAATCCTAGACAACACTAAGCTGGTTAATACAAGCGGTACTCAGGTGGGATTACTTGGGGATCAGACAACGGCCACTTGGCAAGCTGGTACAGGTACTGTGGATAGCCTTGCATCGCCAGCGAATATTAAGGCTGCGATATTGGCTCTTACTCCCACTCCGCAAAACCTACTTGGTGTCAGCCAAACGTGGTCTGTTGTGGCTCGGACTGCTGGCACATCTTACAGAAACACAACTGGCAGGCCGATCCAGATAAACGTCAACGGCAAAAACTCTGGCGGTGGTTACATAGATGTGTCAACAAACAATTCAACTTGGGTCAGAGTTTGGACTGGTTCTGGGCAGGCGAACACTTGGGGCGCAGCGATAATTCCTGACGATCACTACTATAGAGTGGGGTCAAACGATGAAGTCGCTATCCTGTCGTAATCAATGTAATTAAGGGGTGTACATAATATGTCGTATAAACTAGGAAAACGCAGTCTACAGAGCCTGTCAGGTGTACACCCTGATATGGTTGCTGTAGTTAAACTCGCCATCACAATCACTGAGCAAGACTTCACTGTGATCGAAGGCATCCGTAACATTAACCGTCAGCGTGAGTTGTACAAGGCTGGTAAGTCTACTACAATGAACTCCCGACACATCACAGGACATGCTGTAGACATGGTTCCTTGGCCCGTAGACTGGAATGACCTCGAACGCTTTGAGGTTATGTCTGAGGCCATGAAGACAGCAGCAGAAGAACTTGACATTTCCCTCGTATGGGGTGGGGACTGGAAAAGTTTCTACGATGCACCTCACTTTGAACTTGATCGTAAGGCATACCCCAAATGAGTAACAAATCTTGGAGTGTAAGTAAAGACGTACCCTTGACAGTAATCGTCGCTGGTGTGATGTACACTGTAACTTTAATATGGTTCTTTGCAGACTTGCAGAACGGAGTAACCTCCAACAAAGAGCGTCTCATTCGTGATGAAGCTCGTATTGAAATCCTTGAGAGCATAGTCCAGTCTCAGGCGGTTTCTATGGCTAGAATTGATGAGAACATTAAGGCTATTCGAGAGATGGCTGAGTTCTGGTCAAATCGTTAGATGACACCAGATAGCCTTGACAAATGGCGAGTGTGGCCTAGACTAATAATATCACTGTATGGTCTGGCGTTCTACCAGACTACGCAGTGGTTTATGTCACTACCTGATCCAACTAATGCTCAATCAGGTTTCGTATCTGTTATTGTAGGGGCTGGGGCAGGCTTCTTTGGGATTTACGTCAATGGCAAACCGAATACTAATCACGACAATACTACTTCTAACAGTAAGTAGCTGTACTAAGATACCTTCATTCCTATCGGGGGGAGGTACTAACGTAGCAGCGAACACACAGATCGGTAGAGAGAACACACAGAACGTAGGTCTAAACAGTTCATTACGACCCCAACTAAGGGTAGAGGCACCTGTAGAGACTGTCGTACAGGACACCAGTACAACTAAGAACACTACGATTGATCCACTGATGCTAATTCTATTAGTGCTTGGTTGGTTAGCTCCATCACCTAGTGAAATGGGCAGGGGCGTACTTAAACTATTCAGACGTAAGTAAGACACAAAAAAGCCGTAGGTATCCACTCAAGGACGCCTACGGCTTTTCTGATTCTAATTACCTCGAAGGGGTATTATCACTCTTTGGCTGCAAAGCCAGTATGCTCCATTGTCATTGCTAGACCTTCATATAGCGTTTCAATATCAGACTCTATGGTACCAACCTTGTAACCGACCCACACGCTGATGGATAAGTTAACTAGTAGCAAACCTTCAAATAGTGTCATAGTTTCTCCTGTAGCTTGATTAGTCGTCCGCCGTACCACTCAGCTTTCTTGAGGTCTTCAATACCATTCTTGTATCGCCATCGGTGTAGATACTTCGCGATATTCCCTCGGAGGTATCCTACGTACTCCTCATACGACAAGAAGTCTTCGATGTAGTCGATGCACTCAATCTTCCCTTGCCCGTAGTGAATAGGGCGATTGACAGGGTTGAACGGTTTACCTGCGTCTTCGCCATAACTGTGCTGCTCTTCTGTTTTCCATTTAGCCATTTAGATACCCTCTGCGTAAAATGTCTTAACCCACATCTTTGTGATGTCAGATCGAATGATGTCGTCCATGTCGAACTCAATGATTGGTACTGGCAACATATGTTTCTTTGCC
>TARA_R110000772_G_scaffold196063_2_pt1 | contig 15079 bp, 22 predicted proteins | sample TARA_R110000772 | Tara Oceans TARA_R110000772 (sample SAMEA4397948) | marine metagenome | biome: Polar Biome; feature: [SRF] surface water layer (ENVO:00010504); material: water (ENVO:00002006), including particulate matter (ENVO:01000060) such as... | depth 5 m | reverse complement strand
CCTCCTGTAACATTAGCTATAATAGGAGTACCAGTTAATAGGGCTTCTGTTAAACTTAACCCCCACCCCTCATTTGAAGTTAACTGAATTTGAGCATCTGCAATGTTATATAAAACATTCATCTGCTCAGTACTTAACTTTTCGGTAGAGAATCTAATATTATGTCCTTCAGGGAATAAGTAATCAATTATAGCCGGAAGATCAGTACCATTATCATCTACAGGTTGAGTATGGAGGACAAATAAACATTGATCTTGTTTCTTTTTTGGAAGCGTATCCATAAAATACTTCCAAGCTAAGATTGTATCTGGTATTTGTTTTCTTCTGATGTTTCTAGAGTTGAAAAATAGTACAAATTCAGGATTTTTACCCCCTAAAAATTGTTTCTTCATTTCATTTAATAATTTATCATCTTTATCTAAAGGTTTAAAAATTGTGTTATCTAAACCATGAGGGATATACTTAATTACCTTCCCTTCTGCTTTATCCCCTAAAACTATTTTATTAATGTTTACAGTTTGTTTTGAAATTCCAAATAAAGCATCACAAGACTCATAATACTCTTTATTATAAGCCGGGGCAGGGTAATCATCCCATATATTAAGATATGAAATTGGAATTTGTTTTCTTACTTCGTTTTCGATATTAAACAGCCAAATAAAATATCTTGGATCCGTAACTAAGAAAATGGCATCAGGTTTTTCTTCTTTAATTAAAGCTCTAACCATATCCTCATTACCATAACCATCAGTAGGATAAAGAATAATAGAGGAGTCTTCAACCCCGGTTTTTTTATTAGTATCTTCAGATATGTCTAACCTCTCCCCAGCTTCTGGATGTTTAATAGCTCCTGCTATTTGAATCCAATTATACCTGTGACAAGTATTTAAAACTGTTTCTCTAGCAACTTGAGCTACTCCTGAGTGGACACGAATATCATCTGTGATTAGTAGGATTTTTTTCCTATCTTCTTTTTTAATATAACCTTCTTTCATTCTTTAATAATTTATTTATTAGTAGGATAATCAAAACTAGTATGATTGTTAATTTTCTTTCTAAATTCCTCATCTGTAAGGTAAAGATGAATTGCTCTATCAGAGAGTTTTTGAAATGAGAACTTCCGTCTCACACATTCAACTTTAAAATCCTCAAATAATTGATTTTGAATTTTTACACTAGTAAGTGTCATTTCTTTACTTGCCATTTTTAATCTAATTTAAGTTAATATTATATACATATGTACAAATATTAGGATTTATCACATAATTCGGGCTTATCTGAAAAAGGGCAAAATCTACAATTCCATTTTGAAGGGTTTTGTTGAAATTCTCTTTCTTTATATCCTGATTTAGTGAAGGATTCATTAATAAAATCATTTATTGCTTTTGTAGCTTTATTTAATTTAACCTTACCTGAAGGTGGTTTAAATATTTGTACTCTCTTTTGAGGGTAATCTAAATTTTCATATAATTTTCTCTTAACTATGAAGAATTCAATATCAATATCTTCAAGTGGTACTCCAAATTGCTCTGAAAAGTATTTTTTATATAATATTAATTGGAATTGTTTTATTTCATCTTTTTTAGCTTGAGCATTCCACCCTTTAGTACTTGTTTTTATATCAATAATATAAAACTTATTTGTAGGTTCATGATATAATACCACATCCAAGTAACCTTGGTATACTACGTTATTATAGTGTTTATTAGGCGGCATTACAATAGGGATTTCACACCCCACCAAAAACCATCCTTTCTTGGAAAAATACAAGTTTCTTTTTTTGGAGATATGGTTAAGAATTTTTATACCATCTTCATAAAATGATCTCATCTCTTCAGGACTACTAAAGTGGGAGGAGTTGTTCTTTTTATATTGATTTTTGTATTCTTCTCTAAATTTTTCTTCAAATAATCCTATAATATCCTCTTTATCAGCGGCCACTCCACTTTCTTCATACATTACTGTAAGATAATGTTGAAGGGCTTCATGTAATGAAGTCCCAAACACAGTATGAATAGAAGGATTATAAATTTTCCTCCCTTCTTTATACTGTAATGACCATTGTTTAGGGCAGTTAGTATACATTGAAAGTTGGGAAAAAGAAATATTCTTCTGATATGAATAATCAATTTCTTTAGTGGGGAAATTTTGAATTTCCTTTACTATTTTAGGGGTTTTTCTAGCCAAAATTTATTTCCATTTATTTTTTAAAACTAATTGAGCAATGATTCCATAATTAGAGATATCAATAAAGCTATCTACTAATCCTTCTCCTTCAACATAATTTTTTCCTTTACGGTTAATGAGATTCTTTAATCTATTAATCTTATCATTACACCTGAGCCATATTCCCATAATTGAGAAATTTTTATCTTCTTCATTAGATAAATTACCACCTAAAGCAATATTTCCTAAACCATAATCCAACATTTTAGCTGCAAATAATCTATATTGCTCATCTTGAATTACTTTAAATTCTTCAGCTAATTCTGGGTATGTTTTTTCAAATGTACTTGTAGTAACTTCTTCTACTGTTTTCTCTCTCATAGGTTTTGAATCTAATTTATCAATACCAAAATATTCTTTTTTTAGTATCTCATTTAATCTATCATTATTCCCAACATCAAATTCCATAATTATTTTTTTAGCAATTTTTTAGCTTCTTTCTCGTCAATTCCAACATTGTGTAAGATACGAAGGATCTCTGGCTTATCCAACAGTTTTATGTGGGAAATTGCTTCTCTTTTTGAGGTTTCAAAGTAAGAGGATAAATGCTCTACTAATTCTTTATTAGGAGATTTTATTTGACTCTTTATCCATTTACTCCATGTTTTCTTCTTAGGAATGAATTCTTTATAGAAAGAGTAAATTTGAGATTTATCTTGTGGGTTAAACTTTTGAGCTAAATTAGCAATATCTAGGTAGTTTAGATTCATACTAAGAGCTTTATGGAGAGTATAAGCATTAAAATGCCCCCATTCCTCCTCACTGAAAGAATTAGATGGGGATTTGGTTAGAGTTATTTCCTCTAACCAACCCCAAACATTCTTTATTGGTTTCCTATAACTCAACGATGATGTCATCTTGATATTCTTCTCTTAAATCAGCCGGAATTGTTGATTCTAGAATTAAATTTGTTGAAGGGTCATAAAATACCGGAATTGGCATTACTGCATCTTCTTTTGCCCCTACTACAAATTTAGATACTTTTCGTAATATTACCCCCTGATTGAAGATTTTGTTCCCTTCAGGAGTTTCAATACTTGTAGTATTTTTTAAATCAATGTTTGGTTGTGACTGTTGTTGTTCCATCTTTGTTAAAATTAAATTATTATATTATTTTTTTTTTCTTCAATTATTCTTGCAATACAACCCATTATGTTTATTTCCTTATCAATTCTGAAATTAGATTGGTAAGAGTATTCATTTATTAAAATTGCAACTGTTCCTTCTTTTCCGGGTAGATACTTTGAAGCATGCTCATATAAAAACTTATAAAACTCTTCAAAATCACTCACATTAGCATTTGCTATGATTTGTCTTATATCTTTAAAGGTTGGAGTCTTCTTAACTAACTCTTTCATGATTTGAACCATATAGTTAGAAGAAACAATTATTGATGTATCAATTTTAATTTCATCCCCCTCAATAGGAGATAACTGTAAAGTATTAATGATTTTCCTAATGTCAGGGTAATGTTGATTAATTATAATTTTTAAATCATTACCCCCCATCCCTAAATTTAATTCTTTAAGGATATCAACAATATGGTATGCTATTTCTTGTTTTGAGGGTGGAATTATCTTCAGTACTTGACATCTAGATTGAAGGGGGTCAATTATTCTTTCTACATAGTTACAAGTCATTATGAAACGTGTATTCCTTGAAAATGTTTCAATTATGTTTCTTAATGAGGCTTGAGCTTGAATAGTTAAAAAATCGGCTTCATCTAAGATTACTACTTTAAGGGGTTTGAAAGATGCAGTACTAGCAAAACCTGCTACTTTATCCCTTATTGTTTCAATTCCTCTCTCATCTGAAGCGTTAATGTAAAGATGATCACAATCTAGGTTTTTTACAATAAGTTTAGCTAATGTTGTTTTACCAGTCCCGGCAGGACCATAAAATATAAAGTTTTGAATATCATTTTGTTCTAGATATTTTCCTAATTTATCTTTTATACTTTGATTCCCAACATAATTTTCTAATTTAGTAGGTCTAAACCTTTCAACCCACAGTGAATGGGTTTTATTTTGTTCTGCTATCATAACCTTTACTCTTTTTCTTGTTTATTAATATGTCTTCTAATATCCCCAATTGTAAAAATCCCTTGTGGGGAATTATCTAATGCTTCTACATTAACTTCATCAGGAAGGTGATTTGCTAAAGGGTTTGTAAAAGACATTTTTGCTCCATTTCTAGTACCTACTCTTCTAGCTATTTCTATAACTTCATGTGTAGATTCATCTTTACTCTCTTTAATAACTCCAAATGTTGTACTCATAACTTTTATTTTTTAAAATTTAATGCTAGGCGTGCCCTGCAACCTTACCCCATAAATATACGAAAGATGAGTGAGGGAACCACATAGTTTTATAAATATGTTTTATTGGACTTGTTTAAAATTAAACTCCCTGCCTAAAATTTCCAACTTCACCATAAATCCCATACTCTTTAACCTCTTCAATTACTTCTTCTACTTCAACTTCTTCTATTTTAATAGAATATAATTTACCTTCTAAGGGATCCAATTTATAGGACCCCTTAAATTTAGTTTTATGAAAGTATGCTTCTAAAGTATTTGTAAGATTCTCATGGTATTTACCATTCTCCCCTATAAGAGCCCACCTATCTCCAGGTGGGACTCTATTAGCAATTAATTCATTATGTTCTACTTTTTCAAATTCCATTAATACATCATGTTAGGTTGAGCATTTTCTTGATTCTCTTCAACTACTACACACTCAGTTAATAAAATCGTCCCAGTAACTGAAGCGGCATTTTCTAAAGCTGTTCTTGTTACTTTAGTAGGATCAATTATTCCCTCTTTTTTCATATCAACTATTTCTTCAGTTTTGATATTATAACCTCCCCAAACATTGGATTCTTTTGATAATTGTTTGATTAAAGATTGGGATTGCTTATTGTCATAACCCGCATTAGATAGGATTTGGACAAACGGCTTACCACATGCTTGATATACGATATTAGACCCTATATCTGTGTTTTTAATGGCATTCCTTGCCCGTAGCAAAGCAGCACCTCCACCTGGAACAATACCTTCACTTAAGGCTGCTTGAGTGGCATTTAAAGCATCATCTACTCTATCTTTCTTTTCATTCATCTCAGTTTCATTATATCCACCAACATGGATTATAGAAACACCACCTACCATCTTAGCTAAACGGTTTTGAAGTTGTTCAGTTTCAAATGGAGTAGTTGAGGATTCGATTTGTGATTGAAGTTCTTCAACTCTTTGATTGATTTTTTCTTCATCACCCTTACCATCTACAATTGTTGTTTTTTCTTTAGTAACGGTAACAGCACGAGCTTCTCCAAACCACTCCCAACCAAATTTCTCAAGCTTCATTCCTTTATCTTTATCAAAAACTTGACCTCCTGTTAGGGTTGCAATGTCTTCTAAAATAAGTTTTCTTCTATCTCCAAAATCTGGTGCTTTAATAGCACATACATTTAAAGTTCCTCTAGCTTTATTAACAACTAGAGTAGCTAAAGCTTCATTATCAATATCTTCAGCAATGATGATTAGAGATTTATTAGTGTTTGAAACGCTTTCTAGAATAGGTAGTAATTCCTTAACTTGTGTAAACTTATGATTAGCAATTAAGATATAAGCATCCTTAATATGACAAGTCATAGTATTATTATCAGTTACAAAGAAGTGGGATTTGTAACCTCTATCGAATTGCATTCCTTCAACAGTTTCTAAGTAAGTATCCCCAGATTTGCTTTCTTCAATATGAACTACTCCATCTCTACCTACTTTATCCATAGCAGTTGCTATTAACTTACCAACTTCAGGATCATTATTAGCAGATATAGTTGCAATTTGCTCTAATTGATCTTCGGAGGTAATGTCTTCAGATAAACCTGATTGGAGGGATTCAACAACTGATTTTACAGCTCTATCAATTCCTCTTTTTATTTCTACTGCATTTTCTCCTTTATCTAAAGATTTAAGACCTAACTTAACCATCTCTCTAGCTAAAAGTGTGGATGTTGTAGTACCATCTCCGGCACTATCCGCAGTATTAATAGCAGCTTGTTTTACTAATTGAACTCCAGTGTCTTCAATTGGATCCCTTAAGTCAATGTTTTTAGCTACAGTTACACCATCCTTAGTAGATTTAACAACTTCACCGGGTTTTGAAATTACAACATTTCTACCATTGGGTCCTAAGGTACAAACTACTGAATCTGCTAAAGTATCAATTCCTCTAACTAATCTATCTCTACCTTCTTTTCCTAATTCTATAATTTTTGCCATTTCTCTATTTTTTAATTTTTGCTAATATCATATTTTCTGGACCTATGTAATAATCTTCACCTTCATATTCTAATTTTGTGAATCCCATAGTAGGTAAAATTACTACATCTCCAATCTTAACTTTAGTTTCAATAAAATTCCCAGTTACGGTAGGTTTACCTGGTCCTACAGCTATAACTTCCCCCTTTTCATTTTTGTCTTTACCTAAATCGGGTACTACAATGTTACCAAATTTTTGTTCTTCGTTTTCTACAGGTTTAACAATAACTGCATCAAATAGTGCTTCTAAATTCATACTCCTAGTTTGTTTAATAAGGTTTCTAATTCTTTATTTATTTCATCATAATAAGCCAAATAATCCATTATTGAACTATATTGTTTAGGGGGTGATGATAGTCTCCCTTTGGCAATGGATTTTAAAGCTTGATTTAAGTGGGTGTAATGACCTATAGCTTTTTCATAGGGTTCTTTTTCTTTTTTTGATCCTCCCCTTGTACGAGTTGGAGTAATTAATTCAATTACACTGTAACAGTACTTGTCTCTACTAATGTAAAAAGGTTCCAGGTTGGGATCTCTAATAATTGTATTATTCATATGTTTATAACTTTTTTCTTAACCATAAGATACGAAAAATATTTCACTAATCCAAATTTAAATGTGGATTTCTTCATATTTTTTATGAACTAAAACGATGTTTCTGCTTTTCTTATTAGGAAATATTCACTTGTTGTTTCTTCAGTTTTAAATTCTAACTTCATTAATCCCATATTACTTAAATAAAGTTTACCTTCTTCCATGTCTTTATTGAAATTTAATATAGTTTTAAAAGTATCTGAATTAAATGGGATTTTAAGATCTAATTCTTGAATATTCCCTTTTAATTGATATGTGATTTTATTATTGTGACCTTGCTCATCCCCAAATATGATTTCACATACATTCTCCCCATCTAAATCTGTGGTTGTATTAATAATTAAATTATCAATACCCTGCAGTGCACTTTTAGCTTTTACTAGATTTTCAACATCTTCTACAACTAAATCAATTTCAACACACCATTCAGGAATATTAACCGTACCTACTTTACCAATAAGTAAAGGATCTGATAGGGCATAGTTAACATTGTAGTTTAGGTCTGATATTTTTAGTTTAGTAAAAGTTGCTTTCTTTTTATCTAATTCTAAAAGTAAATCCCCACTACAAATTCCAACTAAATTTAATAATTTTTTAGTATCAAAAATGGCTAATTTACTATCTTCAAGTGGGAAATCATTACATACAACATTTCCTATAACATCCTTAGTAGGTGTCATAAAATCAATTGTTAGTTGATTATCTTTAATCACCCACTTAACAGAACTATTTAACCCTAAGTGGTATTTGTTTATTACGCTTTGTAAAACTCCTTTATTAATCATAAGTTAAAAAACATTTTTTGAAATGGGTTTAAAGATAATGTCCAGTTTAGATCTGAATAGAATCCTTCTAATTTATTTAACAATATACTTGAAAATACTTTCTCTCTATCAGCATATTTCTCGATGAATATACGAATTTTATCGGGGTAATCCCAGGGTAAAAGTGCAATAGATTCAATATGGTATGGGTTAGGTTTTAAGTAAATCCATTTAATCTTATCACTTTGAACAATCGGACTATGTTTTTTATCTAAACCCCAAAATTTTAATAGGTCATTATAAACTACAGCAGCTTTAACAGGAGCAGGTGCTCCCTTCTCTGTTGTAGAAAACATTTCCCCTGCTCTTGCTTTACGCCCTGTATATTTATTTAGTTTTTTTACGGATGTTGGGTTAGCTAGTTTTTCTAAAGGAACATCTCCATTTAGGATTTCTTCTCTAAACTTTTTTATCCTACTATCAATTTCCCCCTGTTTAGCTCCTTTTAAAGTATCAACTAGAGCCTTATGGAAGAATTCTCCAAGTACAGGGGGGAAATTAGCTTTTTTAAATTCTAACCCCTTAACATCTAATTTCTCCTTTGCAATACCCTCTTCTTTTGTAATCCATTGAGCATATCTACGAGTTGCTCTAAAATATGCTGATCTTATAACACATTCAGTTTTCATTTCTAATCTATGTTCAGGAGCATTAAAACATTCTTTAGCTAGCTCACTATAAGAGTCTGTAATGATATCTTGGTATTTTAAAGCCACCTCCTCTAGTTTATCATCTTTAACATCACTATCAAGCTCACTAAAATCAGGAAAGAGATGATTTAATAGAGGTTCAGCATGAATATAAATAGAATCAGTATCCGAGTAAGCTACATAATTAATATCATCTGGATCACAAATCCACCAAGGTGTGTCTTCTATATGTTTCATTCTCTATCCATTAATTTCATAGGGGATTCATACTCTCCTCTACTATTTCTAGGTTTGTTTTCTTCTCTCATAATGTCATAAGATAATCCCTTTATTTTAATACTCCCACCTTGTTGGAGCATTTTTTTAAATCTTAATAATTCTTTTTCGGAAAAATCTTTAGAAATTTCAATTATTTCTTCTTTTTCCATTTTAGCACCCTCTAAGTAAATGGTGTGCTCCTTTCGGATTGATTGTTTTTTTAACATGTTATAATTGTTTTTCCCCTCTAATAACAGAGTTTATGTGACGATTTGCTGTTAAAGCACTTTCTTGTATAATTCGTTGACCACTTAAGGTAATAGATTCTGCCAAAATTACATTCCCATACCTAAAACCTGAAAGAGCAGTTGCCCCATAGAGTGAATTTAATAAAATTTTCATGGTATATTGTTTCATATGGAGTTGAACTCCTAATCCTTCATCTCCACTCTTATATGCCTTTTTCATAGCATTTTTATACATAACTCTCTCATCAAACCACTTTTTAAGGATAGTAGATAATACAGACTCTTTATCTGTTCTGTACATAACACCATTTGCTGAAATTGATAGATTGTTTTGCTTAATCATTGATATTAACCTTTCAACACTTACTTTTGTTCTATTCCGTTTAGCATTTTCAATGGTTAATTCTTCTTTAGGGTCTCTTTTTAATAAGTCATTCAAACCTAATCTATTATTTCGATCATCTGCATCTATAATTCTACCTACCATGGTTTCCTTCCCAATATTAATAGTCATTATAATTGAAGGATATAGTGAAGTTAAATCTTCATCGAACATGTAATTATAGATTCCGGCTTTGGGGCAAAAGAGATAACCACCTGCATAGTTTTTCTTAGAAAATGGGTTTCTTTCTTTAGCAGGGGGGATAATACCATCACTTAAAAGATAAGCTGAAATAGCTCCATCTTGGGTTTTTGTATTGGCATATACTTCACTATAGTTATGTTTCCCTTTATGAGATAGATTCTTTACTAGAGATAAATATTCTAATTTTTTATCTAATTCAACTAAAATTTCAACATCCCTAAAGTTATAATCAATAAATTTATTAACATCAGTTTCAAATAACCTATCTAGGTTACCTTCATATTCAATTTTCCCTAAATTTACATATTTTTCTCCAATAGAATCTAACCTCATTGAGGGTTCATCTGATTGATTAAACTTTTTATGTAATCTCATGTAATCTAGAGATTCTACTCCTGTGATTTGGATAAATTGATCTTTATACCATGGTGTTTCTCTAACATAACTAATAGGGGAGAGATAACTAGCTATATCTTCACCTAAAACATTACATATTCTGTAATATAAATAAGGTACATCAAAATAATCACTATTCCATCCTATTATAATATCAGGATCTATTTCCCTAAATCTTTCTAAAAATTTACCTAATAATTCCCCCTCAGTACGACAGGGGATGATTTCTCTATTATCCTTTTTAGTGTGTTTTAGTTGGTTTTTCTGATCTAAAATTATACAGGCCCACTCATCTACTTGCTTATCGTACCATGCAATTGATGTAACCTTTTTAGGGGCAGACTTTATATACTCTTCAGTAAGCGCCTCCCCCATTTCAATTTCAATATCAAAAAATAATTCCCTATGTGTGGTTGAGGGTTCATCATTTATCCCATACTTCTCAACTAAAAACTTTTGATATGGGGGCATATCGTGAAAGTGAAGCTTAGGATTTTCAGGTCTCCAATTAGAAACCCTTTTAAGGGATTCACCATTTAACCCTTTATGTGTAGCTTCACTTTCACCGCATTCAACATATGCTTTATTAACCCATTCTACTCTCTCATAACCCTGATCTGTCCACTCATGGACTAGAAACTTATTTCCCTGCAACCTTCGGGCAAATGCCTTTTTAAAACCCATATACTATTTTTTACAATTTTTAATTTCTTCCTCAGTAAAAAATTGCTTTAAATTAGGTCTAAAGTAATTGATATTTTTCATTACTTTATTATCCGAACTACGATATACTACATACTTACCTTTACCATCACTTAAATAATGACAAGGCTCACCCTGCTGATCAGAGCGTAATTTAACAGTTTCTTCGGCTTCTTCAATAGTATTACAGATTTTAGACATATTAGAAGCTTGTACTTCGGAATAACCCTCTAACATTTTGTCTTTTAAACCAAAAACTAATGCACCATTTCCTAATCCTACATAAGTAATATCAAGAATAGCATCAAATATTTCAACAATATCTTTATTTTTAACTGCTTCTTTTAACTCATCTAATTCTTCCTGGATGAAGTCGATTACAAATTGAGCATCTTTTAAATTAATGTTGGGGGTTGTTCTGTTTTGATAACCCTTCCCCATTACTTCATTAAATTCTTCTACTTCATCTACAAATGGTACTATTTTTTTCATAACTACTTATTTTTATTTTAGATTATTTACTTATTAATGATAAAAATTCTCTTCTTAATGTGTTACTATCATCTCTAAATTTACCTCCCATTTTGGATGTAATTGTTGATGAAGTTGTATCTCTAATTCCTCTACTTTTAACACAATAATGAACTCCCTCAATTACTACAGCAATATCATCTGTTTCTAAAATACATTGAAGAGCAAAGTATATCTGTTCTGTTAATCTTTCTTGAATTTGAGGTCTTTTAGCAAAAAAGTCAACAATTCTATTTAATTTACTTAACCCTAATACCTTATCACCTGGAATGTATCCTATATGACAGAATCCATCAATAACTACAAAATGATGCTCACAATTACTAATACAAGTAATATCTTTTTCAATGACTAACTCGTCATATTTCATCTTATTATCTACTGTAGTACACTTTGGGAAATTATCATAATCTAAACCATAAAAGATTTCATTCATATACATTTTAGCTACTCTATTTGGAGTATCCATTAATGAATCATCCTCTAGATCTAAACCTAAAACTTCCATTATTTTAGTAAAGTGGGATTTTATGCTTTCTATTTTCTCTTGATGAGAACCCTCAAATTGAGGTTTCATTGGAATTTCTACTCCTCTACTAATTAGATGTTTTTGAACCTTTGAGCCTAATTCGGCATTTACTTTATCTTTCTGCATTTCCTGTTTTATTTGACGTGAATATAATATATTTTATTTACTAAACCTAGGATTATTTAACATAATCCGGGATCATTTTAGAGTCTTCTCTTTCCCAAGGATACACAACCCATTCATCCTTTACTATTGATTTACAATAAATATGAGGGGTTATTGAAGATACTTCAGGTTTATAATGTAAGGTAGCAGTTGTATAATATGGTTGGTAATACTGTAGAGTCTTACCAGAATCACAAATGTCATCTATTACTAGTATAGAATCATTTTTTTTCTTCCACCAAGTTATAGGATCTAATTTACTAGAATCAATAAAGGGTAGACCTAGTTTATGAGAAACCATAACTGCAGGTATTAATCCCCCTCGAGGTAAACCTGTAACTGATTCAATTATTAGGGGGTATTTAGTTGATTGTATTCTCTCACATAATACTTCTACTAAATCTTCTATGTCATTCCATGATAGGAATAATTTTTCTTTTTCACTCATTTTTTGATTATTTAATTAAACTCCTCACCCAGTATTATATGCTAAACCCCACGAGCTTGATCAAAGGCAATTATGTGGTCCCTCCCAGTCATATTATATCCTCTCTCGGCACACATTTCAAATACTTTAGGGTACATTTCAATTAAAGTTTTTCTTGTGTCACCTGCGGGCATGATATAAGTTTTGTCTTTAGGAATATTCATATCTACTCTAAATTCCTCTATTTCTTTTAGATTCTCTTCAGTCCCATCCCATACAGGTTTATAATGATAGTCTGTATGGTACTCTAGAGTTTTTAGAATTTCAGGTTTATTCAATCTGAATTTATTGTGTTGTTTTATCATTTTCTCATCTGTGATTTTCCCTTTAGGAGTGATAGCTCCTATAACTGGTACACTATTTGAAAATTTAGGACTTAAAGATATAAGACCAATTGGGTAATCTGTTTCTAGAAAATGAGAGCCCTCTGTTTCTATAGTAATCAAAATCCCTCTCTTATCCGCAAAGTGAGTTAACTCATTAACTAAAGAAGGATGCATGGTGGGTGAGCCTCCAGTTAACATCATTTCTTTTATGTGGGGATTTTCATCATAAATATCTATGATATCATTAAATGAAAATGTACCTCTTTCAGGATGGATAGAAGTGTAAAATGAATCACACCATCCCCCTTCCCCAAAATAGCATCTATGAGTGCATCCTGTAGTCCTTACTGCTATAGTAGGTCTTCCAAATCTACTTCCCTCAGATTGAACACATCTATAAACCTCTAAAACCGGGAGGGTTTTACTATAATCTTCTAGTCTTTTTAAACTCATATTATTGTTTTATTCACTATAAATAGCAATGTTCTTATTATGTTCCTGGAATTCAACTTTGATTACTCTTACCCTATTATCTGTTTCTTCTAAGATAAATGGATTAATCTTGTCATATATGAATTTAGCAAATGACTCCGCCCCAGTTGCGGGTATTACTCTGGTCTGCGTTAATCCATGAGTATCCATGGCTTTAAAACCCTCTAAATATGGATCATCTTCAGCAACTATTAAGGTATGATCAAACATATAATCCATCCACTCTTTAGGGGATTTACCATCTATTTTCCCATTTGCTCTTTTCATTCCTCCAAAATCCCAAACCCAATTTCTTTCATCAAGTTCACCTTCAAAGTATAATCTAAAACTTACCCCATAACCATGGAGGAATCTACAATGTGTTGTTTCTGCTTTCCACTGACGAAAAACACAACTGAACCCATCAAATAATTTTGTTGATTGAAATTTACCCATTATACCATTCTTTTAACTGTTGAAGAGTCTTACCACCACCTGTCATTCTTTTTATCTCATTTCCTTCTAAATCTGTAAGGATTAATGCTGGGATGCTTTTAATATTATATTGTTTAACCATTGAAGGTTCATAATCGCAGTTAATTTTTTTAACTCTTGCTCCTTCTCCCATTAAGTCATCCACTTTGGGACCTAATTGTTGGCATCCTGAACACCAGGGTGCTGTAAAATATAAAATTCCTTTATCCATTTTTTGTTTTTTTAATTTAAACTAATTCTTCTACTATTCCTACTACTTCACTAATAATAAGTATCCCACAGGCTAGAGCCAAATTAAAAGGTAAGAAACCATAACCAATTATTCTTATCCCGGATTTTATAAAACTTGTTATTTGGTGAAGTTTTGCATTTGGGTATTTTTCAGTTTTTGTCATATTATAATCAAAGTTAAAATTTATATTTTTAAAAGCATCATCCATTCCACTCCCCATGTTTAGTTAATTTTTGATTGTTCTTCTTCATATTCTGAAAGAACTTGTTCAACATATACTTTAGCTGTGTTATACGAAACTTCCCCAGTTTCATCTTCATATTGTACCGGATCTTTTCTTCCTAATTTTATGAATGCTTCAATTCTTTCTACTGAGGATGCTGATTTGTAATCTGAATTTCCACTTGGGTAGGGTTTATATGAAGTATTTGTGCGAGAATAAACATCATCAAAATCAACATCTAACTCATCACATAATTTTTCCCCATCTAAAAGAATATCATACTTGTCTCCTTTTAGGTAAGGTGTGTAATATCCCACTCTATCAGCCTCCCAATTCCCTAACCTAAAAGCGTTATCATCTGCATCTCTAAATTCCTGTCTACAGTCAGGATACACTGAATGATCACCAGCATGTATTCCTAAGGCTATTGATGTATTTTCTTTAGTTACATTAGAAATTGATAAAGCTATTGCTTGGGAAATTGAAGCAAATATTTTATTCCTATTTGGAACAACTGTTGCTTTCATATTATCTTCAGCATAGTGTCCTTCAGGAACATCATCTCCCCCTTCAACTAGGTTGGAATCTAATAAATCAACTAACCCATCTAATTTAATTACTCTATATTTTAACTTGCTGGCGATCTCTAAATCGCTTTGAATTAGATGATCTATTAAAGATTGAGCTTTTTCCAATTCAACTCTATGTTTTTGACCATAATCAAAAGAAATAGCAGTTACAGTTTTAAAGTTTTTAATACATTTTAATAATAATGTACTTGAATCCATTCCTCCTGATAATGATACTACAGCATG
>TARA_R110000772_G_scaffold7665_2_pt1 | contig 15140 bp, 17 predicted proteins | sample TARA_R110000772 | Tara Oceans TARA_R110000772 (sample SAMEA4397948) | marine metagenome | biome: Polar Biome; feature: [SRF] surface water layer (ENVO:00010504); material: water (ENVO:00002006), including particulate matter (ENVO:01000060) such as... | depth 5 m | reverse complement strand
ATCCTGCGAGCGCTGACGGTATTGTATTAGCAGACACAATATCTAACCTTGGGTTGGTTAGCCGTGACGCTGTTACCAACATAGGTAGCGACATACTGTTCGTGGACGACTCAGGTGTTCGCTCACTGGGACGTACCATCCAAGAGAAGAGTGTACCTATCGGTGACCTGACGTACAATGTACGCCGTGATGTCACTGAGCAGATCGCAAACACAAACGATAAGAAGAAGATTAGCCTGACATACTGGCCCAATGAAGACTTAACATTACTCCTTTTCTCGGAGGCTAACTACGGCTATACAATTGAGATGCGCTCTCCTAGTTCTACTGGTGGTAATAAGATTACTCAGTGGACTGGATGTTTCTTTGAGCGGGCGCTATACTACGAGCAAGCAGGTCTATCTCGTGTAGTTATGGCTTCTAATAAAGACGCTGGGCTACTAGAGTATGATGGATCTACTGACCAATCAGGAGAGGCATATGACTTTAAGTATGAGAGTAGCGTCCTTACCTTTGGACAGCCTGCCAATCTAAAATTCTTAAAACAGATTGACTACACTGTTGTGTCTACAGGAAATGATTCGCTGGCTTATTCTGGTTGGGGTTTCACTGGACGTTTAGACTACACTAAACTACTGACTGTTAACGGACAGTCTGCTGGGTTGTTTGGCATATCGCTGTTTGGTATAGCTAAGTACAACTCTGGCTTAACTCGTATTAAACGATATCGTGTGAACACAAAGGGAAGCGGAGAGTCTATTGTTATAGGCATCCGCGCTAGCATACTGGGCAATAGCTTCAGTCTACAAGAAATTAACGTACAAACTTTGTTAGGGAGATTAAACTAATGGCAGGCTTATTTAATTTGATTGGAGGGGCCGGGTCTATAGCAGCAGGCTATGACATTGCCAAAGACATTCGAGAGACAGGTGCGCAGGGTGCTGCTGATATGTCTGCGCTGGGTAACCAGTTAGCAGGCGATGCTGCCTTTAAGGGGTACGGTGTACAGACCGGCTTAGGCAACACTACTGTCGGTGCCGACGGCTCCACTAACTTAGGTGTTGGACAGGATGCTGGTATGCTGGCGCTACAGGAGCAGATGCTTGGACAAGGACAGCAGTTTGGTGACTACGCTGGGCAAGCTGCTGGTAACGCTATGATGGACACAGGGGCGCGTGAGCAGAGCGTCTATGAGCGCGCTATGGCTATGCAACAACCGGGCCTAGATGCCCAGAGAGCGCAGCAGCAGGCCCGTGAGTACGCTATGGGGCGTGGTGGTGTGCGGGGTAGTCAGTTCGGTGGAACGGCTGAGGACGCGGCTATGGCACGCGCACAGGCACAAGCACAGAACCAAGCAGCTTTCCAATCAATGGGTCAGGCGCAGCAGGAGATGATGAACCAAGGGGCGCTTGCGTCACAGTTCGGTCAGCTCGGACAAGGGTATGCCGGTCAGGGTATGGGGGCGTTTGGGCAGTCGTTCACGCCTATCCAACAACAGCTAAATGCACTACAAGTAGGCCAAGGTAATGCAGGTATGGCGCAAACTGGTCAGCTTACAGGTGCTGGATACAACGCACAGCTTGGCCTTGGTGGACTACAGTCGCAGATCAATGCTGATATGGCTGGCAGTCAGTTATATGCTGACTTGTTTGGCGCTGGTATGAATTCAATAAGTGGGCTAGGCAAGGCAGGTGAAGGCTTCTTTGACACTGTCAAGGAGTGGTTCTAATGGCAGGATCAGATCAAAGTGCTAACCTCGGTGGGATGCTGTCGCAGATCGGCGGTGTCTTGGGCAAGGGTGTGGATGTAAGCGGGCTGGGGGCTAACATAGTTAACATGTCGCGCCCTGACGTAGACCCAACTAACCTTCAACAGATGATGGGCCTTCAGAACTGGCAGCAGAAGGTTGGCCGTGAAGACGCAGCGCGTACCACTATGGCTGGTGTTCAGCAGTTGCAAGCGCAACAGCTACAAGCAAAGAAAGAGCAAGCAGCTCTCGCTAAAGAGGCAAAAGCTGCTGGTGCTGTTCAGGTGGTTGGGCAGTATGCGCGTTTGTTGCAAGACCCGAACGCAACTCCAGAGCAGATTGATGCAGCATTTGCAGCAGCGGCAGACTATGGTGACGCTAATGGCTTAGATACGTACACTAAGCTAGCACAAATAGACCAACAAGCTGCTGCTCGTTCCGACCAAGCGTGGCAAGAACAAGACCGTGCTGAGACAGCGCAAGAAGAAGCGGCACTAGTACGCTTTAACGCTCAGCTAAGCAAGGCAAAGACACCAGACGAAGTTGATGCAGCGTTAGCAGATGTTCCTCCTAATGTGCGACCGACAGCACAACAGCTTGCAGTTAGTCAACAGCGCTACACTCAAATGAGAGCCGATTCTGTTGAGGAAGCCGCTGTACAGAACACACCAATCAACTTGGCTCCTATACAAAGTGCCCAAAGTACTCTAGCTTCTAAGAGTCCAGAGCTAGCCGCTACGTTTGCCCCGCGTATCGCTGCTCTTGAAGCGACGGAAAAGACAGGGTTTGTTAACGGTGTTTGGGTTACTCCCGCGTCTCAAAAAAGCGCAGAGAAACAGTACAACGCCTTGCTAAACGACATGGCGGCTCAAGAAGCGTCTCTTATCGTCGACGATAGGCGCGCAGAAAGAGACGAAGAGAAAGCATACCAACGGGCAGTGAATTCGATTTCCACTTCAAAGCCCAACAAGCAAGAGACACCGCTTATCGCCGAAGAGATCGAGAGTGAGAAGCCGGAGAATAACGACGGCATCCCTTTCAATACCCCAAAGGCAACACAGGCAGAGATCTATGCACGCTACCGTGAAGGGCAGTTAGAGTCTTTGAATGCTCAGTATAACAAGGCTCCCGCAGTGACGGACTTTGCATCAGAGGTAGAAGTCGAAGCTGCTAACCTACCCGCTGGCACTAAAATTACTGTGAACGGTAGACCGGCTATAACTGAGTAACCAGAGGAAGACACATGCCTATTAGGTATTTAGACGAAGAGCCTACCAAAGATCCTAAGATACGTTACTTGGACGAAAGTCCAGAGGAAGCCGCACGTCCCGAGCAAGACTTAACGGGCAAGCTTGCGGGCGCTGCTATTGACTTCACCGAAAGCTCGCTAGGTATAGGCGATGAGGCAGGTGGTTTAGGCAGTGAGCTGGGGCTTGCCGCATATGATCTGTTTAACACTGACAAACCTATCGGCGACATACTGTCTAGCTTTAGCATAGACCGTGGCATCAACACAGCTAGAGATACGTTAGATACTTTTGAAGAGCAGAACCCTACGCTTTCCAAGGCAATCACCGGCGCTGGTTTAGTCACTGGTCTTGCAGTACCCGGAGCCACTGGCGCTAAGATACTAAAGGGCGGCTCTGGTCTAGCCAAGACAGCTAAGTTTGCTGGTGCTGGTGCTGCTGAAGGCGCTGCCTACGGTGCCTTGGCAGGCCGTGACGAAGGCAGATTAGAAAGTGCTGGTATTGGTGCTGCCATTGGTGGGCCATTAGGCGCTGTTGCTAGTCGTTTTGTGCGCACTGCCGATGAGGTGGAGGCGTTAGTGGCCAGCCGTGCTGTTAAGAAGGCAGGTGAAGGCACACACATAGGTGGTGATGGCGGCTTCGCTGATGTCGGCAAGGTAAAAGAGAGTAGGGACACGGCAGCGTCTAGTGATACATCCACACGGGCACGGGAAGTAGAAGAAGTGAAGGCTAACGCCGATGTGTCGGACGCAGAGTTTGAAGCAAGTGCTTCGCTGGGCAAGTCGTTAGCGAAGAAGGTGTCAGACGGTTCTAAGTCGATAGCCTTGGCAACGCGAGAGTGGATTGTAGATAACGTAGGCGAGCGAGCAGCTAGACTGGCAGAGGATGCGGAGACTAGTGGACGCATAGATACTGGGCGTTTCTCCACAGTCATTGATGATAACTTGGCCGGTGTTGACGACTGGCTTGCAGAATCTCCGCAGGTAGCTGCCGCTATTAATAATCTGGGCGGCAAGGCTGGCATTACATTCGACGCTGTTAGGAAGATGGTTGCCGGTGACCCGAAGAAAGTGGCTGACATCGACGAGCTGGAGCGTATCTATGAAGCTGCACGCGGGCGGGACTTTGATGTTATGCGTAGCCAGACCGACTGGGTTCACCGTGAATCTCGGGGTCTTAATGTAGCAGGTAAGCTGAAGGGCGACGTGCGTAACTACGAAGGCCCAGTCGCTGCTCTAAAGAAGTATACTGAAGAGGTATCAACCGCTCGGGCGCTAGCCGATCGTTTTAACATAGACACCTTCGCTTTATCTGCGCCAAAAAAAGGACAGAGCAGAGTCGATGCTGTTATTAACGAGATTGAAAGGGCAGCTAAGGAACAAGGGGCTACTGCGGATGTTGCGGCAAACCTAGCCAACGGTTTACGCACTCAGTTCATACGGTCTAAGTCAGGTGCTAATGCCGCAGGTGCGTTGATGCGTAAAGCCACATCAGCGGGCCTACTAGCAAACCCAATGAACGCTGCGCTTAACGTAGCTGAAGGAATTACAGCACCTATCTACCAGAACGGCATTAAGGCATGGGCGAAGTCTGTCCTTCCCGGTATTAAAAGTACTATGCGTGAGCAGTTCGGAGAGCGTGCGCCTAATTGGTTGAGCCAAAAGGATATGGGTCTAGGTGATAGCTTCATGGGTGAAGTGGCACAAGAAGCAACCTCTACTGTGGGCACGGCAGTAGACACGATGGCTAAGTTCCTCTACAAAGTCAGCGGCGTAAGCACTGTTAACCGTATGGGCCAAGAGATATTGCAGAACAGTGCAGTCATACGTGGAAGAGACTTGGCTAAGAAGGGGATCGCGGGGGATGCTAAGGCTGTTGAGAAGCTACGCAAGCACGACGGGATGCGTGGTCTTACCGAGTCTGAGTTCCAAGCTACCATGAAAGAGCTAGGCAGCGGTAACGTGGATAGTCCGTGGATTAATAACTTTGCAGGCGCTGCGCTGAACAAGTGGCAGCCGGTGTCCGCAGCGTCTATGCCCAAGTCGTTCCATGATAACCCTAACGGACGCATGATGTACTCCATGATGTCATACATGAACAGGCAGATGAATAGTCTCAGGCTTGACGTAGGTTCGCAGATTGCAGAGGCGAATCGCTACGGGTTGAATACGAAGGAAGGCAGGCAAGCACTCAAGAACGCTACTAAAGCATCCGCTAAATACGTAGCTTTGTTTGGCGTAGTGGGTGGTCTGTTTGATGACTCACGTAAGACTATGCTGCAAGATAGTGACTACGAGTTGTCTGAGATCTTTACGCCAGAAGGAATCACTGATGCGGCCATGAATCAAATTGTTTCTAACGTATCTAGCGGCTTGCTCAACATGCGAGCATCCGACTACGGCGGCAAGGCATTCAATCCGGTACCTGCTCCTGCGTCTGTAGGCATGAAAGGTGTGAATGCAGCGTATGATTTAGCTACTGGGCAAGGGTCGGATAGTGCGCTGCGTTTCTTGCAAGGTAACGTCCCCGGCTTTTCACTTGCGGATAAGACTAAGCGGATGTTCACAGATGAGCGGCTGTTGATTGATCCTAAAGAGTAGAGAGAAGCCCCTAGCGAGCCACTAGGGGCGCTTCATGTTAGTCCGGATACTCCCTCTCTATCAGCAAGTAAAGGTAGTGGATGGCTTTCTCAAGGTCTTTACGGCCTCCCTTATCCTGATGTCGTGTGATGTACTTAACGGCATTGCCCTCACACCATCCTAGCTCGTTGCCTATGATGAAGTCTATGGGTTGGATGTTGTTCATCAGGTAGTGGTCGCCGTCTATCTGCTGGTCAGTGTACTGTGTCACTATATAGACCCCCTAGCTGTGTCTCTAAGACTGATTGTGCTGCCATGCTAAGCAGCATGAAGGCGTTGTCTGCGCTCTTCGACAGCGACGCTACGTTCATACCTTCCTCCGTTAAGTATATGATTACAACCTCAGCGCTAGCGCCATTAATAACCTCATCCTCCTTGGCAATGTCCACATAAGTCTTGAACATCTCAGACGCCAACGGCGCTTCGGTTTCCTTGGTTGGGAAGTCTACTACCTTCATAACTCTAGCTCCTCTGGGTACGAATACATCTTCAGTACGTGCCTTAACGACGCCACGTCTTCCTCATCTAAACCTTCACAGCCCAATAACAATTTTAAAGACTGGCGTACAACATGCTCTTCTGCTTCCACATCTAGTTCCACTGTCACAGGCGTCATGATACGTTCTCCTTGTAGATGTCTAGGTAATCCTCGAAAGACTCACGGTGTATTAGTATGGTGTCGCGTAGCACTTCCACTAGGTCATACGCATTCATCTGCGTCAGGTCTAGTATCTCATCCATGTCGCACCGCTCGGCAATGATCTCAAGTAATCCATCAGAACTCATGTCAAACTCTCCGTATCTTTGAGCCAAGATCCATTGGTTCGCAGTACGGTTGCCCGTCGATAACCACACCGCAGCCAACAATTGGTTTTTGCTTGAAGTGTTTTCCGTAAGCAAATGCCATATGGGTATTATTGACTCCGCATCCAACAGCCATTCCCCAAACCAGTTCGCGGTCGCTTGCAGTATATGATACCCCGAAGTTGCTGTGATTGTGACCCGACACGGTACACTGCATTCTTTGCTTGGCGTCAAGTCTAAAGCCGTTTGCGCCGGAAGAAGTCTCTCCATGATGATACAAGACTCCTTCGATTTCCACTTGTTCAGCAACATTCCATCCATCGGGCATCTCCAGTAGTTCTTCCAAAGGTTTCATAAAGATACTCGGCTCCATACCTAGCTTGCGTAGCTGCCTAGCTGGTATCCTGTCGTGGTTTCCTACGATTAGTGTTAGTTCGGGGAACGCAGTGTACCATTCCTTAGCTCTCTCAAGCGCTGACTCATACTCTCCAATCACGTTGTGTAGCATTGGCTCACTGTCGTGGAAGCTGAGAGAGTGGTTGTCAATAAAGTCTCCTATGTGTATGACTGTGTCTACGTCCCATGCTTCGAACTGCTCTTGACAGAACTCTAAGTATCCTTCCAGCTCGAAGGGCAGGTGCGTATCTCCGATCACCCCAACTCTCATGATTCCATCCCCGCACCGACAATCAGTAGCATGATTAGACAGCCCATCAGTGCTATTGCAACGGCCTCTGTATCCCTATTCCTTTTCATTTCTTCGTCCTCTCATTGTTAGTCTTCAACTGGTGGCATGGCTTACACAACACCATGAACCCGTGTGCCTCGCAGAACATACGCTCTACAAAACCCGGCAGGTCATCGAACTTCTTGAGTGAGCCGCAGGCTACGATGTGATCCACCTCCACGTCCTTGGACAAGAAGAGTTCGTCACATGCTGCACACTGCCAGCGCATCCCGTCATCCGTCAAGTATTTAGCTTTGTTACGAGCAGCCTGCTTAGCAGGCCACTTCATGAACGCCGCACGGAGAGCTGAGCGGATGAACGAGAAGTACCGAGCCTCAGTCCATTGCATGTTGTTGCGTGTCTTCTCGCCACGTTTAGGCATGAGGTGGCTCCCACATCTCGTCGTCTTCCCTACGTATCCACAAGCACCTAGCTTGCTTCAGTATCCAGTTGTCGATCACCTCGTCCTTGTCGTCTAAGCACATGCCTACCTTGTCATACGCCTCGCTGTAGATACCCCTGACGTAAGCGTACATTTCTTCTGGTGTGTGTAGATATTGTAGCGGCTCCTTGATTGGCGCTGTTACCTTACGACCCAGTCGTTTAAACAATCCGGGTATGTTATCTGTAGCGTCGCCAGTTAGTAGCTGTAGGTAGAAGAAACGGTCTGCCTCTTCTGGACTCACGTTATACACCACTGCATCTTTGCCCCTTATCTTCCATCGGTAATGCCAACCCGCTATCCCGTTCAGATCTTTGTCTATCGTAGCGATTCCGTGGCCGTATTGTGTAGCATCAATGCCCATCCTGTCGTCTGCCTCTTCGCCTTCAATGAGTATAGCGCCCATCTCCTCGATCATGTAGCGCTTTAACTCGGTGAAGTGTGCGGGCTTTTCGGACAACCTAGTACCCTTGTAGGGGTAGGTAGTGTCGCCATACTCAGCCCGATAGTTACCACTACCTGTCAGGTATATGTCGATAGCCTCAGCGTTGACGGCGTACATGACATCCTGACAGGCGGCTCGGACAGATCGGCAGGCGTAGGAGACAGGGTCGTCTTTAGCAGCGTAAGCCACTGCGTAAAGTAGAATGTCTCCATCGACTGCCCAGCGCATTATAGCACTTCTTCTTCGACTGCGCTAAGGGAAACCTCTGGCTTAGCGATCTCCTCTATCGACAGCTTAACTACGTGTGCGCCAACACCCGTTCGGCCACCCATACTCCAATCGTATGTCTTCAGTGTGGCGCGGACGACTGAGCCAGCACCGATAGTGGTAGGCTCACCCTCGAACGGTGTAGTGCCATCAGCTTCCATGAGTACAGGATACTTGCCACTGTTGTCAATAGGAAACTTAGACTTACACTCGACAAAACTACCACGATTGTACGCGTCATCCTTGAGCTTTACGTTCATGCCTAACTCTTCTAACTTGTCGATTGCTGGGGCACTCAGATTACCTAGCTGGATGCTATACTTCTGAGACATCTGGTCTAGCGTTACCAAGTTAGGGAAGCTTACTACTGCGCGTACTGTTACCATGTTGTTATCCATAATTGTTACCCTTTGTGTTTGTGTTTGTGAGGTTATATTCTATCGCATTACTGCCGTGATGTCAAGTACTTAGTGGGTTTCAGCCCATGTTTTTCCGACCTTAAACTCACCGTCCATAGGGCAGCGTACATCTAGTCGCTTGCCTGCCTCACGGATGGCGTTTCGGAATACAATACCCACGCGATGTGCGTATGCATCCGGAACTTCTACCTGCATCTCGTCGTGTACCTGTGCTACAAGCTTGTACGGATAGCCGTACGCCTCTAGCTTGTCAGCGGCAATGATGAGTGCCTGTTTCATTACTATCGCACCAGCGGACTGGAGCAGCGTGTTGAGTGCTGCGTGTTCGCTACGTACTCGTACTCGTCTGCCGTCTAACCCCGGAAGTGCTTGGCTTTTCGCAGCGATCCTTTGTACTTTCTTGATAAGGATGTCAAGGGAAGGGAGTCCGTCAAGGAATCTTTGCTTGATTCGCTTGCCTTGTCTGCTGTTTCCTCCAATGATTGATCCAATCTTTTCGTCTCCTGCTCCGTATAGGAAGGCGTAGATGAATGTCTTTGCATTGTCTCTTGTCGGCAAGCCTGCCGCCTCTTGGTTGTAGGTGTGTATGTCACCGTTAAGTATTAGGTCAGTGTAGACAGGGTCGTTCATGTAGTGCGCTAACATACGCAGTTCCAATCCTGACGCGTCAATACCGACCAGCTTGTGTCCCTCCGCTACCGTAAAGCAGCTACGGTACAGCGCATCGCTAGGGATCTGTGCTAGGTTTGGTGAGCTGTGTGTCATCCTGCCGGTGATAGCACCACAGGTGTTTACCCTCCCATGTATCCTGCCGTCATCCCCGACCGCGTCAATCCAAGAGCGCAACATGCCCACCCGCTTCTGAAGCGTGAGGTATTCCAGTACTTCTGCCGCCTCTGGTACGTGAACGTTGTCCCTGAGCGTAGTCTCATCGACCTTTGGCTGACCCGATGGCGTTGTCTGTTTCCAAACAGCACCTTTTCCAGTAAGCCTGTCTGCAACTTGTTGGCGGGAGCCGACATTGAATACAGTAACCTTGTCCTTGAGTTGCTTGCCTGTCTTATCACTCCATCTCTCCTCTACGATAGGTGGAAAGATCTCTTGTAACTCTGTCTCGATCTCATCCATACGTTTCTTGTGTTCAGTGTACAACCGACAACCCATAGGAAAATCAAAGGCAAATCCGTTAGTCACTTGTATCTTGGTTAGCTGCGCTACCCTATGCTCTATCTGCTGACAGTCTTCGGTGAACTCTTCTGCTGCGAGTAGACTAATGATGTGCTGGTATACATCCCAGTTAGCACGACAATCCTGTAGGCAGTAGTCGATCATCTCCTGTGTCAATCCGTTGTCAAAGTCTGCGAGGGCGAAGTCGTCCTTGAGTTCTTTTCCTGCTCGTAAAGCCCATGCCTTGAGACTATGACCGCCTTCAATACTAGGGTCGTAGAGACGACCGAGCAGCAAAGTATCAACGACAGCGCCACGCCAGTCAAAGGCCCAGACATCACGCAGTACCGGCAGATCGAAGCCGATTAGGTTGTGACCTACGACTGTCGTCACGCCCTTCAGTGCCCCGCGTAACTCCGCTGCGCTGAAGCAGGCTATACTCTGTCCAGAGTCGAAGCGATGCACTCCCGTCATCCACACGGTGTCGTGCGCTAAGTTTGTCTCGATATCTATCACTGCTATTGACATCTTGGAGTCTCCTGTCCATGTCGTTTTGCTCTTCACGCTGTACGATGTAGCGTCCCATGTTACTCATGTCTCACGAACTCCCCGTGTAGTTCCTCTCGCAGCGCCATAGCTACTTCGTTAGCTTCCTCGGCTGTGTCGTATAGACCGCCGTGGTGCGTCTTGCCGTGTTGTTTTACACGTACCCGCCATCTTCCCGTCTGTTTGAAGAAGCCCACGCCTTTGTAGCCAGATGTATTAGTCGAGCTTACACCAGCGTTCCAGCTGTTCTCTGCCCTAGAAGCTTCCCGCAAGTTCTCGATACGGTTGTTGAGCGGGTCGTTGTCAATGTGATCCACCTGTTTGGGTAGGTAACCATGATGCATCAGGAAGATCAAGCGATGGTTCTGATAGAACTTACCGTTAATCTGAACCTTCATGTATCCGTTCCCATTACTACCACCCACCGTCATTCCTGCCTTCCCTCTCGGGCCGACTGTAACCTTCCGTACCAACGTGCCATCTACATACTCAAACAGCTCATGTAGCAGGTCTGCGCTTAGTTCATTACTCATACGTTTCTCCGTTGTGTGTGTTACCTTAAGGCCACCCTACGAAACCATACTAAGTCATTGCTTTAGTGTTGTTGTCCGTAGTGTGCCTTAAAGTAAGTATTTATTCTATCAGAAAACTAATCGTTTGTCAACTGATTTCACAAGAAGAACCAACGCATGCCATAGTCTTCGCTCCTTCGGTGGTGTCGCCCCTCTCATACTTGGGTAGCTCATCCCAGTTAATCACAGGCATCTCTTCAACCAGTATCTCATACTTGTAGCTGTCAATGGCCTGATAGGGCGCTTGCTTATACGTCCCACCGTCGTGCGGTAGGAATGACATACCGATCATGTGATCCCAGTTGTTGTACGCCCAAGAGCATAGATCAAACCAACTACTGTCGGTGTAGTATGCGGTGAGTGATACCGTATGCTCTGCCCAACACTCGCCGTACATCTTAGCTAACTCTAGCTGGTCAATCGTACCAACGTCATCCACTGTCAGCGCACAGTCCGGTGACTTCACAGGGAAGGCGAAGACTGTGGTGGTGTCTGGCTTCATGACGCACGGCTCGTGTGGTACACCCTGCGCTATCAAGAAGTCAGTCATTGGATCTTTGTTGTCTTGACGTATGGTACGCACGTAGTATGGTGAGTAGCGTGGGTGTATACCACTAGCGCTGTCCACCAACTGACTAACTGTACCACTCGGCTTAACCGTAGTGATTGCCGCTGAGTGCTGCACACCTAGCTTGTCAGCCCACTTAGCGTTCACCTGTACCGCATACTCACGCAGAAACGAAAGCCAGTCACGCGCCTCGCTCGACACCTTAGACAGCACTGGGTGATCACAGATACCCGTGAAGGACACGCCGAGTAAGCGTTCCTCTTCGCAGTTGTTCTTCCACTTCGACCGCAAGTATCTAAAGTTAGTGAGTGTAGACTGCAACGTACCCATGATGGCTGCTAGCTCTACCTTAGCGAGCAGGTCATCCAAGCTATCGTTTGGCCGTATCACTACTTCAGTTAGGTTGCACATCTGTCCAGAGCGTAGCAGTATCTCAGCGCACGGGTTGACACCCATGATCTGCGACGGGTCACGACGCCCATACTTAGCAGTCTTTAGCTTGGCTGCCTCACGGTTAAAGATACCACGCTCACCCGAGAAGCTGTCGTACAGTGAACGCATCTCATCTTGAAAGACTTGAAAGTCTGGGCGCTCAGTGTATGCCGCACTGTTGTTAGCCAAGGCGCGTTGCCCGTGGTCTGTCCACCACTGCCCTGACTTAGCCTTGCGCATCCGGTCGTCTGACACGTTGGACAACGAGATCATTGCTGACCGACGCACGCCGCCTACCACTACGATCTCACCAATCTTAGTCATTAGGTCGTGACACTCTAAGCTGTTTAGCTTACGCCCAGCAGCGCCCTTGAAGATACGCGTAGTGAACTCAAACAGATCGACCAGAGGCGCTGGCCCTGACGCACGCCCACCAAACACCTTGAGCCTAGCGCCTGCCTCACGTACACGAGAGACGTCATGCTTGGGTATCTCCCCAGCGTAGAGCATAGCGATGAGCTGTCGGTACGCCTTAGCCCAGCCCACCTTGCTGTCAGCAACGACGATGGTGGTGTCCGTATCGTGGAACTCTTCGGCAACGTCAGGTAACTTAGCTATCTCTTGTCGCTCGACGCTGAACCCAAGGCCAGTACCACAGCAGAGTACATACAACGCCTCATCAAACGCACGAGGATCATCAACAGATAAGAACGCACAGTTGTAACCCGCTACGTTGTCACGGTCTAACGCTGGGCCAGCCGTCCATAGCGCACGCATCGAGGGCATAACTTCAAGCCCCTCTACAGCTTCTTGTATACGACGCGCCATCTTAGTATCAATCAAACCTTTGTCTGCCCAGTAGTGCGCGTAGCGCGCCACGGTTTCATCCCAGAACTCTCGTCGTCCGTCTTCTTCACGCCAGCGAGCGTAGCGAGATGCTGCTATTAGGCGCTGGTAGTCTGTCATGTTGCTCATAGTGTATCATCCTTTTCGGGTGGGGTGTATTCGTTAAGTCTTCCAGTGGTTGTGTCGTACAGTAGGTGACCAGCGGGGCCAGTGATACCGCTGAACCTGTTCTTTAGCACACGTACATGCGTGGTGTTACGTTCTATAGGGTCATCCGCTTGGCCGTTGCGCTCCAGACCAATCACAAAGTCACTAAGCTGTGCGATAGAAGCCGAGCCGCGTAGCTGTGCAACGCTAGTGGCTGCTCCCTCTTCGTGGCCTTTGCCCTCTGGTCTCTTGAGATGCGAGACAGCAAACAACACAATCCCTGTGTCTTGCGTCAGCGTCCGTAGCTTAGTCATGATCTCGTCGAGTGCGCGGCGTTCATCTCCGTGCTGACCAGCAGACACAAGGATGCTGATGTGGTCTAAGATTACAACCTTGCAGTCCAGCGCCTTGGCCATGAAGCGCACACGAGCGACCACCTGATCCACCGTAGCGCCCGTGTCGAACGACGCGTCCATCACCATCAACCTCTCGTCACCAAACACACGGTCGAAGGAGTCTTTGTACGCCTCGCTACCGCGTTTTATGGGTGAGGTAGGTAGGTGTATAGGGGTAGACAGATCGACCCCCATGAAGCCTTCAGCGGTACGCTCGACGCTCTCCTCCATGAACAAGCAACCAATCTTATGCGGTGTAGTCTGCTTAATATGCATCACTATCTCTCGCAGTATGCTGGACTTGCCAAGGCCACTACCCGCCGCCACTGTAATCAACTCAGTGGGACGAAAGCCAAAGGTTAAATCGTTGAGTGGTTGCCAAGGGTAGTCACCAATTGCATCCGGTCTCTCAGTGTTGAGCCGCTCCCACAACTCAGCGGTCGAGAGGACACCCTTCGGCGTGTACTGACTGGCTGACCAGTACGCATCGGTGAACTCTTTGATGCGCCCAGCCTTCAGGTAATCGTTAGCGTCCTTGCCTACGCGTGAGTCTAGCCGCATGACGCGGAGCTTACCGGCGAATACATCAGCCGCCCTTTCGATGCCCTCGGCTCCCGCGTCATCAGCATCAAAGCACAGTATGATTTCCTTGAAGCCATCTAAGAATTCATAGGCGCCCTTGAAATCCCTCCCCGCACCCGCAGCGCCAGTGCGTAGCGATACCACAGCAGCCTTGCCTTCGAACATTTGGTAAGCAGATAGGGCATCTAGTTCTCCCTCGGTGACAACAATACGGTTTTGTTTGTGATTGCCGAATAGTTGCTGGCCGAATAGCCCAGCGGTCTTCGTGTTGCCCGCTGAAGTGAACGATTTGTTAGCGCCACGCACCTTAAAACCTGATGGTGCAGTGGATTCTTCGGTGAAGTACGGGTATAAATGCTGCGTCCCATCGACAATTACACCATACTTCTTAGCTGTGGTTGAGTTAATATTCCTCTCGGGAATAGCAGCGGCCTGTCCTTGCTGCCATTTGGTTATATAGCGATCAAATACATGGTCGCTGGTTAGGTTTATCATTGGGCTGTGTATCCTGTATTGGTGACGTTCGGTGCTGTTCGGTGCCGTGTGGTTTTTGCAAGCGAAGCAATGAAATGAGCCGTCGTCATACTCGGCCACCGCATCGCTACTGCCACAAGAAGCACAAGGTAGTTTAGTTCTTACTGTGATACCCATGTATACACTCCGCAAATGGCTGTATATTCTACCATAAATTAGCTTAGATTACAAGTGTCATACTGCACTTGACAGTAAATCAGCTATCTTAGCGCCAAAGTTTAAGCGCACATCCCGCAGCGCCACCGTTGTATCTGTCTCTGGGTTGGTTACGTAGCCCCAAAGTTCTGCTAGTAACTCTTTGTCAATATTATCGTACACTTCTTGCTCATTCATCGTCGTAATCCTCGTCATTAGTGGCGTCAATCTCAGCGTCTACTGCATCAAAGAAATCTGGCGTTGGTTCTACTGTCCGGTACTCTTCATCGACACCGTCTACAGTCTGCAAGTTGCCTTGCGTCTGCTGCAAGATGCCGTCTAAAGCCGCTGCGCTCTCAAGCATAGGCGAATCAAACGAAGATTCTTCGTGGAACGCTATGCGATGCAGTGATTCTCGCATTGCTTCGCGTTGGTCGCGCATTGCCTCGCGGTCGATGTTATGCTGGCGATAATCCGCT
>TARA_R110000772_G_scaffold106765_4_pt1 | contig 15168 bp, 18 predicted proteins | sample TARA_R110000772 | Tara Oceans TARA_R110000772 (sample SAMEA4397948) | marine metagenome | biome: Polar Biome; feature: [SRF] surface water layer (ENVO:00010504); material: water (ENVO:00002006), including particulate matter (ENVO:01000060) such as... | depth 5 m | reverse complement strand
ACTGCTGATAAGTCATCTAAAATAGTTTCTACCATTGCTTTAGATCTACCATAAGGCGTTTTAGGGTTAGTAGGATCAATCTCTGAGTTTAATAAGTTGTCTGAATCACCGTAAACAGAACTAGAGCTACTAAACACAAAATGTTTAACTCCTCCGTCTATTGCATGATGTAATAACTTGATTGAGTTTTCAACATTGTTTTGGTAATAGTCTTTTGCTAACTGAATACTTTTAGGTACACTATGATAAGCGGCTAAGTGAATAATTGCATCTGGTTTAACCATTTCAATTATGCCTTTTATTTGGGAGTTGCTGATATCGAACGGATATTGTGTTACTCCTTCTAGTGTTCTCTTTACTCTGTCTACGTTAATAACATTATAGCCTGCATCTGCAAGTAATCTACAAGTAACACTACCTATAAACCCACTACCGCCTGTTACTAAAATAGTTTTGTCTTCCTTATTGCTCATCTATCTTCCTTTTGCCAAACCATTGTTCAAATACTTGGCCTGTGTTTAATTCTATCTGTTGCTCTTGATAATTTGTTAATGCCGCCATAACCATCTCTACACTTTCTTCAAATCTGTCAAATAGTTTTGTGTCAGGATATAGTTCTGGATACACTAGTCTATTGGGTAGTACTGGGGTACATCCTAAGTAAACGGCTTCTGCAACACCGAAGCCAAAGTTTTCTTGTAAAGCATAACTTACTACTGCTTTACTTTTGCCAAGTAAATCGTAATATGCATCTTTATCTAAGTTAAGATCTTGAGTTTTAATAAACTCAACTGGTTTGCCGAGTCTTTCTTTAACTTGACTGGCTAGTTCGTTAAACAACCAAGGTTGCTTTTCGTCACAAAGTCTACCATTAAAAATTACTATATCTTTTTTAGTTTGACCTTTATATTTGTCTAGCCCTGAGTAGTCTACAGGTAATCCTGTTACTACAAATTTATTAGGGTCTACCATTCTTTTTCTAATAATATCATCTTTAATGAAGTTACTAGCACAAAAAATAGTATCGCTAATATCAAAAATAATGTCTTCAAAGTTCTTAGCCCATCGTTCCATATCTCTTACGAAATCAGTATCAGTAAAACTGCCTGCATGAATAATTCCTGTAATCTTAAGATCTAAGTTACAAAAGTATTTCATGTAGGCAATATTTTCGATACCGGGAAACCAAATGTCGCTAAAGAATAATGTATCACCGTCTTTAATAACACCCCTCTCTATCATGTCAGATATTTCTGCCATTTGTAGAGATTTAAATTTGCTTGTAAAAGCGGCATTTAAAAATTGCCCTTTAGGCAATGCTGGTGTTTCATATGTAGGCATTACTTTAACATATTCAATATGATTATCGATCAGATATTTTTCAATATCACGATCCATATGAACTGTGTATCTGCCTTCTATATGTTCTAGTGGTACATAAACTAACATTATTTTTCTCCTAATTCCCCATAATCAACTACATCAGTTATTTCATCAGTTAAACTCTGTGAGAAATTATTTAACTTTTCTGCTTCTTCCTTACTAATTTTGTTAGGTTTAGGTTCAGCATTACTGTTGTTGTTAGGTAGAGGGACAGTCATTACATTGAATTCCTTTTCTCTTGAATCTCTGCACGTCTTGTTTTTGCAAGTTTAGTTAGATTACCTAAAGCCTTTCTTGCTCTTGCTGAACTGGCCTTAACACCATTAACTTCAAACTTTTCACTTTCTGCTAAATATGTTTCAAACTCTACTTTAATTTGTAAATGCGTTTCCGTCATCGTCTTCTCCTTTTATATTAATTGTCAGCATACTATATAGTATACTGTCCATTCAATTACCATTAAGCAAATAAATCTGCTTGTACTGGGTAATCTATCTCGCAACCGTTTTCATTATCTTCGGCTACGGAAATCTTTAACCAACGACCTGGATACTTTTTCTGTATCACTAATGCTAAGTCGTCTGCAATCATTTCACAACTTTTATAGTCAAGTTGTAAAGTATCTTCTAATCCTTTTTCTACAGATGTATATCGTCTCTCTAACCATCTTTTGAACTGTATAAATTCTATATCTCTGTCATTATGAAAGACTTCAATATTAATTCTAAAATAAAATGTATGTCTGTGAGGATAGCCTAGAAATGAAACATCGTCCCAATCTCCAGTAGCATAACGTGGATCAGTATCTGCTCCAGGATATTTGTGTATTCCTTCTTTTTCAAATGTTATCCAAATGCTTCTCATTTTATTTTACCTTTTTATAAATTTGTAATTAATTCCATTATAACACAAAATGCTTTATTGTCAAGCATTAAAGTGTTATTTCAAAATTAAATGTTAATAAATCTTCTACTTCGTAATCTTCTGTGTGGTCGTTAGAAATACTCACACTAAATCTATCGTTAACACGAAATTTAAGTTCTGTTTCTATACGCACATATAAGTCTTTACTAGACTCATACAATGCTTTATTTGTAATACTTATGTTATCTGTTAGCATATATGCTACCCATAAACTGTTTCTAACAATAAACTCTGTGCCATTTGCATCTAAGTATGCTAAAGATGTTTCGTTACTTATTCTCCACTTGTCGCTTCTGTATAGTTTACGTCCGTATCCAAATCCTAATACGCTTCTTATATCATAGTCTCTAAACTTGTCGTAGTCTACTTGTAGAACACTTAGAACATAACTTTTATCGTCTATGTCTTTGTTTAGTTTAAATTGTGTGTATATAGAGTCCTCATTAGCAACACCATCTTGTTTATTGAGGTAGTAATCACTTTCAAATACATATTGCCATCCGTCACCATATTCTTGTCTGTGATCGATATCAAAGTTAATTGTAACTTCATCGTCTATGTTCCAAAACTCACCACTTCCACTTAGCTCAGTAGATGCAGATGCGTTAAACGAAACAATCAATGCGGCTCCAAGAGCCAATATTGATAAATGTATTTTACTTCTTGTTGTCATTTCTATACCCTTATTTAATGGTTGTCCATTAGTTCTAGTACTTCTTCTGGCACATCTACGCCATTTTTTACTAAAAACCTAAACATTATTTTAACAAAGTCTGCATAATCTTCTTCATATTCAAAATCACTTTCAAACTCCATTTTAGTTTCAATACCATGATCATCAGTTGATGTTATCTTGTATATACTCATTTTATTTCTTTCAATTCCTCAGGTTCATACCCATTAATAATAGCAGAAAACTTTTTGTATCCTGCCCAATCCCATAACTCTATGTTTTCTTTATACTTTTTATGCAAAAATAAATCTATTCCTATTTCTGCTTTTATTAGTTCTTCAAACATAAAATTCCATTCATTAACTGGATGAACTAATGTGGGTTTAAAACTTTCTTTAAACCCTAAACAAACTTTAAAACATTCATGCATTAAAGCTCGTTGTAATATTTCTACAGGACTTTGGATACCAGTAATAAACAAAGTTTTTTCACCTTTATTATCTAGTCCTGTATAAAACATTATCCTTCAATTATTTTACTAATATCCTCGTTCATCATTTCTTCGTTATCTTCGCTAAATTCTTCTTCTTCAAAGAACGCACCAAAGCCTGAATTAGTTTTTGCACCAAAGCTCATGTCATCTAACAGAGCCGCATTTTGTTCAATCAGCTCGTATGGATTAGGACATGCAGGATCTAATACTGTTTTACAAAAGTCATCAAAGTAACCTACTGTAGCAGGTACATAAGGACTATATTCATTTGTACTAGAGCTTCTTTTAGTTTTAACATAGTCTCTGAAGTCTAAAGGCTGTCTGTATGCTTCTACATCTGCTAACCTGTTTGCTTCTTGTACTGCTGTTATATGGTTGTACACACTATGACCCATGTAGTATAAGTAACTTTGTGTGTCCCAACTAGTTGAGTCTGGACCTTTTGCTTTACCATTTTTGTCTTCATCACCTTCTTCCATAGCACAAATATCTCCGGCAGTTAGTCTGCTCATTATAGGAGAGTGTGCAAAAGGCATAGGAAGATCAGATCCTTTAAGTGTTTGTGTATCAATAGCACTATCCATTAAGTAACTAAACTTTTTAGGATGGAAACTATTATGTGTATATGTAGAACCATATGCACTATTAACAAACGGACTCGCGGCATCCATGCTTAACATAATTTCTGGACTGTCGTGCTTTCTTAACATTCTTTGTATGCTTGTTAAGTAACATGCCCAATTTAGTTTACCTGTACCCAGGAAGTGAATCCAACCTTTGTCTTTTAGTAAACCATCTTCTCTTAATTTTAATATACGTCTTAATGTCATACGCATGTTTCTTTTCTGTAAATCAGCAAATGCATATCCTTCTAATGCTAGTTCACTGTTACCATATGCATCTTGACAAAATTTAGGATCACTAAAGTGTTTTACGTTCTCATACCACTCATCACAAGTAGGCTCGTCTATTCCACTCATTACATTTAAGAACTTACACTTACCTGGTGTTCTGTTCTTCATATAGTAATCTAAATTGTATAAACTGATTTGCATTGTTTGTTCAAACGATTCTAAACCAGTCTTCTTATTGTTTGGAGGGAAAGCCGCAAACGGAGGTATGTCTAATGTCATAGCCCAGTCGCATTGTTCTTCTTCCCATTTAAGTATTTTATCTACAAGCTCTTCTCTTGCAGGGTCGTTAGGGTCAATGGCATTCTTCCAATCCATTTTAATAACACCTGTAGCAATCTGGAAACCACCTGAGTCTCCTAGTATCATTGTTTTCTTTTTGTCTCTATTAGTAATCATTGGCTCGCCATCTAATTTATTTAGATCTAACTGAGCATGACCGGCTGAATACAACCCCCAAGGGTAATGATAATATGAATCTTGATCTTTAAGGAAGTCCATTCCTTCATGGCCTAACTCAAATCCTTCAGGTACTCTACCACCTTTTTCAGCAATACTATGTAGTTGCTTTACATAGAAACTACTAATAGCAGGCAAGTATACTGCATAGTCTCTTTGGGTTTTGCCTAAATCGTACATTAAGACCTCGCAGGTAGTAAGTAAGTATACTTTGCAATTCCGCTATCTACAATAATTTGTAGTAAGCCTTGATCATTAATACTTAGCACACAATTTCCTGTATCACCTAGTCTTAATATTTTTAATACGATATCTAATGGCCATCTCCAGTCACCTGTGATGCTACCATCAATATCATTACTAATTAAAATCTTTGTTCTGTCGCTTACACCATCACCAATATGGAAATATAATTCTTTACCATTTGTTTTAGGACTAAAGTTTGCTTCAAAAGAACCTAACACACTATTAAAGTATGCCATATCCTTTAAGTTTTTGTCAGTAGGCACAATGTTTAAGTCAAACTCAGCACCTTTAAACTTAATTGCTTTAAGTTGTTGGTTAATAACATCTGATAACATAAATCTATAATGTGCATCATTTCCATCAGCACTTGTAAACTCTACCTCTACTGGCACAGTTTCTTCGTTACGCTCTTGCGTCTTAACTGCTACTGTTGATCCTTCACCATCAAATCCAGGATACTGTAAGTAACCTTGTAGTACACCCATTCTGCTCAACCCAACAGTTGAGTCCACAAAATCAGGATAAGGTTGATGTGTCTCACCTTTAAAAATAACAGTCTTGTCTGCATCTACTGTTTCAATAGTAGCCTTTTCAACATCACCTGTAATTTTAACCATTTCAAAAATACCTAAGCCATGTGTATGCTTTAGTACGTCTTTTAATATATCTTTAATCGCCATTTCTTTTTATTTCTCCAGTAGAATTATTCATTTATTATACACGTTTATTTAGACAAGTCAAGCAATTCTTTACCATTTTTTTAGAATTCAAAAAATGTTGTAAACGATTCACTTTGCGTTGTCCTGCTCAAATCAAAGCCCATAGGACCTATAACATTAGCAATTTTTTTATCAAGTACTGCTTCTTCCATTGCTTCCTCATCAAACGGCAAATCTTTAAACCATTGTGGTAAGTTGAGCTCATCAGTGGGATAGGCAACACTTGTATAACCCATTGGGTTATTTCTGAGTTTGCACACAACAACTTTTGCACCATCAGTAATTGTTAAACTGTATGCGTCGCTATTTGCTTTCTTAAGATTATTCCAATTAATACCAGCCCTAACATGGCCTGGTATCATATTACTTTGTACTTCATTCTTTAAAGAGGTTAATTTATGCAGTCTGTTAGTATCAGGAGCTCTTGCCTTTTCTAGTAAACGAGCTGTATACATAGTCATATTATTAACACGTTTAGGCATGCCTTTTGCCCAAGGTTCTAATTCTTTAAAGTATTTTTTAAACTCTTTAATTTTCTCTAAGGCGTGATCTTCACCTAAACTGTTTAAGCAATCTGTTAAAAGTTCTTCTAAAAAGTCCTGTATAAACTCAGGCGTATCAGAACGTTTAATTTCTAATCCCATTGCTTTTAGTTTACCACCTTCTGGTTGATATCCTTCTATGTCTAAACAAAGTATACCATATCGTTTTTTAGTTAAAAATAGTCCTGCTCTACCAACAACTTCTCTTCCTGCAATCATTACAGCACCTGAGCTCTCTGGAACATTAAAACTGTCTTTTAAAAACTTGGGGAATGTGCTACTTACTGTATCTGAAACATAATCGTATAGTTTAATAGCACTATCCATATCTAATTTTTCTTCGCCCATAACAGGCACAGCAGTAAAGTACACTGAGTCAGTATCACCATATATAATACACTTGCCTTCATAGTCATATTCACCAGTCAGCATCTTATTAGTTTCAGCCGCCATGTGCTTAGTAATAGCTCTACCAGTTAGTGTGGTGCTCTGTCCTATACGTTTGTCATAGAACCTACAATGTGGATTAAGTATGGCACCGTATAAACTGTTTAACTGAATCTTTTTAACTAACTGTCTTTTATCCCAATATGTTTGCTCGGCACCAGATGTTTCCTTTTTCTTCTTCTGCATCTTCTGTCTGTCAGTATACCAAAGCTCTAATAGTCCTGGCACAATACCCTGCACGTCTGTAGTAAAGATAGTTCCGTTAGCACTTATGTTCCAGGGTTGGCCGCTATTGAATACTAAGTTGTATACATCGGCGCCTGTTACTTCGTGGCTACTACCATCTTCCATCTCTAACTTCATTACGTGATTAACATCTTTATTTTTTACAAACTCATATTCGTTTGTTCCAAACTTACCATGCCATGCATCTGCAAAACTTTTCTTTTCAAGTATTTGTGCGTTAGTAACTTCTTCTAATGTATAACTAGGGTCTAGTTGACCAACAATAGTTTCAGGTGCCATGTTTAATGCTCTAAATACACTAGGATATAGACTGTTTAAATCCATTGAGCCTACCCATTCATGGAAGCCCTTCTTGGGGTTAGCCACAAAGGCACCCGCGGCACTATCTCTATCTGATGCTCTAGGCTTATCAGGTACTACCATGCCACGTCTATGTGACTCATTTATAATTGCTTGTTCTGTAGTTGCTACAGCACCCATAGTTGTTGGGATTAGAACAGTATTTTCATGTGCAATAATGTTTGCTAAGTCAATAAACTGTAACTTCTTATCCATTTTATCTAGTAACATAACATCTTGTATATTATATTCGCAAAACTTTAGGAAGTCATGATTGTAAAGTCTATCTAAACTTCCTTCATATGGAACCTTCTTCTCGCCTACTTCCATCTCGCCTATGTAGTCTAGTCTGTAACTGTGTCTTTCTTCGTAGTTATACTTCCTATAAAGCTCTAAGTAATCTAAATGTATTCGGCCAACTAAGTCATAAGTACTAACTTCATTACCAAACTTTTCATACTTTCTTTCTTTAGGTAATTTTTTAAGTAAACACATACGTCTTGTTTCTGCTTTGCCTAAAGTTTTAATAATCCTGTTCATTGTATAAGGAATATCATATCCCTCTGAGTTCCAACCACTTAGTACATCAGCATCATCAATAATGTCTAAAAATGTATTAAGCATTTCTTTCTCAGTTCTAAACAGCATAACTTCAGGCAAGGGCTTAACAACTTCTTGTGCTTGTTCCCATGTTAAAGTTTTAGGAGGTACTGCTAAACATATCATAGCATCCATCCATTGCATGTAAACACCTATAGCAGTTATGGGAGTAAATGGATCTGATGGACTACTGTAACCTCTTAATGGATCAAAGTCTACTTCAATATCAAAAAATGCTACATTAAGATCAGGCACGTCTGCACCTATGTACTGCTCTGCAAGAACTTTGTTGAGGGGTCTTATATCGCTTTCAAATAGTTTATTATTGTTGTTTATGCCGATATTCTTTTTTAAGTCTTTGATGTTTGAACATCTTACTTCAGTTACTGCATCACCATATATACTTTTATGTTTGCCTTTAGGGTCTGCATAATAAAAATTATGTGCTGGTTGTATCTCTTTTATGACACGTTTGCCGTCAACACGCTCAATTACAGTAACAATGTCCTTGCCTTGTTCGTAAAATGCGTCAACGTAACTCATAGATGTGCTTTCCTCATATTGCTATTATACAGCAATAATGGTATATTGTCAATAGATTAAAGTGTTTTTCCGACGGATTCTAAAATTGTTTCTAGCTCGTCAAACTTGTCAAACTCGTCTTGGAATTTGGCTTTGTGAGCAACTTTTACTGCCTTCATTAAGACACCTGGTTTAAGGTCCATTTCTTCTGCTATTGCTTTAACAGTTTCCCTTAATCCTGTGCTTAGTGCGTCTACTTCATGGAGGACTTGATCGCCTTCCTGAATAAGTTTTTTAAGTCTTGTTATTTCTTCTTGATTGAATGTTTTATTAAATGCCATTGTGTTTATCCTGTATGTCTATATTTATTTGCAACGGTTGTATTATAGCAGGGTTTCCGGTGATGTCAACATCTATGTTGAACATTCCTTTAACTCCTGGGAAATTTTGATAAGACACGGCTTCTAAGATAGATCTATCTGTAATTCTTTCGCCGTTTGGTGTGTATGCAACGAACTCAGAGCCATTGAAGTGAACTTCAATTAGCATTATGCGTCTACGTCTACTGATGCTTCAAATGTAAATTTTATATCATCAAATTCGTCAAATAGCTCATCTGAAATAGTATCTCCTTCTTCTGGATCTATTTCATCTTGAAGTATTATTTCGTAAATCCACATATCACCGTGATTATCTTCGCTAGTGTATGCCATTACTTCTATACCAACCTTTGCTTTTTCTTCATCGTAAGCAGTAAGTAGTTTGGTTGGTACAACACTTTGGACAATATCAAAATACAAGATAACTTCCTCATCAGTGAGTTCTTCTCGTGTCAACATTCTTACAAAGTGTTTTATAAACATTAGTACTTACTTACCTTTTGCGTATGCTTGTGAACCAAAGAAAGCGGCTACTATACCAGCAACTGCTACAAAGTATGTAGCGGCCATGTCGCCTAATATTTCACTTGCTTGTTCCAGTCCAGTTAAAGATGCAACTACCACAGCAAATGGGTATAACAATAGTCCTGCTAATGCAAACCAAGTCATTGTTCGTTGTGCATCACGCATTGCGTCTGCATCTTCAAATTCTTTACGTTTAAATTCCAAATACATTGCCTCTTCTTCTTTTGATACTTTTCCGTCTCCGTTAGTGTCAGCAGGATGAAATTTTTTATCTTCTGTGTCGCTCATGTATAACTCCCTATATGTGTTATACTAGTATTTATCTTAAAATAGCCGACTCAGTATTTTACTTTTCTTTATTTTCTTCAAACTTAACTCTGTTGAGTATAGTTTCTTGTCCAGGATGGAATTTGCCTTTTGATTGTGATTTCACAAAACCTTCTACAACAATTTTTTTATTAGTGTCTACTTTTTTGTCTGAAAAGAATTTAAGTATGTGTTTGTTATCTACACTACACGTTATAATATAGCTCATAGTTCTGGGAATATATCTAGTAAATTCTACCACAGCATTAAATTTTTCTCTAGTATGTAATTTACCTAAATTATTACTAGTTCTAGATAACGACACTTCTCTGTCGGTCCAGCCATCTTGTTCTAACTTATTATAGTAAACTTTAGGTAAACTAGAAACAATGCCTAGTTTATCCTTCTCAACTTCTAAAGAACTTACAAGTTTAAGAACATTACTTTCAAAGTCTGTTAAAGATCTTTCTAATGCCTTAAAACTAAGACCTTTAAGGTAATCAATAACCTCTAGACCGTTTTCTTTGTCTTTTTCTGTTACTGGAAATTTTTTACCTGTATAGAAATAACTATAAAGCATATCACTGTTACATGTACTCTTTTCGTATTTTTTATCAAAACGTATCTGATCTTTTTTAATGAAGCCTTTGTTGACTCGGTGAGCCGCACAACTTACTGCTAATACTTCTTCTATTGGAAATCCCATTTCTACTCCTTTTACCTAATTCCTAATATATTTATTATAACATACACAAAGATAATGTCAACTATTATCGGTTAGTAAATTATATATTTCTTCCCAATTTTTAACTACGTTTGCGTTGCCTGTGAAGTCCATATTATGTCCATGCTCAACAAGAATACCTTCTAATCCAGCATCGATACCATCTTGTAAGTTATTAGGTTTATCTTCTATCCAGTAATTACCAGGATATTTTTTACCGTATTCAATAAGTATTTCTGTTTTGTCTGCACCTGTGTCTAAACAAATAACATCAATAAATGCATCTCCCATTAATTTTTTAAGATTTCGTTGTCTTAGTTGTTTAGCATAAGGATCCAAACTAAGACTTGTAATTGCTAGGAACTTAAAGCCATGTTGTTCATGTAATTTCTTAACAAAGTATTGAGCATCACGTAATGGTGGCAAGAAGCCTATTGCGGCACTTTCGTTAAACTGTTTAACTAGCCTACTGCCTTGTTTTAAATCTATTCCGTATCTGTCACCAATACTATACATGTACTGGTAACCTTCTACCTTAGTAAAGCCTTGATGTTCCATCCAGACACTAAATCCTTCTTCCCAATCCAGGATAACTCCGTCTATGTCTGTTAGTATTATTTTATCTTTTTTAATCATATTTTTCCCTTTTACTTAACTATTATACTAGAATATCGCTATAAGTCAAGTGGTTTTAGGTAAATATACATACGGAGAAACAATATGGCTTTTAAACGAACAACACTATTTCCTGACTACATTTATGAAGGACAAATAGAAATACCTGATACATTAAAGGGCGGAATTAAAGAAAGTATTGAACTCAATAAACAATCTGGGATAACAACAGAATTAGTATATGGGTGGAATACTAACAAACAATTTCCAATGGAAGGCGTAATGCCAAACTTAGTTAATTTAATGGCTACATATTTTGTAGATTCAGTACTAGGCAGTAATGATCTTAAAAACAGAGATATTAATTTATTAAATCCATACTTAATAAGTACATTCCCTACCCACCAATACCCCACAACGATTGAGCCTCAAAGATGGTATAATGCAGGCATGTTTATACAAACTACTAATAAAGGTAGTCATTTAAGTTTTCAAAATTATGGAAACAAATTGTATGCAGGTCAGAACACACAAGAAAATACAACATACGTTAAACCAAAACAATTTAAAGTAGTATTTTGGCCAAGCCATATTCCATGGAGCCTTACACCTAATATGAGTATGGTAGAAACAACTATGCTTGTTTGCACATTCAGAGCTGACGCCAGAAAGAAATAGAGTGGCCCCTAAGGGCCACATAACCTTAAGGATAGTAAGGATTGTCTGTTATATAAGAAGGCACAGCCGACTTTTTTTGGACATGAGGAAATACATAACGGTTTTCCTTTCCTGGTCTATCTTTAAGGGTTTTTTTCACAGCACGTTTGATGTGTGCCATTTGTTGATACTTAGTCATTTACATCTCCTAAAAGATGCGTTCCTTCGGTATTATCACCTACTTCCGTCTGTTTCCAGATGAACGATAGATGCGTTCCTTCGTCTATTGACTACTTCCGTTCACTGCTACATTTAGAGTGAATGAACGTTGTAACTTGCGTTACAGTATTATTTATACTTTCAGTCATAAAAAAGGGCAGTAAAAACTGCCCTTTAAAGTTATTTAACTAACTAACAATTATGCCCAGTTATAATGAACTGATGCCACTGCCGCGCCTGCTGAAGGAGCCACTGCGTTATCACTTGCATCAAAGAACGCTAACGTTACCGCCGCATTTTTTGTTAAAGTAATAGAACCATCTAATTCAATTATATATGTACCAGCAGTTGAAATATCAGCATCTGCTTGAGCTACTATTGTAGTTCCAGATCCTGCATTTTCCTTAATAGTAATATAGTTAACACTATTTCCTGAGAAACCTGTGCTTACTTTTACTACTACTTTGTCTGCATAGTAAGTTCTTGAACTTACATTTGGTACTGTTCCAATTGCCGCCGTTGTGGCGCCAGTTGTAATAGCACTTCTTAGTAATAAGCCATCGCCACCGTTATTAAGAACATAGTCAACAACCGCTCCACCAGTAGGGATAAGAGTATCACTATCAGTAACTGTTGTTTGGAATGCTGTTGCTGTAACAACACCGTCACTTAATGATCCAAACTGTACTGTGCCTGAGCCAGTAATGTTTGTTCCAGTAATTGCCGCCGCTTCAAAGTCAGCCGCTGTAAGAGTTAAATCTCCAGCAGTTGATCCGTCAGCAGTAGTAGTCGCCGCTACAAATTTATCAGCACTTTGATCCCAACCAAAGAAACCATTGTTTCCGTCAGTACCACGCTCATAAATATGACCGATGTCGTTAGGGTTAGCACCTGATAAGCCAGACTGTAAAACAATCAATGTATCAGCAATTGTAGTGTTAGTACTGTTTACAGAAGTAGTTGTACCACTAACTGTTAAGTTACCACCAATAATTGCATCACCTGTAGTTGTTAAGTCTGTAACACCACTTAACGCACCAGCATTTAAACTTGCTGTTCCGTCTGTAAATGTTCCTGCTTGTACTTGTGCTGAGAACGTTGCCGCTGTCATACTTGTTAATGTAGCATCTAAGTTTACAGTTAATGTATTACTTGCACCTGCTGTAGTAATATTAGTACCACCTGCAATGTCAAGAGTTTCACTGTCTAAGTCTATGCTTAATGCACCACCTGAGTCGCCTTGGAAGTCCAAGTCGGCCGCAGTTGCTACTGAATCAACGTATGCTTTAACAGATTGCTGTGTAGGAACAAGAGTAGCACTATCGCTAGCCATGTTATCTTCATCAACAAAACCTGTTATAGTAGTTGTACCATCACTTAATGAACCATATTGTACTGTTCCTGAGAACGTACCGTTAGTTGCGCCTGTAAGAGCACCACTGCTTAAAGAAGCAGTTCCATCAGTTAAAGTAGTTGCACTAACACTTGTTAATCCAGATACTGAACTTGCTAGTCCAACAGTAATAGTATTGTTACTAACTGTTGTTGTAGTTTCGTTTGATGTACCAGATACTTCTAATTTATCAGTTCCTACTCTTATAACATCATCTGTTCCACTGTCAGCACCGATTGTTAAATCTGAGCTAATAGATGCTGTTCCGGCCGCTGTTAAACGTCCTTGTGCGTCAACTGTAAAAGTTGGTATTGCTGTTGCACTACCATATGAACCTGCAGTAACGGCAGTATCATCAAGGTTTACAGTTAAAGTATCAGTAGCCGTAGCCGCTGTTGTTATACCTGTTCCACCTGCGATATCAACTGTGTCTCCACCGTCAACAGTTTGTGTTCCTGAATCACCTGTTAATGTCCAAGATGTTGAAATACTTGCAGTTGAAGCCGCTGTAATTCTACCTTGTGCATCTACAGTTAATACTGGAATTGCTGTTGTGCTACCATATGAATTGGGCGTTACAGCCGTGTTATCTAGGTTTAATGTTACGCCATTGCCTGAACCAACTGAACTAAGTCCTGTTCCACCTGCAATAGTTAATGTTTCACTGTCTAAATCAATAGCAAGTGCTCCACCACTGTCGCCTTGGAAGTCCAAGTCTTGTCCTGTTACTGCCGCATCAACGTATGCTTTTACTGATTGCTGTGTTGGTACTCTAGTTGCAGAGTCTGAAGCCATATTGTCTTCATCTACAAAAGTTACGCCTGAGATTGTACCATCACTAAATGATGTACCTTCTATAGTACCAAACTTAGCCGCACCTGCACTACCAGTAATAACTGAGTTAGTATCTGTTGCGTCTTGAATATATGTAAATACACCCGTGCCTTCGTCCATACCAAAGAAACCAGTTTTTGCTGATCCATCGTTATGTAAGAATGTAACACCTCTGTCTAAATTATCGTTAGTATCTGAACCTACTTGAAAAAGTGGGTCTGCAATAGTAACAACTGTAGAGTCAGTAGTTGTTTGCGTTCCTGTAACTGTTAAGTTACCGTTAATTGTAACTGTAGCCGCTGTAATATCATCTGATAAGAAACTACCAGTAACACTTAGGTTATTACCTATTGTTACGTCGTTAGGTAAACCTAAAGTAACTTTAACGTCTGTTCCGACTTTAGTTACTGCTGTTTCTATTTCATTTGCTGTTCCAACAAACTGCAAGTCATCTGCAGATAAATCTACATCTTGAGTTCCAGTGTCGCCGTCTACTGTTAATGAAGTAACAATACTTGCTGTAGTTACTGCTGTAACTAAGCCTTTAGCATTAACTGTAACAACTGGAATTGCACTTGTACTACCAAATGTTCCTACTGTACTGTTAACTGTTGCTAAAGTTGATGTACCTGTTACACCACCTGTGCCATCAAACGAAGCAGATGTGTATGCCACATCGCCTGTCATAGCAATTGTTTGACCGGCCGCTAATGCAGTTGCCGTGTCTGAGTTTCCTTCTAAAGCACCAACAAATTTTGTTGAAGCCGTGATTGTTGTACCCGTTATAGCCGCGGCAGAGTTTGCCCCGATTATTGTTCCATCAATTGCACCACCGTCGATGTCGACTGCGTTGCTGGCCTGTACAGAAAGGTTACCTAAACCTAATCCTGTTCTTCCGCCGGCGGCTGTAGTTGCACCTGTACCACCATTTGCAACTGGTAAAGCACCAGTAACATCTGCTGTAAGGTCAATCGAGCCTGCTGACATAGTACCTGAACTAACTTTAATAAT
>TARA_R110000772_G_scaffold107704_1_pt1 | contig 15195 bp, 21 predicted proteins | sample TARA_R110000772 | Tara Oceans TARA_R110000772 (sample SAMEA4397948) | marine metagenome | biome: Polar Biome; feature: [SRF] surface water layer (ENVO:00010504); material: water (ENVO:00002006), including particulate matter (ENVO:01000060) such as... | depth 5 m | reverse complement strand
ATTCAGCCACGGACATGAAGACGGGTTTCTTCATACAGGTGAGACTCACAACTACGCTAACGGCTCACAGCAAGAGACTTATATTACTGCTGAGGTAATAGGTGGCGGTACCGCCAATGTTACTGCTGTAATGAACTGGGAAGAGTTGATCTATTAAGGGGGCCTACATTGTTAGTATTTAACTACGGTGAATGGTCATTCTGGGACGCTTATGACCCTGCAAACGGTATAGTAGGTGGTCAGAAGGTAACGTTCGACGGACCTAATAAGCTCATTCTTGTTAACTACGGTGAGACAGTGATTGATGTTCGTACTGATATCTACTCAAACTGGAAAGAATGGTCACAACTTTACGACAATTCTAAATATCTAGAAGCCATCACCGCTCTTGGTGGTGACCCTATTACCAACATTCAATTTACCGGTATAACTTACTTCCTACAAAACGGATGGAGAATACAGCCGTGGATTGGAGAGTACGTTCTTACTGTAGACGGCAACATGTATACAGTAGAGATTGGTGGTGCTCCTGTAAATCCTACAGACGGAGTTTCCGTATCTCTAGTACGTTCTAACCTTGTCGACTTATATGTACCTGAGACTAATGCTACTATTAGTAATACAGATATAGCTTCTATTGCTGCTAATGTTTGGTCACAGCCTGCTACTTCTCCAGTCGCTAACTCGTACGGTGATTTGGTTATTAATACAGGTGCAGATGCTAATAGCGCAGCTATTGATGCAAATAATGCACTTACTACAGGTGAATACTTGGCTTTCCAAAAATAAGTAGGTTACAATTACATTATGCTTATATCCTATTCTCAAGATTTTTGCTTCGTAAGAATCCCCAAATGTGCTTCTACGTCATGTGCTATGATGATTTATGATTCAGGTATCTTAGACCCTACTTATGATGTAAGTCTAGGTATTGACGGCGCTATTAATAAGCAAGAGATGATAGGTGATCCGGACGGTCCGCGACCAGCTTTTCCTTGTAGTCCTCTATCCACCTTTACTGGTAAAAAATTTACTCAGCGATTTCATGTATCAACTTCTAGTGTGTGGAAGACTCAAATTATGCATCTCCCTTTTAAATATTTAGAGGATGTTGGGTTAGTAGAATCCGACACTCTCTGTGTGACTACCGCAAGACACCCTGTAGATCGAATGCTCTCTTCTATATCATTTCACTCAAGTCGAGCGAAAGGTGTACCGGTTGTTACAGACTATAACGCTATTATAGATATAATTCTAAACGACCCCTCATCTTTTTACCTCGATTACACACACATCTTCACGGCTCCGCAATCATCATATATAGGAAATAATAATCTAATATGGAATGTAGAGGATGTCTCTAAGCATTGTCATAAATTTTTAAGAGATCGCGGTGGAAAAATTACATCACAATTTTTGAAGTATTCTCCAGGAAGACCAGATAGAGATGTGGTTACACCAGACCGTGTTAAGGAAATACTTGATATTTACCCAGAAGACTATATAATGTGGGAAAAGGCTTATGCTGTTCTCAATTAACTACACATACTATGAGAATGCAGACCTGTTTAAAGATCTTGTGGCTTATTATGAGCCGTATAAGAATCAATTTGAATTTAATATAATAGATGACGGATCTCAAAAGGAACCTTTATCAAGAGATATAGTGCCTTCTTGGTGGAATCTCTATAGGATAGAAGAAGATTACGGATGGGGTAACGAAATATGTAAGAACATCCTGATTAAAAGAAGCAGATCACCCTGGTGTATCGTGCTAGATCTAGACTATGTAATTGATTTAAGGACAGTGTTCAGTAGGAAGTTCTATGAAGAGGACTTCAAAGCTTACTACGGCGATACTATTAATATGAAGATAGCTTTTCAGTTTAGAGATGTTGAATCAGAGTTTGCTGATCACTTTCGCAGAATAAATTGCTATATTGTATCTCATAGTAGCTTTAATCAAACTTACGGCTACGACATGGCGTATGGATGGACGTGTGGATACGACCGCACGTTCTTTGAGCAATTAGATGTAGAGATAACAGCTCCAGCTAGACTAATACATATAAGAGAAAAAGCGTCGCCAACGGCTACACAAGATTTTAGTTTATATAAAGCGTTAGTAATTAAGTATGCAAGAGAAGGGCTAATTACTAAAGATCGTAAGTGGAAGAGTGAAATAGATCGATTAAATAGATGTGTTGAATTGCCGGAGATAATAACTCTATAATAACTAGGAGAAGTAATGAAGTACTACGATTATAATGATATACCGAAAGATCTAAAGAAAGTTATACGTGAAAGTAAGGGACTAACTAGAATAACTGAACTTCCTTTACATGAGATAAATAATATTGTCAAAGAGTGCCAGGAAGAGCTAGTGCAACTTGAGAAGCTGAAGAATTTTACTGTCATATCTAACACTGGTGGAACAAGCACTAATGTAGAATTTGAAGAGGTATCATTCGCTTCGTTAGAAGATGTTTATGTGCATCTGGATAGACTAACTGACTATGATAACGGCTCTGCTTTAGAGATAGTTTTTAAGCAGGCAGACAGAGTGGTAAAGTATTACTCTGAAGGTAATTGGAGATTCGTTGAGTAAGAAAATAACAAGCATGATTGAGCGCGGTGAACTCACTATATTTGATGGTGTGTATACTGATAGAGAAATTCACCGTATGAATGAATGGTTCGGTACTTATCAGCATTGGGGATTAGGCTATGATATGGTTGAATATGGAGCAGCTTCTGCGACTCTATGTAAATCATTAAAGTGGGACATGTGGAGTGGCATGCATATAATGTTAGATGATATGCAAAATTTAATGCGTGAGCGGCTCGATTCTTACATAGATGTGCCGTATTTTCATCGCTGCTTAATGAACAACTTTAAGTTCGGTGATTCACCTATGTTTCACAAAGATGCAAAAGCTGAAGAAGCAATGACATTTATAATTTACCCTAACTACAAGTGGGAATTAAATTGGGGCGGATACACTGCCTTCGCTGATGATGACGATAATGTTATAGCTGCTATTAATCCTAAACCTGGTCGTGTAATCGCATTTCCTAGTAGAATTAATCACAGCGGAGTATCACCAACTAAAGTACATGAGGGATTCGGTCGATTTAGTGTTGCGTTCCAAGACCCAAACGGCACATCAGATCCTTCTACAAGAACTCCGAGCATGCCAAAGGATATATTAGAGAATACTGGCACGATAACAGGGCTGAGGCTAATCGATGAGTAAGAGAGTAGATTGGAAGCGACCTAACATCTTTATAAGACAGTGGCACAAAATTAAGATATGGTATAAGTTGCGTAAACTGAAAAAGAGCGATCCTTTTATATATGAAGACTAATAAAATATTTTTTAATGGCTGTAGTTATACGGTTGGTATAGGTGCATCAGAGGCATTGCCTGATATGTACGATCTTCGGTACAGTAAGCTGTTATGTGATAGATTAGGAGCTGAAGAGGATAATATTGCAGTACAGGGCTCTTGTAACAATCGTATAGCTCGGTCTACTTTTAATCATCTATTAGATCCTGCCAATAGATGTGACTTAGCTATTGTCATGTGGTCAGATCCCTCTAGAACAGAGATAGATCACGGCTCATCAGACAAAGATCCGCTATCACAAATAACTCCTCAGGGAATAGATAAGTTTAAAAGAGGTAGTAGTGGAATAGAGGAGGCTCTAGAATTCTACTACGGCTTTTTGGTATCACCAGGTAGACAAATACATCAAACTCTTCAAGATATGATATCAGTTGAGGTGTTGTGTAAGTATTTAGAAATACCTATCATACATATGCACTATAAAGAGAACACTAATAGACTTTGCAGACACGCATTATTAGATACAGAGAGAATGCGCTCTGCTAAGAGAGCAGAGTTAATGCGCAATTATATACATAGCACTGTTGATAAGTTAGAGAAGAACCCGCACTGTTTTGGTTTTTCTAAGAATTTAAGCTTTAACACTTTAATACGTGAGAGAGGGTTCAAAGGGTCTTTATACTGCGGTGGACATCCATCAGCAGAATCTTATAAAATGATGGCGGATTGGTTTTATGACTATATTACAAAAGAAGAACTTTTTACTAACTAACGGATGCAGTTTTTGTCTCGGTGACGAGTTAACTGACCCTAAGAACCAGCATTATTCAAAATTTCTTGCTGAGCATCTAGATGCTGATTATGAATGTATTGCAGCTAACGGTTCTAGTAATGATAGAATATTCCGTACTACATTGAACTATATATTCGGCGCTGAGCCTGGTAAAATAACTCATGTAGCAATTCAGTGGTCTGCATTACAGCGTACTGAATACTTTTGTGACGATGAAGACTTCTGTAAATTCCGCGAAGAAAATTTTGAGTATTATGACAATTTTATGCAGATGTCTCCGTATGCAAGTGAGTTAGAAAGAGGCTATTATAAACGTAGACGACAGGCTATAAAAGAATACTACTCTAATATGTTTAATTTAGAGACAGCTACTATGCACTTATACAATTATATAGAGACAATCTATAATGTATGTAAGCAGTTGAACATAAAAGTTATACAAGGTACATTTCATGATCAGATGGTTAATGAGATAAAATCTATAACGCGTTCTGATAGAGCTGACAAATATAAAAATAATACTCAGAAGTACGCAGTGCTGAAGTTTATTAGTGACATATACAATATATTTGACAGAGTACCGAACGATCAATTCATGGGAATATACTTCTTCAGCTCGTTCGGTAGATTTACTCAAACTTTTAATGACATAGGATTTCTGAAAGGTGGTCACCCAGACGAGCATGCTCATAAAAGGTGGGGTGGATATTTATACGACGTATTTCAGGGGAACCAATGTTCTTAGGATTTAGTGAAGGATTTCACGACGCAGGCGTCGCGGTAATATCAGGAGAAGGAAAGATAGCTTTTGCTACTCACGCTGAGAGATTCTCAAGAGTAAAGCATGATAAGCATATTGGTAGTAGCTTAAGAGATTATATTGAGCGCGGGTACAATATTACACACAGAGCATTTTACGAGAAGCCTCTATTAAAGAAAACGCGCCAGCTATATGCGGGGCAATACAAAACAGTATTCACACCTAGACAGCTCGCCTGGAAACCTGATTCAACTTGGCACCACCATAAATCTCATGCCGCTGCAGCATTTCAAACATCTAATTTTGATCATGCCGCTGCAGTAGTAATAGATAGCATTGGAGAGTGGGACTGTACTTCTATATGGGAATGTTTCTATGATCAGAAAACAGGTAAAGTAAAGTACACAAAGAGATACAGTGAAGAGTATCCTACAAGCTTAGGATTATGGTATTCTGCTTTAACAGCTTATTGTGGTTTAAGACCTCTTGATGAAGAATATATCTTTATGGGAATGGCTGCTTACGGTAAGCTTAACCTTCAGTGTAGATCAGCGGTTAACAAATTACGATTTAGCAATAATCACAGAGGTATTACATCAGGTGTCTTAGATAAATTCACACATGAAGACATAGCTTATAATGCTCAGAAATGTTTAGAAGGTCGTGTTAGTAATTTTGTTAATATGGCAGCAAATTTAGTTGGTACAAATAATATAGTGTATGGTGGTGGAGTTGCTCTTAACTGCGTAGCTAACGCTAAACTATATGAGCAGTTTCCAGATATGTGGATTATGCCTAACCCTGGAGACGCTGGAGGAGCTTTGGGAGCTGCTTGTCTAGCCTACGGTAAGAAGGTTACATGGGCTGGGCCTTACTTAGGGAGAGATATAAGCTCTCACAGGCACCCACGCGATATCGCGGAGGAGGTCGTTGACGAGTTAATCGCTAATGGAATATGTGGTGTCGCTCATGGAAGATCTGAATATGGTCCTAGAGCTCTCGGTAATAGAAGCTTGTTAGCAGATCCGAGAAGTGATGCTATGAAGGACAAGGTTAATGAGATTAAGAGACGCCAGAAGTTTAGACCTTTCGCACCTGCAATCATGACCGACTTCGTAGATACTTACTTTGACGGTCCGAAATCAGATTATATGCAATCCGTTGCATACCTAAATGATACATTCGAAGGTGACTTCCCAGCAATCATACATGCTGACGGCTCATCTCGTGTACAACAAGTACATCCTCACTCAGGTACTATACTCCGCAGAATCCTTGAGAGATGGTTAGTCCGCACTGGCTGTCCTATGCTCCTTAATACCTCTCTTAATATCCGCGGTGAACCTATGGTGGATACTATCCAACACGCTGCTGCGTTTGAACAAATGTACGGTGTAAAAGTTATTTCCTAAAGCAGTTGCCTTGTGGTGTATTTCGACTTATAATCGCTATGTGGTTGCGCGAGGATACTATACTAAAGAGATGCACTTCTAATTTGCTTTCGAATACTTCTTGAACTAAACTACATTAATATTAAACAAACAAGGAGTGAAAGTGACTTTAGAAGTATTAACTCAATCAATCATTACTGTAAAGCAGTTTACTGAGATCATCGAAGATATGGTATCAAAGAACAACTGTTCCTATCTAGAAGCTTTAACAATGTACGCAGAAGATAATACAATTGAAATTGAATCTGTTGCATCGCTTGTTAAAAGCTCTCACTTACTTAAAGCCAAACTAGCAGCTGAATCTGAAGAAGTCTATCTTCTTAAATCATCAGGTGCTAAACTACCACTGTAATGTATAAAGTCTTTCGTGAGCTGTTTGATGAGACAGAACTGATCACAATAGAAGGTCTTATTATACCCAGTGGTCGCTGGATAAACTCGCAATCTATATCTTCCGGAGCTCTTAAAGGTGATGCATACGGAGACCGCGTTTCACTAACAAACTCTACCCACCCAAACAGAATTCCAATAGAAATTCGCGACAAATTAATGAAAGCTGTTGTTGAGACAGTCCCTGATGAATATGCCTTTATTGAGCCTTGGGCAATCAATAGATACAAAGCTGAGAATAAAGGTCACTTCTATTGGCATAGAGATAGACTCGATTACTTTCAACTATTGAAAGTAGATATGGATCGTAATATATCTGAGGAAGAGATATTTGTTAATAATACTAGACCTCAGAGAGAAATGTCAGTATCTGTTGCTCTCACAGACCGCTCGGAGTATAATGGTGGTCAGTTCTCGGTAGACAATGGAGACAAAAGGCAAACACCTATAGATCTCGATCGAGGAGATGTTGCTATATTTGACTCAGATACATATCACGGAGTTGATGATGTAACAGAAGGCTACAGAGATGCTTTAATAGTATGGTTAGTTCATGCAGACAAATTCGAATTTTGGAAAGATATAAGAGAAGAAGCTGGTATGCAAAATGAATGGCTTTGAACTATACTGTAGATACGTAGCTATGAAGTGTTACTTCTCTGACCAAGGATACGACTATTTTAAATACGGCGGTGTTATAAAAGCCAGACACGAGACGTTTGTTAAGCGTAGAGATAGATATTTCTTTGAGAAGCTCGCTAAACATAAAGATCCAGTAAACTATCTACTAGCTAATTTTGTTGATGACACTAAATTCTGGATTGGTGAAATAAGAGAGATGACAACAGAGAAGACTTACATAGAGTGGAGAAAGAGACAAGACACATTAACTTATACTTACGAACAAGATCTACTGAAGTTAGATGAAGATTTTGATTCGAATTTGATATGCGAGAAGTTCGGTCATCCGAAACTACTAAAGCTATATCTGCGAAAGGAAGTATGCATCGAGACACTGATCATATTAGATATGCTCACTAACTATACCAGACATTGGAACGTAGTGTTAGGAGACGATTTTGTATGCAAGGAGGTCATGGATAAGATGTTGAAATATAGGGCTTTTTTATCAATTAATTTAGATAAGTTCAGGGAAGTTAGCCTAAATACATGTAGAGCTTCTTAGTGGAGTTCTACACAACTAATAAAACTATTTAAACTGTAAAACAACTGTTATAAGGAGAAATTATGACAACATCTGCATTCGCAGCAATGAAGAAAGACAACGCATCCTCGCTAGAAAATCTTACCTCAGAACTTACCAAAATGAACACAGGCTTCGATAACGGTCCAGACGAACGTGAATGGAAAGCATCTGTCGATTCAGCTGGTAATGGCATGGCAGTAATAAGATTCTTACCTGCACCAGTAAACGAAGATATTCCTTTTGTACGTATGTACACTCACGGCTTCCAGGGACCTACTGGAATGTGGTATATTGAGAATTCTCTTACTACTCTTAACCAGGACGATCCAGTAAGCGAGTATAATAGCATGCTTTGGAAATCAGGTATTGAAGCTAATAAGAAATTAGTATCTGATCACTATAAGCGTCGCCTGTCATATTGGTCAAACATTTATGTTGTGACTGACACAGCTCATCCTGAAAATGAAGGTAAAGTATTCTTATATAGATACGGCGCTAAGATTTGGGACAAACTTAACGATTTAATGAATCCTGAGTTTGAAGATGAGACACCTACTAACCCATTCGATCTTTGGGAAGGTGCTACATTTAAACTTAAGATTCGTAAGGTAGATGGATATCGCAACTACGACAAGTCTGAGTTTATTGAAGCAGCTCCTCTGTTAGATGATGATGATAAACTTGAAGCTATTTGGAATGCTGAGTATCCTTTAAAAGAGATTGTAGCTGAAGATAAGTTTAAGCCAGCAGCTGAGTTAAAAGCTAAGTTGTATAAAGTCTTAAACCTTGACCAGGCTACTGATGTAGTAGCACCTACAGCACCTGCTGAAGCTTTAAAAGCAGTATCTGAACCAGTAGTAAGTGAGACAGCAGCAGCAGCATCAGAACCAATTGTTGCATCAGCTGAAGACGAAGTTGCAGAAGACGAAACATTAGCCTTCTTTGATGACTTGGCAGCTGAAACTACTAACTAGTAAGTGAGCTTTATATTATGATGTAGAAGGGGCTTCGGCCCTTTCTTTTTGTTTAGCCGAAAAGGTAATTACGTTGACTACCTAATGGTTGACTTGGACCGCTCATGAACTTGGTAGTGACACCAGTACGCGAACTATTATCAATCATAGTGTTTCTACTAATATTTTGACTGTTATAAGTTGCTGATGCAACTGCTTTGTCGGTTTGTGCTGCTTGATCTTGCAGCGTATTTGTACTCTCGAAAGTACTACCTTCACTTGTAGGAATTATAGGAACAGTATCTTGAGGCTCAATGCCGTAGATCACAGTAGGAACATCTGGTACAGCTCTCTCTGGTCTAACAGCGCTATCGAGCGCATCAGATAATGCATCAGCAGCCATTTCACCACCTTTACCGCCTAACCAGTAACCAATAGCACCGCCGATAGCTGTACCTATAACAGGAAATATCGCTGTACCGATTGCTGCGCCGCCTAAAGCACCAGCAAACTCGCCACCGACTTCCCCTATCGTACCCATTCTTTCTCTTGATGCTTCACGCTGAGTAATCTCTCCAGCCGCTAAGGCCTCATTAGTAGCAGTAATTCCCGTGTAGCCGTCGTACGCACTTAAACCGGCTGCGAGCGGTAACGCCGCTCGGCTTACTACAGTGCCTAATAAACCAGCACCGCGCCCTAGAACTGTAGATGACCTTGCAGCAAAAACCTCTGCTGATGATGCCGCTCCGCCACCTATTTTATTTATTCCACCACCTTGATTCCTATAAAGGTTTGCTCTTTTTAATTGATCGTCTGTTACATTAGCAACATCATCAGCAAAGTTTGCAACACCTGATACAGGTGTCACACCAGCTGTAGGTTTTGAACTACCAATTCCAAAAAATTTCTTAGCAGTTACCCATGTCGCCGCAACTGCTCCACCGACACCGAGCCCGTATTTTGCACCCTCTAAAGCTTGCTGTGGAACAGTCATCGCCTTAAGCTCATCCATAATCTTCTGGCGACCGTCTTCAGTGAGTAAATCATTAAGACCTAGTTGCTGCCATATTACAGCAGCAATAGCAGCCGGCCAACCAAAAACTGCAGCAACTGCACCGCCTAGTACTAGAGAAGAAGATATTGACTCCCAATTGAAACTATCCATCCAATCTACATCTTCAAACAAATATTTTAATTCATTAGCAAGAAAATCACTAAGCTGCTTATGGAATAAAACAGCAAGTCCTGAAGCACCTGCTACTAATGTACCACCTGAAAACACTTTACCGAATATAGCACCTAATAAACCCATTATACCGCCAGCGCCTTCTTTAATTATTTTACCTTTAGTTGGTTCGTCTAACCCGGTGGTAGCTCCATCCATAGCACCACCACCAAGGCCAGACGAGACGGGACTACCTTCACCTTGTTCAGTGTAGAAGGCAGAAATCGGTGTAATTAATTCATTTAGATTACTAATACCTGAATTTATACCATCTAAAGCGATAATTGTGCGCTTACTAGTACTTTCATTCATAAATGACTGAAGAGAAAGTACACTAAGCATCGCTGTTGCAGCGATAGATATACTATTTAATACATCCAGCTCACTAGTATCTACTGCTGCTTCTTCAGTAGCAGGTGCTTTAGGTAGTTCAGGTAATGTTATATTTTCTGTGTTAGCCATTCTTTTGCATCCAAGATGTAAATCCCATATATGCACCTACAATACCCGCGAAGGCGTAAATACATGTACTAAGTATAGGAGAAATTGCCTCTAATCTTACTGTCTCAATCCAAGGCCCGGTTATAATTATGATCACAAGGAAGATGCCAGCTAATGCTGCTCTAGCCATATTGCGTTGTGAGTCTGCTTTGTCTTCTCGCAGTTCTAGTTCTTGCTTTCTTTCAGCAGATTCTAATTCATTATTACTCACAATACCATCCTCATTAGTGTCTAATTTATCCGACATTCTCCATTCGTCCCATTAATCGTTCTGCGCGGTTTGTAACTTGTCTATGCCACGCAGAGTCCCTTCCTTCCTTAGCCGCCTCTTTCCAATCATGTATAGCTAAGGCCTTATTCATATTCTTAAACTTGCTCAGACGCGGTCTACCCATGTTGAACATCATATTAACTAATATCTCTTGTACTTCAGATGGAAACGTGCCAAACGCTTCATATAGTACTCTACACTCTCTTAAAGCTATGTTAAGATCGTTTTGAAAAGCTTCAGCTACACGCTCCTCAGAGACTGGTGTACCTTCGCGCTTTGCATACTCTTCATCTTCCATTAATACTAAGTGACCGACGCCAAAGGTTAAATAACCTAAGTGATCAGCGTATATCTCATACTTAACACCTTCATCTTTCTTTAACTGTTCGTATACATTACGCTTGCTCTCTTTATTCATTACGTGCTAACCTCGCCTCTTCAGCTTGTTGTTTCATATGAGCTACTAACATCTCTACATATAGCTCAAGCTCAAACGGAAATAATCCCTCGAGCTCTGTTAGTGAATATTTATGATGTTGAACCATACTAAACATCAATTGATAATGGTTACCTAGACTGTTGTGGCTCAGGCAAAGTAAAAAAAATCTGATAGACCTCTCAGCGTTTGTGTTTGCTCCTTATCTTTAGAATCTACGTATCTAGCCTCGTGCTCTAATACCGGAAGTGCGTTCATGTACTTCTTTATCTTAGTAAACACAGACCCCGGCAAAGTCTCAATCCACTCTTGCTGCTGCTCCATAGTATAGTCACTAAACACATGTACGACTGATCCGTCCGCTGTAAAGATTTTATCAATGCAAGCACCGAACACACCTGAAGCTAAATCTCCTGCTGTTACATCCTTCGGTATAGTGTTTATATCTCTATAAGTAGGACATTTAAGCAATATTTTATACTGCTCACTCAACTCAATCTCATTATCATCAAACTCTTCAGATATAGTGAGTGTAACTTCGTCGAGATTAATCTCACTATCATAGTACAGCGTTTCATCTTCCTTATCTCGTATCTTGAATTTAACTATATTATTAACACTTATTGCTCTCAATTTGATGAATATTAAATCCACCTCAGCTGAAGGTAGATCCTCTACGTCTATATCACCCTGTACACAGTTCTTTATAACTTGTAATACTGACAATGCAGTATGTATCGGGTCAGCAGATTGCTGAGCTACGAGGAGAATCTTCTCCTCTTTAACTGTAAAAGGTCTATATGTTATTTTTGTTTTTGTTGCAGGTAGTACTGTATTAAATACTGGTGCATCAATTGTTGGTAATCCCATCATCATCTCCATTAATTATTTAAAAATACTACCTAGTACCTTCGCATTGTTTAAAACTTGTATTGCATCTGTAACATTTCTAGGTCTCTTCGAGCCCTTAATAATCTCAGACGCGCCTTGAATTTTTCCTATTAGCTGTAGTAAGTTCATACCAGCTCCTGCTGTATCTCTTGTACCTGGTTCGAAGAACTCACTAGTCCAATATCTGTATGAGAATGTAACAGGTAATTGAGTTGTCTCATCATTCTGTCTCCATCCTAAAGATACATCTGATATGTTAAGCGGAAACGCATCATATAGTGTGTATGTAACCATACTAGCACCTGTTTCAGATAATAGAGTAATTTTTACAGTTCCTACATAATCATCATAGTACCCAACTTGACCCATATATCCTTTAGTAGAAGTATTCACTAATCCTTCACCAGCTTGAAACGACACTATGTACTGCATCCATCTATGAAAGTACTCCATCACCATTCCGTTATTGTCAAGCATAAACCCTATCGTAGATGCAGGAAACGTTGGTTTTGTAACGTGCTTCTCTAACACGCCGTATCCCTGTCTGAATATCTCTACAGTGTTAAAGTTAACACCTGGTAATGTAGCATTCTCAGCAAGAAATATTAAATCTCTCTCCATACCATCCATAGCTGCTCTATCACCTTCATCTTTAGGCTGCCAATTGAGCGTCACAGTAAATAGATTAGGCTTATATAATCCTAAGTTCTTATCTATCTGTGCTCTAAATTCGTTTACATTGAATGTCATTTATTGTACATTTTCCTTGAGTCTTGCCATACTACTGATTTATGTTGTTTAAAGAACCTCTCTAATGGTAACATTACTACCATATCCCATTCTGCTGGATGTATGTTTATTAAGCTGGAGGTTAGTTTATTATTTAGGTAACGCTTGACACATGGCTTATAGTAAGGGTGTCCGCTCATCGCTTTAAGTTGTTTGTATCTCGCCATTATACGTGTTGTCTCATCGAATTCCGTGTTGTTGAGAGTCTGATATAACATACTCATTAATATGCTTCTCTGTAGAGGAGGCAAGTAGTGCATGTTTAATCCCAAGAAGCCTGTCTTTGTTACATCTAATACTACCACTAACGGATACCTGTCGTAATACGGCATCTGTTCTTTCGTCTTTGGATCATATGCGAATAAAAACATATCACCAGGTTCAAATATTCTCTTTACTGAATTATCTTTAGCACCCTTACTTCGCATCAGATAAGCAGTATTAATATCTTTAATTTTACCTACTTGAGTCTTAAACCACTTTTGAGCTCCCTTAGTGTCACCTGGAGTTACCTTGTGGTCTACACCCTCACCAGTAAAGCGTTGAAAAAGAAAATGTTTTGTTGCCATTAGACTATACCTAATTCGAATTCTGTCATTATTAAAAAGTCCCAACCTCTAGACTCACAGAAGCTCTCTGCTGCCTCCCACTTTGCCTTATTGATACTCCATGTACGTGCTTCATATATAAACGATCTACGCTTCTTAACAGTCAATTTGCCTTGAGGTCTTTTAGGCTCAGCTGTTTGAGCTTTAGGTTTAACCTCAATAACTGTTTCTCTTATAAGACCCTCCTTAGTGCGTCTCTTTATATAGAAGTCCGGGTAGTATCTATGAAGTCTATTATCCACAGGACTTCTATACGGTATTACCACCTCCTCACTACACCAGCCAATAATGCCCGGTCTTGTATCGAGGTCCATCATTAGCTTCAGCTCCCAGGAACTGCGATATACTATCTTTAGAGAATCGCCTAAATAACGTTGAGGGTTCTTAGGCTTAAAACGACCTTTATAGCTCATACATTTATTTATAGGACGGGAAATGAGTATAAACTACGGAAAATTACGCACTCGCATTAATCAAGGACATGCGCTTGCAAGTGCACTTGGCATAAAAGCTGCTAAGCGCACCACTACAGCTATTCAAAATTCACCGAGAAGTATCATTAACGGTAGCATTCAAGATAGAACAGATCAGCGTATTTTACATTACCCGGCAGATCTAGCTAATCACTATATTTTATTCGCTTTTAAAGAGTTTGATTATGTAACAAACGAGAATCCTGGTGATAATACTCTGCTTAAATCAGCAGCGCATATTGTATTACCTCTACCAAAAGAATTGAAACAAGACTACACTGTTAATTATAGAGATGCTCAGCTAGGAGGTGGACTTGGTGAGCTACTAAACATAGCAGAAGAAATGGACACAGTAAAATCTCACTCTCTTATAGAAGGCGGTCAGTCGTACGCAAATGGAAGTGCACAGGGAGAGTACGGCAACTGGCTTGAACAGGCAGGAGCTGCTGGAGACGCAGCAGCTGTAGCTGGTAGAGCACTTTTGAGAGGTCTCATATCAGAAAGAGTTAGTGATGCTATTGGAGTTGCTACCGGCTTTGCCCTAAATCCTAATGATAGAGCAGTTCTTGATAATGTTCCTCTAAGAGAACATACATTCTCGTGGGTATTCTCACCCAAAAATGCCGCTGAACATACCGATCTAAAAAATATCATCAAACTGTTCAGATCAAAAATGTACCCGTCTAGACAAGGTCTTAACGGCAACAATGTGAAAGCTACTTATTTGTTTAAGTATCCACAAGTACTTGATATTGCTGTAGGCAACTTCGAACACCCGTTCTTTTACAAAACCTCTGCTATAACATCCTTCAAAGTAGATATGGCATCTGAAGGTAGTGTAGTTATGCTTCAAGGCACAGAAGGACCTGCTGTATATAACATCACTCTTACAGTGAAAGAGTTAGAATCTATTGACGCAGCTGACTTCACATCATTAGAAGGTGACGGATAATGGCAAAGTATTTTAAACAGTTTCCAGAAATTGAATACAACAATTACACTATTAAGAACATCTTATTGAGTGTTAAGATAAATGATGTAGTGCAGGGTTCAGCTAGCGTCTACTACCCATATACAATTTCAGACGGACAACAGC
>TARA_R110000772_G_scaffold96986_1_pt1 | contig 15205 bp, 14 predicted proteins | sample TARA_R110000772 | Tara Oceans TARA_R110000772 (sample SAMEA4397948) | marine metagenome | biome: Polar Biome; feature: [SRF] surface water layer (ENVO:00010504); material: water (ENVO:00002006), including particulate matter (ENVO:01000060) such as... | depth 5 m | reverse complement strand
GCGCCCGCCAATCACGTAGCGGGCGGAAGAACTGTTATCTGCAACCACACTGGGCAAGTCGAATTTGTAATTGGCATAACGAGAGTCGATGATCTCTATCGCTGGCACGATGAAGTCGGTCGCGGCCAAAACATCGGCTTCGCTGCGCAATGGTCCGGAAATCTCCGGCTTCATGACAAAGGCGATTTCCGGTTCAACCCGCGGCCGCGCCAGCAACCCGGTCGAACAGGTGCCGCCATCGGGCACTGCCATATCGGCCATCAGAAATCCGAAAGTCGGCGTATCGACCTTCATCTGCTCCATCTTCGCGCGCGAAGTCAGGCCCGCCTTGTAACCGACCAGGCGGCGGCCCTGCCCCTGCCAACGTTCGCGAAGGGCATCCTGCACCGCATATCCGCAAGCAATATCGAAACCGTCATGCTCTGCCGTCGGCAGTGTCAATGTGCCGCCGCTTGTCTGCGCATGGTCAACCTGCGCGGCGATAGCGTGTAATTGATCGGCCGAAAGGGTAATGCTCATCGAAACGATACCTCACAGCTGCCTAATCCGCCAAAATAGGCCATGACATGATCTCCAGCGGCAACCGGAATCAGCGCTGCCAGCGAACCAGACAGGACGACCTCGCCCGCATGAAATGTGACCCCCAGTTCGCCCAGCCGGTTTGCCAGCCAGACGACAGAATTGACCGGCGAGCCCTGCACAGCGGCCCCGACGCCAGTTGCAACCGGCTCGCCGTTCTTTTCGATCAGCATCCCGACCAGCCCCAGATCGACATCGCGCGGATCGACCGGCGCATCGCCAAGCACATAGGCGCCGCAGGAAGCATTGTCCGAGATAGTATCCTGAATGCGGATATCCCAGTTTTCGATACGGCTATCGACAATTTCAAAACAGGGCAGGATATGCGATGTCGCAGCCAGCACATCCACCGCCGTCAGCCCCGGCCCTTTCAGATCCCGTTTCAGGACAAAGGCAATCTCGCCCTCAAGGCGTGGCTGGATCATACTGTCCACACCAAGCACAGCGCCGGTCAGATTGTGCATACTGGCAGTGAGCTGCCCGAAATCAGGTTCAAACACCTGCATCATATCCTGCACAGCTTTGGAAGTGACGCCGATCTTCTTGCCCACGATATTGTCACCTGTGGCCACCATCCGGGATACCATACGCTCCTGAATGCGGTAACCATCTTCAATCGTGATGCCCGCCACACGATCACGCAGGGGCTTGATGGTAGAACGGCCAGTCAGCGCGTCGAACAATTCGTCGCCATAACGCTTGATCGTGGAATTATCCAACACCATTACAGCTTCACACAGATATTGCGCAGTTCGGAATAGAATTCCATACTGTGCACACCGCCTTCACGCCCGATGCCCGACTGCCCGACACCACCAAAAGGTGTCCGAAGATCGCGCAGAAACCAGCTGTTAATCCAGGTAATACCTACATTTACACGGTCGGCCATACGGTGCGCGCGCGAAAGGTCACGGGTCCAGATGCTTGTCGCCAGACCATATTCGGTATCATTGGCCAGAGCGACAACCTCGTCCTCGCTGTCGAAGGGCGCGATATGGCAGCACGGGCCGAAAATTTCCTCATGCAATATGGCGCTGTCTGCTGGCAGGCCGGTCCAGATCGTCGGCTCCACCCAGGAACCATCCGATAGCGGAGCCGGTAAATCGGGAACCCCGCCGCCCAGAACGATATTCGCCCCGTCGGCCCGCGCCTTTTCATAATAGCCCAGCACCTTTGCCCGATGCTCCTGACTAATCAGTGGCCCGAAACTGGTTTTTGAATCCATCGGATCACCGGGGCGCAACTGCGATACCTTCGCCGCCAATGCCTGCGTGAATTTATCAAACAGGGGCCGTTCAACATAGAGCCGCTCAGTCCCCAGACATACCTGCCCGCAATTGAGGAAGACGGAGCGCATAATGCCATCAACGGCGGCATCCAGATCGGCATCGGCAAAGATGATACCGGCATTCTTGCCGCCCAGTTCGAAGGAAACATCGCGCAAACCGTTGGAGGCCGCTTTCATGATCGCTTCGCCGGTTCGTGTTTCGCCGGTAAAGGTGATTGCATCCACGCCGGGATGCCGTGTCAACCATTCACCAGCAGCATCGGGGCCGCGACCCTGAACAACATTGTAAACACCCTTGGGGATGCCCACGCTGTTCATCACTTCGCCCAGCAGCGCCGCCGTGGCTGGCGTTTCCTCGGAAGGCTTGACCACCACCGTATTGCCGCAGGCAAGCGCCGGAGCGACTTTCCAGGTCATCAGCAGGAAGGGCGAATTCCACGGACTGATGACCGCGATAACACCCTTTGGTTTGCGAATCGCATAATTAATCGCACCCGCGCCATCGGGGGTTGATGTCTGATAACTTTCTGTCGGAAAATTCTTCACCGCATCGGCAAAAGCTTTGAAATTAGCCGCGCCGCGCGGAACAAAGGCGTGCGCCATCATCGAGCGCGGCTGGCCTGTATCGGCCATCTCAGCCTCCACGAACTCATCAAACCGATTGCTGATCTCGTCCGCCACCGCGCGCAGCAATTCGGCGCGGTCTTCCTGTGAATAGCCAGCCCACGGCCCGGTGAGCGCCGCACGGGCAGCAGCGACGGCAGTATCGACTTCCACCTGTCCGGCAGAAGCGACATGGCCGATCAGCGTTCCGTCATGCGGACGCCGATTCTCGAAGCTCTCACCACTTGCGCTGGAGACATATTCGCCGTCAATAAAATGCCTGAACTGAACAGCCTCACCACTACAGGCCGTATGAGCAGGCTCTACAATATTGACCGATTTCACACTGGTAGTCATGTCGATCCCCAACTTTACCATGAATGCCTGCCCCACCCTTGCGGAAGCACCTATCCAAATATCCTGCGGCACCGCACTGATCTGAAGTCTCGCGCAAAGAGCTGGCAGAGCCATTATTCTCGAGATTATTTGATAATCTCGCAATAATGGCTGATCGAGTCAACCGCTAATTGGGCGTCAGGGCAGACATTCTGTCCTATCCGGAATATGATATTATCGCATCGTCCATGCGTAATTCTCGTCCCGGTTGCCATTCGATCCGCGGAGCGGATATGCAGGGCGGCAAATCGCCCCGAATCACCCTGGGAAGGGAGACTTGGCAGCCGATCTTTGAAACGCCGTATCAGGGGCAAAAGTGGCCGATCACTCAACCATAATTAGTGACAGCGCAGCCAGCGCGGACAGGGAGCCAAAGACGCTCGTTCATTCGGCCTATCTCGCATTGCGCAAGGACATAATCGAAGGCCAGCTGCCGCCAGGATCGAAGCTGAAGGTCGAAGCCCTGAAGGAAATTTACAAGGTGGGCGCAGGAACCCTGCGCGAGGCACTGTTGCTGCTCGCGTCAGATGCGTTGATCGTCATTCAGGGGCAGCGCGGCTTTCGCGTCGCTGAAATGTCGCCTTGCGATTTCAGGGATATTACCGAAACACGAGTAGTGCTGGAATGCCATGCGCTGCGTATGTCGATACTATCGGGCGGAGATGCGTGGGAAGCATCGCTGGTCGCTGCCTTCCACCTGCTCGGCCGGGTCGAACAGCGTCTGGGCGATCACCCTGACGATATGTTCGAGGAATGGGAAAACGCGAACAAGGCCTTTCACGAAGCGCTGATTGCAGGCTGCGATTCCGCCTGCACACGGCGTTTTCTTTCGATCCTCTACAATCAAGCGGAACGCTATCGCCGCGTTCTGTTGCCCAATCGCCCGAAATCCAGAAATGTTCATCGCGAACATGAAGCCATTTTTGCCGCGACGATTGACCGCGATGCTGACGCCGCAACCGGATTTCTGGCCGATCACATCCGTTTCAACCTGCAGAATCTCAAGAAGTTTTCAGACGCAATACCTGACACGCTGGCCATCTGATTCCAGCAGACGACGATACAGGCAACCACCTCCAAAAGCCGGGGCAGACACAGCGTATAATAAAAAACTCAGGCGCGCTGCGTATCCGGGGCCTGATTGGCAGCACGCAAACGCGCCAGCCAAGGCATCCGTCCATAGGGTTCAAGCACAATATCCGATAAGGGGCGCAATTTGCAGGCCAGCATGATCCCCATTTTCATATCTTCCGGTAATACATGATCCATGCTGACCGGCCCTGCCGCCTCCCAGCCGCCCTCGTGGACCTGCACCCGGCACACACCGCACCCTCCGCCCAGACAGCCAGAGGATAATGGTTTGCTGACAGAGCGTGCCATAGCCTGAAGGACAGTTTCACCGGCCACACAGGAGAATGCGACATCGCAGCTTGGAACCCGGACCAAGAAACTCTTGCCGCCTGTCACCGGCTGTTTTCCTTTTTCAACCAATATTGAAGCTGACGCCGTGTTATCCCCAGCAGCGTGGCGGCCTCGGATATGTTGTTTTCTGCGCGGCGCATCGCCTCCCGGATCAGCCGTGCCTCATGCTGTGCCATCGTCAGATTATCAGTTTCGCGCAATACGCGGTCAATCGGATCATCAAGGTCAGCATTATGAACCCGTCCCTCGTCATCGACGACAGCATGGGGCCGATCATCACGGGCTGCCTTGGGAAACAATATATCCGCATCAATCCTCCCGCCAGGCGGAGTAAGGATTACACCGCGTTCGAGAATGTTCTCCAGCTCACGAATATTGCCCGGCCAGTCATGGACCTGCAGTGCCTGCATGGCCCTGTCTGACAAGCCATGCACCACCTTTCCATGGCGTTCGGACAGGCGCGCAAGTAGTGCATCCACAAATAGCGGAATATCATCCACCCGATCGCGTAATGGCGGGATTTCAATGGGGTAGACATTGATCCGGTAGAGCAAATCCTGCCGGAAGCGCTTTTCAAAAACTGCAGCGGCCAAATCTGCATTGGTCGCTGCAACCAGTCGGACATCAACCTTGCGCAGGCGGTCACCGCCGAGCCGCTCGACCTCGCCAGTCTGCAACACACGCAGAAGCTTGACCTGCGCAGCAAGAGGCATATCGCCGATTTCATCGAGAAACAGCGTCCCGCCATCGGCACGTTCGAACCGGCCCGGACGAGGGCGCTGCGCCCCTGTATAGGCACCCGTGTCAACTCCGAACAGTTCACTCTCGATCAACTCGTGAGGGATCGCACCGCAATTGATAGCGATAAACGGCGAGCCACTGCGCGGGCCATTATCATGCAACCACCGTGCAAACACCTCCTTGCCGACACCTGTTTCACCGGTAAGCAGGACGGTGATCGGGCCTGTTGCCGCCTTGCGCAGCAAATCAAAGGCATTTTCAAAATTCCGGGACCGGCCGATCAGCGATCCGGCTTCTGGATCACGGCGAAGAAAGGATCGCAACTGGCTGATTTCTTCGGCCATTTTATCCATCTCGTCCGCGATATCATCTGGCAGAAATGCCCGAAGTTGAGGGTCGTCATCAGCCAGATTTTCAGCCGTATCTGCGATAATATAACAGCAAGGATCGCCCTTGCTGCGGCACATTGTTTCACGAAAAACGACCCGGCGCCCCAAATAAGAACTGACATAGCCGGAAGCATAGCCAATCTGGCTCCAGCAGGCACAGATTTCACCAACCCCGAAAGTTTCGGTGTGTACTTCGGCTTCCCAACTGTCGGTCCACCGGAATTCGCCGCGAAAGATGCCCTTGTCCAGATCGAGTTCACTGGATACCGTTTCAACCTTTACCATACCCTCCAGACTATGCAGCCTGGCTCCGAGCAGGAACATATCCTCAAGCGTAGCATCGCCGACCAGCTTGCGCGCAAGTTCTGCATCCTGAACGCCAGAATCATAGCCCATCCGCATCAGCAAGGCGCTTGCACGGTCCACACCCAGGGACCGGATCAATTCGTTGCGCAATGCGCCCAATGATCGTGAATGCAACAGCAACATACGCTGCTCGTCGAGCCAAATCGATCCGCGATCCGCATCGAAACGCAGCCGTGACCAAAGGTCTATTTGCTCCGAAGCATCCGTGATTTGCTTACTCTCCATCCACTTTTCTCGCCGTGGGCATCCGTCATGTGGGAAGCCTTTTTGCCGACGATAGCGCCAAAAATTCTCAGATGCGCCTAAAAAGCGGACTGCGCACCTGCTGCGCGTCAGCTGCCGAGAAGAATTTCTCGGTATAAATATCGCGCTCGAACAGGCGGCCCTGCATGAGCGTAGCAACGCAGGCCTCAATCATTGGCGGTGGTCCGCACAGATAGGCCTTGTGACCGCGAAAGTCATTTTCAAATGCCTCCCGCACTGCATCATGCACAAAACCGCGAAATCCGGTCCAGCCAGAATCGGCCGGCTCATCCGAAAGGGCGGGGATATAACGGAAATTCTCATGCGCTCCGGCCAGGGCCTCAAGCTTTTCGTGATAGTAAAGTTCGCCACGGGACCGCGCACCATAGACCAGAGTGATGGGCAGCGTTTCCCCCTCGTCCAAAAGATCAAGGATCATGGAATGCGGGCTGGACAGGCCGGAGCCGCCAGCCAGAAAGAGCATCGGCACACGGGCGGATTTGCGCACGAAAAAGCGCCCATATGGCCCCGAAATACGCAAGCGGTCACCCTCCGCAAGCTCCTCATGCAGCCAGGTTGTTGCAACACCGCCCGGAACCTTACGGATGTTAAGTTCGATTTCGTTGCCACTGGCCGGATCGTTGGCCAGGGAAAAGGCCCGGACCGTCCTGTTCTCACCGGGAATCTCGAGATTTACATACTGGCCGGCCTGAAATTGCAGAACCCGGTCGAGCTTGAGATGAATTGCGCGGATCGTGGGAGTTACCTGCTCGATACGGATGACCTCTGCATCGAAATCTTCCACCGGAATGCTTTGCGCATCGGGATCTTCTTCAATCTCCGCCTCGATCACGAGGTCGCTCTCAAGCTGCGCGCAGCAGGCCAAAGTCAGCCCTTCATCCCGTTCAAAATCCATCAGCGCGAAGGTAGACGCCTCGCCATGATCGACTTCACCATCGGTGATCCGGATCTTGCACGTCGCACACAGTCCGTGGCAGCAGGCATGGGGCAACCATATGCCCGCACGCAGGCAAGCATCCAGAATGGTTTGTCCCTCGGCAACCTCAAGCGTGTCACCTGTTGTTTCGATTGTCAGCGTATGTGACATCAGATTCCCATACCGCCGAGACCGTCGAGACCAGGGGTCGTGAAGCGAAGCGCATCCTTGTGGATGATACCATTATCCGCGATCGTCGCTGCACAATCCGGGCTAAATGGCTCATCATTGCGGGTCCAGACCGCCTTGCCCCAATCGATCTGGGCCCAGTCAGGGTGGCTGCCAAATGCATCACCCAGCGGTCCGGCCAGAAAATCACCGAACACCATGTCGGGCGCAAGCGGCCAGGCATAGGGCGACGCAAACATCATATGCCCATTCCACCCCGCATAGACAATGCGGGCACCGTGGAACTTTGCCTCGCCATCGGAAGGTTCAAACTCGTATTCACTGATCGCGCGCACGCTCACTGGTTTCTCCTCGGCTGGTCAGGAATTGGTCTTGGCAAGGCCGCGCCAAAGGTTAAAATTGGTTTCATCCTCCGATCCGGAGAAGAGGCCGCTATCCTTGCCCGGATTGATCCGCCAGAAATCAAGCGCTGCCGCCGCCGGATCGAAACCCTCTGCACTCGGATCGCAATCGGGCCCGAAGGCATTGCCCTTGAACACTTCATGCCCACCGATCAGCGACTGGATATATTTTTCCGGCTCGTCATCGAATATCTCGCGACAATATTCTGAGCAGAAATGATACTGTTCATCCTCGTAAACCCGGTGCCACTGGGCCAGGGCCAACGGATTACCGGGTTCGGTAAAGAACATCGGAATCTGACAGACCTGACACTGCATCGGCACGCTGGTTGCTTCGAACGGTTTACCCTCGGCCTCCAGCTTCGCCCAATATTCGAAGCGCGGTCGATAATAGCGATCAAATGTGTCGGGGTATTTCGCCGAAAGCCAGTCCATTTCCTCAGCCGTCGGCAACCAGACCTGGAAGTTGAGCGTCCCACGCGCCTGATAAAACTGGCACCATGCCATATGCGAAAGGTGATCCCTTTCCTTGCGAATCTGTTCGACACAGGGCGGCATGGTGATGCCGTAACGCGCCAGATCACGGAACAATGCGCCGCAATTTTCCTCGAAATAGATTTCCCATGCCTCGGCCCAGCTCATCACACGCTTGGGCAGCATATAATCCTGCATCATAGCGACCAGAGTGATCACCCGGGCGCCGCGCCATGTCCATTTGTTGAGCCACTTCTGAATGATCGGCACATTTGCCGGATCCTGCTCAAGAATGAACTTAATGACCTCAAGGCCCAGCGTCATGTGCCGGGCTTCGTCTGACTGGGCCGAAAAGCCGAATGTCATCGCGCCCATATCGCCATTATAAGCCGCGCCCGAAATAAATGGAACAAAGACCAAATTGGTCAGCACATATTCAAAGGCAAAACCGATCGCGACCACAAATTCGAACGGACCGCCGGTTGCCGCATCCTCGAAGAAACTGCGCGGTACCTGTAGATAGGGCAAGTGATCATGGTGATGGCGAAACTCGGCCATACCGTTGTAATAACGGTTATAATTACTGATCGCATGAACTTGCGTCTGTGCATGACGCATCTCGTCCAATGATTGCATCATACAGGCGACACGCGGGCCAACACCGCGGAACTGGCGCGATACATGGGCAAAACCGCGATGCGACATATATTCCAGAGGGGCGAGCCCGCTGGCGAACAATTTCACCGTATTGATGTAACGCGGATCGCTGACCGTAAGATGGCCGTTGCTTTGCGCAAAGGCATCAAGGATCGCGTAGAGCTTACGCTCCTTTTCCGCCTGATATTTCCAATAGGAATCCATCGTCAGCCGGAATGGGTCCTCCCAGGCATCCCAATCATGGATCTTGATCCCTTCAAACGTATCCATCGGAAAGACATCGTCGATCGACTGATAGCTGGGCTCCCAACCTAGCCCACGAGTCATCAGCGCATAACGCTCCTTCAGACCAAGTTTTTTCTTCGAAACGGCAATATCCATTTCTGATTTCCTTTCAGGCGCCTAGGGGCGCTCCCAACTGAGAGTCAGCATATCATCTGTTTCATCAACATGGCCGGACAAGGTGATCATGTTGATGTGCAGTTCCTGCAAATCAAAGGGGTGGCCAACAAGCTCCTCTATCGTCTCACGCCGGACCTCCAGGCGACCTTTCGCATGAATGCGCACCATCGCAGGCTGTTCGTCCAGCCTGGCATGAGGATTGTCAGCAAGGATCGCCTCGATCACCGGGCGCGTCTCATCATTGGCCTGCAATGCCAGGAATACGATGGATTCTTCACCGCTCATTTCGGCATCACCTTGGCTAAACGCGCATCGAGACCTTCGGCCACCTCCTGAAGCGTCTCATCCGCCCGATCTCCCAAAGCGCGCTCCGCCAAGGGCAGAAGCGCAGGTATGATGCGCGCCTTCCATTTGTCGGTCCAGCCGCGGATCAATTGTGTGTTTTCCTCGCTTGCAGCAGCGGCGATCTTGATCTGTGCGTCTATCCATTTCGCGGATTCGGTTGACCATTCCGCTTGGAACTGGGTGAGCATAGCCACCGCCGATCCGCCCTGAGACGCCATCACATCATCAATGATTGTACGATAGACCAGCGAAAAAAGAAGACCGTCCAGAACCAGATTCTGGGCCAGAAGCACCTCAAACCAGTCCTTCTCGACGAACAGATCCTCCACCACCCGGCGCAGCGACTGCCACATTGGCGATTCCATCCAGGCAACCTTCGCGACATCAAGACTTTCCGGCCCGGATAACAACAATCCGGCGCGCGTTATGAACTGGGCAATGCCAAACTGATCCATCGCTGCATAAAGCGCGGGCTGCGTAATCGCCGTTCCGTAACCATAGGCTGCGGCGAAATCATTGTTCATACTGGCACCCCAGGCCACATGGCGCAGCGGCAATAAAAGATCCAGCGCTAGCGCAGTCATTTCAGCGGGCATAAGCTGGACGAGACCGCGACTTTCGACAAACCCGAAGGAATTTTCAGCTGCGTCCTGCTGCCGGGAACGGGCAATCACGTAACTTCCGTAATAATACTGACGGGGATCCTTGAACACATACCAGTCGGCCATGACGATGGCGGTGCGCTGCTTGTCAAAATAATTGTATTCCGGGCCCCATAACGGGCGGTAATGCTGCTGCCCCGCAGGCTGGAGATCAAGCATCCCCTCCTGATAGCGCGAAGCTGATTTTCCGTCACCGATCCGCCGGGCGATATGCCCGAAAGCCTGCCGCAACGGCTTTATCGATACGGTACGAAGGTCCAATTGCATCCGACCTATTCCTCCTGACCTGAAAGCACACGACTGAGCCGCATAGTGCGGCCATCATTCATGGACGGGTGATCCGCCATGTCGATGACCGCATTCATCCGGCAGAATTCTTCAAAAGCGGATTGAGGTAGCACCAGTTCAGCAAACAGTTCCGGCTCGCCAATGGCAAAATCAAATTCTACCATACCATTGTCACGCCGCCGCGTGACCCGGACGTATTTCGCGGCCAGCAAAGCTGCCGCATCGCTATCACACGGTGCCATCCATCGCTCCTCTCCACGCCGCACAGGAATATCAAATCAATGTGCAACTGCCTGCCCCAACACATCATCGCTTTCGAGACAGGCTTGTGTCAGCTCTGTAAGCAAATTTCGTGCCAGCAGCTTATTCTCCTGATTTTCAGGCTCACCGCTCGCTACACCTGGACAAATTTGTAAGTATCACGCCTGATCCGACAGAATTGTAGCGCGCTTCACCTTCTGTCCTACGCCCGATACCATATGCTGAAACAGCATGAAAAACCACCACTGGAGAAGAGGCGCCTGAGACTGAAACTGCGAGGGCGCCAACATGATTGACGCCCCCACAACCAGATCAGAAATTATAGCGAACCGTCGCCCCATAGGTGCGCGGCGGCGCGTATCTCGGCATACTGGCGGATGCCGCCGCAGGATTGAAGCTCGGGCTTTCGGGGTTGTAAGCTTCGTCAAACGTGTAGATCATGAAGCGGAAATCCTGCCCGTAAACCTTGATATCTTCATTGGTCAGGTTTTTGCCCCACAGCGTGAAGTCCCACTTCCCGTTCGGCGTCTTGTAAGACATACTGGCGTTAACCAGACTCTTGACCCGGGTCGTGAAGGCCGGATCGGGGTTCAGTTCAAGCTGATATTTGCTTTTATACTGGAAATCCCCGGTAAGGGTCAGTTCCCCGCCATTGGCGAAAGCATGGTTAAAAGTCGCCCCCAGATTGAGCGAATGCGGGGGGGTCTGGCCGGTTGGCTGCCCATCGGGAATACCAACTTCCTCGGGAAATCCCTTAACTTCGCCATCCTGATGGCTGTAACTGGCAGACAATGTCAGACCGTCGACAGGAATAAGCATAGCCTCAACCTCAACCCCGCGAACGCGGGCTTTGCCAGCATTGCTAACAATCAGATTGCCGGTGCCACCGTCGGTAAATGTGAACTGCAGGTCCTCGTAATCAGCCTGGAAGACCGCAACGTTGAGCTGCGCCCTGTTATCGAAGAAGCGGCTCTTGAACCCTGCTTCGTAGTTCCACACATATTCAGGCGCGACCGGTATCGCCGCAGTGGCGGCTTCAGCCTCGAACTGATAGGCACCGCTGCGAAACCCCCTCGAAACCGTTCCGTAGAGCAACACATCGTCGGTCACCTTCCAGTCCAGAGTCGCCTTGGGCGTGAACGCGGTCCAGCTGTCCTTCAGGCCGCTGAGGCGGTATCCCCCGGCAAAACCTTCAAACCCGCCAGGCACTTCTGTCGGATTGACAAGGAAATCGACATCGCCCCGCGTATAACCGCTGGCAGTTTTACGGTCATGAGTAATCCGCCCACCCAGAGTGAGCTTCACATTATCGATTAGCTCATATGTGCCTTGAAGATACGCTGCATAGCTGTCGACCTTCGATTTCTGGAAAGTGTTTGATCGGTTAAGATCAAACAGTTCGGGGCGACTGGCAACACATTCCGGCACCGCAAAGTTGAGTTCATCCCCCTGAAGATCGGGACAGAAGGATCCAGCCTGAAATGCCCCGCCAAATGTGCTGGGATCGACAAGAGTGCGATATTGGTAGTCCCTTGAATCATTTTGGTGAAGGAAGAATAGTCCCGCAACATAATTGAACCGGCCATCTGACGGAGACACCCAGCGCAATTCCTGAGAAAACTGTTCAAACCGGCGCTGCTCGCCCGAAGCGATAGTAACCACCGGCAAGCCCAGCAGATCTACCGGTGTCTGATCCTGCCGCAACTTGCGATAGCCCGTGATGGAAAATAGCGTTCCAGCATCGAAATTTGCTTCGATCTTGGCGGATAGCCCCCAACTGGTGCTGTCAAATTCGCCAACTTCGAACTGATCTACAGTTCGCGATTTGGTGTCCGGCGTAAAGCCAAGTGCAACAAGGCCGTCAGCCGTCGGTGCCGCACCAAGAAAATCGCGCGCCTCGTTCGTTTCACTCTTGCGGTTATAGTCCCCGCTAAAAATAACACTGACATCGTCACTGGCAATCCATTTCAACTTGGCCCGAACTGACCCGCGATTGGTATTGTCAGCGCGGCGGTCAGCAAACCTGTTATATGACGTGCCGCGCTGGTTCGTCGCGCTGAATGCAATCGAACCGAGCAGCGTTTCGCTCTCATTCAGAGGGCCGGTCACGTAGCCGCGAGCCTGCACGAGATCATAATTGCCTACTGATATTTCCACAGAACCCTGCTGATCTGCGCTGGGTTCCTTCGTGATAACAGCGATACTACCACCCGTGGAATTGCGCCCAAACAGCGTTCCCTGCGGCCCGCGCAGCACCTCAACCCGCTCCAGATCAAACAGGTCCAGTTCAAAATCACCTGACGAACCATAATAGATGTCGTCGATAAACAGGGCCACGGCATTATCGGCCCCCGGCGCGGAAAGGGTGCTCGACCCACCGCGCAAAGCAGGATTGGTACGCGCCTTGGAAAGAGAGTTAATACTGAAACCGGGAATCTTGGTAACCAGATCACCGAAATTCTGAACGCGCGCCTGCTCCAGGGCAGCGCCAGTAAACGCAGTAACCGCGATCGGAACATCCTGGAGATTGGTGGAGCGCCGCTCCGCCGTTACAACAATTTCAGACAGTCCGCCCTGACTGGCCGTTGGGGCATCGTCGGATTGGGCATATGCAGTTCCGCCGCTGGCGAGCAGACACAGCGCCAAGGCGAGCCTGCTCGAAAAGTCATAAAATTTGTTCGAATTCTTCATTTTATCCCTCCCATTTATTCTAATTATTTGAAATCATTCCTAGCCGGCCGAGATGTGGCAGAACGAAGTGAAGCGCGCCGAGGCCAAGCTAACTGCAGCGGCTTGCTTCGCCCCGCCCTGCAACCATCCATCCTACTTCTCACTACTTGTAACAGTACCAAAGTATCGCCCGACCAAACGTCCATTTTCCGCCAATTTCTATCGGGATTCTGACAAACTGAGCTAAGTGCAGTGCACCATTCATTAGGCACCCCAATTCTGCGCCAAGGCGGTGCGCCCTGACAGCCAAGAGACGTACTGAATTATGCGCACTGACCATGGGGAAAGTGCCTCCAAGCCCCCCGGAATCTCTTCAATTTCCTTGAAGAGATTCCGGGGATTGGCAGTTCAAAGCATGATGTCTTTCGATTCAGCCCCGAAGCGGTCTGCGGCGAGCGTGCGCGCATATTTTCTGTACTGCGAACCGATATGCTGGCGGGCGCTGATAAGATTGCGGTAAATCCGCCCTGTGCTGGTGGCCTCTTCCATCATCGCCAGGCCGCTCGTTGCCTCGAACAGCGCCTTGGCATTCTGGACACAGGTTTCCGCGACATAGCTGGACTGGTAACGATAGCGCATACGGTCCGAAATCGACGCCGTCTCGCCGCGTTCAGCAAGATCCATGAGCCTTTCGAAGGTCTGACGCTGGACGTGCTTCATCTCTTCCACCGCACCAATGGCCTGCCCGAGCGCCAACAATGCATCGGGATTTTCCGTTATCGGCCCGGAGGAGGTCGAACGGGCCTCACCGGTGACCACGAATTCATCGACCATTGCCTGCAAGGCACCAATCATCGGCAAGGTGATAACCCTGTAAAAAACCGTGATCGGCGACAATTTATAGAGCGGCCCCTCATTCGTTCCCGGGCTCGTGCCCTTGAACAGATCGGAAAAGGCCAACCCGCGATATTCCGGGACAAAAGCATCCTCCACCACAATGTCATTGCTGCCGGTCGATTTCAGCCCGGTAACGAACCACGTATCGATGATCGATATATCTTTGCGCGGAACAAGAAAGCAGACAACTTCGCCGGGCTTGTCGGAAGGAAAACTGCTGAGCAGGAGCCAGTCACAATGCGCCGATCCGCTGGACCATTTCCAACGCCCTGAAAGCTGATACCCACCGTCCACTTTAATCGCCTTGCCTGCCGGAGAATAGGACGAGGAAATAATCGGCTCTTTATCTGTATCGGACCACACATCCGCCTGCGCCTGGTTATCGTAAAACGCCAGATGATAGGCGTGGTTCGCCCACAAACCATAGACCCAGGCAACCGCCATGTCCCCTTCGGCAAGAGCCATGCCGATCTCGGAAAACACCATAGGATTCAGTTCATGACCGCCCCATTTTGCAGGCTTCATAACGCCGATCAAACCAGCATTCTTGATTTCGGAGACAGTCTCTTTGGAAACGCAACGCTCCATTTCATCATTTGTGGCACGCTGCTTCAACGTCGGTATCATCGCTCGGGCGCGTTCAATCAATTCTTTGGAAAGGGACGCTTTCATAAATGGGCTCCATGGTCCGATTTGTAATCTTTGCCAAACATCACCGGCGAACCGAGAATACTCTCGACTGCGGATTCTGATAAAAATCCCGATGACGGATGATGAAATTTGAAAAATGATGCAGATCTATATTGCGCGCTCTATATTCAGCGCAACACATCGACCAATATCGCGATTTTACAGCCACATCCTTCAGGTTTTACATCCCATCAACCAGTATATTATTATTCAGCTGCAAGCAGGTTTTCTGCTTAATATTGCCTCGGGCTTGCGCCCGCCCCGCCGGTCAGGCGGTGCTGTGAATGTGTTTTAGCGCAAATCCC
>TARA_R110000772_G_C13309490_1_pt1 | contig 15212 bp, 17 predicted proteins | sample TARA_R110000772 | Tara Oceans TARA_R110000772 (sample SAMEA4397948) | marine metagenome | biome: Polar Biome; feature: [SRF] surface water layer (ENVO:00010504); material: water (ENVO:00002006), including particulate matter (ENVO:01000060) such as... | depth 5 m | reverse complement strand
TTCAGCGATTCTTGTCGTTTTTGGACGGAAAATCCCTAGTACCCCACACCGGTCAACGTCATTTCACACACCGAGAATGAAAAATATTCTCCATTTCCTCTTGTAATTCAAGTACCTGCAGTCGCGCCGATTTTCTTAAACACTATCTTTAAACACCATATAAACTCTATTTATATAAACACCTTATAGTTGCGGCCCGTTCTCAGGGGGATAACTTCGCTCTAGTCATCCCAGGTTCGGCAACAAACAACAATGCGCAGGGGAAACCCCTGCACCCCACGGGGCTAGCGCCCCGATCCTTCCATTCGGTGGGAGTCCGCTTCGCTCCCTCCCCGCTCGGGCCGCCTACGGCCTCTCGCTCCCACGGCCTGCGCGCTTCGCTTGCTCGGTAATCCAGGAACAAGGGGGCTCTCAATGGCCCGCTACGGGCTTTTCTCCCAAAATTCCGGCACCTTCATCTCAAACCAGAACATTGCTCTACGCGCCATACAGGGCGGCCTGGACGATCCGCCTGATCAACCCTTAAATTTGTCTATCTCAAGACAGGGGAGGGTCTGCCTAAATATCTTGGGACCCAAAAGCGTAGGAGGGATTTGAACCCTCGATCAGATCCCTGCTGCTTTCGCGGTGAAGAAATGTGTGAAGTCGCGCCAGATCCTAGATGGTCGTTGGTGATTTACAGGTGGCAGGGTGGGGCAGGGGCCTCACCATCCGATCCCCAGCTGGCCAACCACTGTTCTACCTCGTCAGCAGTCGCATGGTGGCCGGTGACCTGGTAATCATCCCAGGCCTCGAGCGCGTCCTGTTTGAAGGTCGCTTTGCATGCCTCTCGTTTGCCTGGATCGGCCATGAAATCGACTTTGTGCTCAGCTGGCCTGTCAGGCCACTTCCAGCGAGGGCACTTCGCTGACATCCACTTCGCGCTCGACATGCCAGGCATCGTGGGCGGCCTGCAGGCGCAGCCACAGCCCGGGACCATTGCCGAATAGTTTACCCAGACGCGCTGCCATTTCCGGGGACACGGGCTTGCGCCCGGCCAGAATCGCGTGCAGCTGCTGGCGAGAGATGTTCAGCATCTTCGCGATGGCGCTCTTGCTGTAATCCAGATCGTCCAGCAGGTCGTCGATCACCTCGCCAGGGTGCGGCGGGCAACGGTCGGGGTTTTGCTTTGCGGTAATCGCCATAGCTGTGCCACCTCCTTCAGTGGTATTGCTCAAAATCAACCTGGTAAGCGTTGCCGCCCTCGAATTCAAAGGTCAGGCACCAGGGACCGTTCACATGCACGGTGTAGCGCTTAGGGTTGAAACCTTGCAGCCCGTGGAAGTTGTAGCCCGGTAAGTTGATCTCGTCCACATTGGTTGCTTCGTTGATCACGGCCAGGCGGATCAGGAGGCGCTTGTGCATCCGTTTGTCGATCCGGGACTTGCCGGTTTCCCAGAGCGCTGCCAGGGCCTTGTCCTTGAAGGTCTTGATCATGGGGGAAGTGTAGCCTGACAGATTACACATGTAAACTTATTGGCTACACTTGTGGGGCTTGGACGGAATGCCCGTCTCTCGCTCACAGCGAGTGACGGGCAGGGCGATATCACCCAGCCCTTGATTTGACTGGCCTTACCGGGGATACTGGTTGTGCTTAAGGTGGCTACTCTCCTAAGTAGCATGCACCAGACCGCGCTGCACATGGCGTCATTCGCAGTCGGTTTGGGAAGGCAGGGATACCTTGCATCTTCGCTGAGTTACTCAGCACGACCTGGCTTAGCCAGGACCTCGGCACCGGGTGGTGGGCCGCTGTTTCTCCACCTGTGCGTCCGGTAACGGGGGAGCAGTATTTGAGAGATGGCCCAAGGCGTGTGACGCCCACAACCTGGAATCAATCCATCCCTTCGCGATCAGATCTTGAGGAGTTTTGATCGTCGCACGAAAATACGCAGCGCAAGCCGCGAGACAGCAACCCGTCCTTCGGGGCGTTTTGGAGCACACAATCTGTTTGGTTTATGACCTGGCATCTTGGCTCCGTTAGTTGCATTTAACGACATCGATCTCTGTGATACTGGCTTTATTGCCAGTGGGGGAAGTGTGGCTAGCGGCGGTTTTAGGGTGCTGTTTAGCGGAGCATCGATGGCCCAGCACAAGACCGATTACCAGGTTCGCCAGATCCTCAAATACAACCGCGACGGCTCTCCCGATCGCCAGCTCTCCCGCCACCAGAATCTCATGCGTTGTATCGCCCAGCTCCAGGACCGGGGTTATGCGAAGCGCTGGGATATTCACAAGCTCGGCAAGAAAGAAGTCTCCCGGCTGGTCCATGACTGGCGGTCTCAGGGACTGGCCCACCGGACCATCGCTAACCGCATGGCCGATATCCGCTGGCTGGCCGACAAGGTCGGGCGGTTGGATGAGATTCCGTCCAACAAGGACATTGGGATCGGGTTGCGCAAGCACCAGGAAGGGTATGGCGAAAACAAGGCCGTGGCCCCGGACTGGGCGCGGATCCATTGCTTGCCGGAGCGGGAGCGGCTGATCACCGAGCTCCGGATCGCGTTCGGGCTACGCACCCAGGAAGCCATCAAGTTCCAGCATGCCTATGCCACCCGGGATGCCGGAAAAATTCAGCTGAAGGGCTCCTGGACTAAAGGTGGTCGGCCGAGGGAGATCCAGATTACCAACGATCGGCAGCGGGATCTGCTGGGCAGGGTAGGGCGGTTCCAGGCAGAAAGAGGGGAGCGGTCCATGATCCCGGACGACCAAAAGTTCAGGACCTACTACGCGGAGTACAATAGCGTGCGCCATGCCGCCGAGGTGGCCGGCCATGAATACCGGCACCACTGGGCTCAGCAGCGCTTTATCGACGTATCCGGGGGAATCGCTGCACCTCATGCTGGTGGGCCGCTCTATGCCAGCTTGCAGGACGAGGAAAAGCAGCGCTGGAATCGGGCTGCCCAGGTGGTTAACCAGGAACTTGGTCACGGGGAAGGGCGCGAGGACATCACTGCCACCTACATCGGGGCGCGTTGATTTCAAAGTGCGGTATGGAGATTGCTCTGACTGGGACTCATTACGTCTGGACAGGATTGGTTTCGTCGGTCCTACCTGTACGGTCAGGCTACAGGTGCCTGTGCCGGGGACATGCATGAGTCACAAATCGCTTCACTCCCAGAAATGCGCATGGTAGATTCGGGATGATTTTTGACAAAATGTCCGAATAATTCCCAGTGGATAGAAAATGACCGATTTTATAACAACAACAGATTTTGGCTTCCTCAGGGAAAAAGCGGGGCTCTCGATTCCGGAAGTGGCGCAGCTTATGGGGGTTGCGAACCCCGCGATATCTGCCACCTACGGCATCTTTGCTTCGTTGGCCTTTGGTTTGTTGGGGCTGTGGTTCACGCGCGGCGAGGCGAGAGTCCACGGCGACGATCGGTAGTATTCACATATTGACACTTCAACAACTGTTGAATAGGCTGGCCATGTTCAACGCTTGTTGAAAAGCGCCGCGACACACGGCGCTCCATAATTCATAACGACACAGGTGTCCGTCATGTCTCATAGAGTCTCATTACCTCGTACCCTCGTATCTGCGGTTCGCACCGCGTCCCTGACAGCGACGATCGTTGCCAGTGCCGTTGCAGCACCGGTGGTTGTCGCCCAGAACAGTGGCGCCCTGACCCTCGAAGAGGTCACGGTCACGGCCCGGCGCCGCTCCGAAAACCTGCAGGACGTGCCCATCGCCGTTACGGCCCTCACCGGTGACGAGCTCACCCTTATGGGTTCTCAGGACATCACCGAGCTGGCCCAGTCCATTCCCAGCGTGACGCTGGAGCCGTCCCGTGCCACCAATACCACGCTCACCGCATTCATCCGCGGTGTGGGTCAGCAGGACCCCCTGGCGGGTTTCGAGCAGGGTGTGGCCCTGTATCTGGACGACGTGTACATGGCGCGTCCTCAGGGTGCGCTGCTGGATATCTACGATGTGGAGCGCATCGAGGTACTGCGTGGTCCCCAAGGCACGCTTTATGGTCGGAACGCTGTTGGCGGCGCGATCAAGTATGTAACGCGTCGCCTGTCCGATGACCTCGAAGTGCGCCTGCGCGGGTCCTACGGCACCTACAACCAGGCGGACCTGGTGGGCACGATTTCGGCGCCGATCACCGATGGCTTCCGCGTCGGTGCGACCGTGGCATCCTTTAACCGCGACGGCTTCGGCGACAACCTGTTCACCGGTGGTGAGCAGTACGACAAGGACATTTTCGGCTACCGCCTGTCTGCGGAGTTTGAACCTACGGACTCGTTGCTGATTCGGGTTTCCTACGACAATACCGATGACAAATCCTCTGCGGTTGCCGGCTGGCGCCCCTATGACGCGGCCTTCAGTGGCACGCCGTCGCCGAGCGATGTGTTTGACACCAACGCCGGTGCTTCTGTGCTGCCTTCGACCGCGGGTATCAACGGCAACAACCAGGTCGAGTCCGAAGGCTGGATGGCGTCCATCGACTGGGATGTGAGCGAGGCCATGACCCTGCGCTCCATCACCGCGGCGCGCGAGGATTACACCGAGTCCGTCGTCGACTTCGACAGCGTCGCGTCGGCAGACCTTGATACGCCGGTGGTCTACGACAACGAGCAGTTCAGCCAGGAATTCCAGCTGCTGTACAACGCCGACAACTGGAATCTGGTGCTCGGTTACTACTACCTCGATGCCGAAGCGTCCAATGACTTCGACGCGGTGCTGGGACTGCTGGTGCCCGGTGGCCTGACCGCCTACACCGGTGGTGTGGTCGAAACCGAGGCCTGGTCTGTGTACGCGGACCTGACCTATGACCTGACGGAGCGCCTGTCGCTGTCCGTCGGTGGTCGTTACACCGAAGACGAGCGCAGCGCCGACATCTTCCGCGCACAGTATCTGGGAATTGGTTCTCCGTTCCTGGGTAATGACAGTGCGTTCCTGCTGGCGGTGAACTCTGACTTCGAAGCCAAGCGTACCTACTACGATTTCTCACCGCGCTTTAACCTGAGCTACGCCCTCAGTGACGACATGAAGGTCTACGGCGGCTACTCCCAGGGCTGGAAGGCCGGTAGCTTCGATCCCCGGGGCGCCAACTTCGCCACGCCTGCGGTAGAGCAGGGCTTTGATCCCGAAGAGTTGGATTCCTGGGAAGTCGGCCTGAAGTCCACCTGGTGGGATGGCCGCGCGATCACCAATGTGGCTCTGTTCTACAGCGACTATCAGGATATGCAGATCCCCGGTTCCGTGGGTGTAGACAGTGACGGCGACGGCGTTAACGACTCCTTCGTGGGCACCGTGACCAACGCGGCCCAGTCCGAAATCACTGGTATCGAAATCGAGGGCACGCTGCTGCTCACCGAGAACTTCTCGGCCCAGTTTGCCGCGAGCTTCCTCGATGCGTCTATCGACGAGTGGCTGGTGGGTGATGTGGACGTCTCAGGCGACCGCGCAATCCAGAACACGCCGGAAGAAATGGTCTTTGTGGGCCTGAGCTACAACACAGACCTGGCGGGCGGCAATCTGCTGATCAACGCCAACTACTCCTACAAGGGCGAGGTGCAGCAGTTCGAGGCGCCCGCACCCGATATCGATCAGGACTCCTACGGCCTGCTCAATGCCAGCATTGTCTGGACCAGTGGTGACGAGCAGTGGCTTGTGGGCCTGCACGGTAAAAACCTGACGGACGAGGAGTACCGCACCGCCGGTTACTGCTTCGGCTTCAGCGGATGTCCGTCGGCCCTGGGTCTTGAGAACAACACCACGGTGTTCTTCGGACCGCCCCTCACGGGCTTCGTCACCGTCGAGTACCGCTTCCAGTAAAGGCTTTGCCCCCGCCCGGGAAATTGGGGTATCCGGATTAAGTGGTAGATGGAGCCCCTTGCTCCTTCGAACCCTTAACTCTTCCAGAAGGTTGATAGATCGACGCCGTAGTTTTTCTCAGGCTCGGGAAGACCCATGCTGTAGGTCATGGTGGCCTTGCCCAGGAAGGGGGATTCCTTGGTCTGCGGCACCTTCTTCTTGTGCTTGGTGGTGTAGAGCATCCGGGCCCGCATCACCTCGAATGAGTAGCCACGGCCATCGCGGTTCTTATCCTTGGCCAGCCGGTTGATTGACTCCGTGAAGGCGTTGGTGATCGGGATGTCGGTCTCGAAGTAGGTCAGCATCTCCTCATGCCAGCCACTGATAGCACTGACGAGATCTTTCCAGACCTCCTTTTGCCCCTGTGGGATGTCGTCAATCCAGGCAGTCAGCGCCTTCTCGGCGTCACGCCGGGTTGTGGCGTCCCAGATGTGGAAGAACCGCTCCTTGTGCTCGTAGGCCGCCAAGAGCTGGGGGAATGCCCCTGTCCAGGTCTCCATGATGAGCCGTTCGCGATCTGAGACATCGTGAGCGCGCTTCAGCAGGATCTTCCGGTCACCCTTGAGGGTTCGGCGCTGGTTGGACGTCAGCTTTTTCCTGAGCCCCTTGCGGACCTTTTCCAAGGCCTCGTTGGCCATTCGCACGACGTGGAACTTATCGACCACAATGCGAGCCTGCGGCAGCACCGCCTGGACAGCACGGCGGTAGGGTTTCCACATATCCATGCTGACGATCTCGACCTAGTGGCGCTCGGTCATGCTCATGAGGCGCCTCGTCACCGCGTCCTGCTGGCGACCGGGCAGCAGGTCCAGTAGGGTACGCTCCTCCAGGTTGGTCAGGATGCAGCGGTAGCGGCGGTTCAGGTACAGCTCGTCGATCCCCAGGCAGCGGGGTGTCTCGAAGCGATGCCAGGCTGCCAGGAACTCAGCCTTCTTCTTGAATATCTCGCGGACAGTCTTCTCGTCGAGGCCCGTGGTATCAGCCACGTAGGCGTAGGGGTGATTGAAGGCTTCCTTCTCGACGTGGTTGTAAAGCCTCCGCGTCATGCGGTGATCGTCTACCATTTCCGGAAGAGCTGGCCGGAACGTCCTTCCACACGCCCGGCAGGTGTAGCGGCGACGGACCACCCAGAGGGTGACCCGCCTTCCGTGGATGGGTAGGTCGCGATAGGCCACATCGCGCTTGCCGAACCTGACAAACTCACTCTCAACGCCGCATTCCTCGCAAGCTAGAGGCTCAGGAGCTTCGACCTGGTAGTGGAGATCATGCTCTTCCATCTTGGTGGCTAGGACGTGGTACTCGGGAAGGTGCAGGATGTTGTCAGGCAAGCTGGTCATGCAAACTTTCCTTGTCGACATGGTCCATAGATGATTGCGACTCTTTGACCGCGTTGTTTTCTACGAACTGAAGGTGATTTACTCCCTTGGGTCTTCTGCTTCTCTGAGCCCTTCATGCAATGACGCAATTAGCGGGCAAGTGATATTGCCTTGTTGTGCATGGCATCGGTCGACCATTTCGCTCAGCACCTTCTCAATTCTTTCAAGCCTGTCGATCTTCTCGCGAACGTCCCCTAACTTGTGCTCTGCGAGAGCACTGGCTTCTTGACAGTGGGCGCCATCTTCCAGCCGAAGTAGGTCACTGATCTCATCCAGACTAAAGCCCAGCTGCTGCGCCGTTTTCACGAACGTCAACCTGTCGATATCGGCGGCACTATAGCGTCGAATACCTCCGGGAGGTCGTTCGGGCTCCGATAATAGCCCTCGTCGCTGGTAATAGCGGATTGTCTCGACATTGACGCCGGCCGCCTTGGCCAGGCCGCCAATGGTCATGGTGTCCGCCACTTTATCTGCATGTCTCTTCATGATGCTTGACTCCGTACCAAGCTACGGAAGTAACCTTATCGTAGCTCCCCCCATCCCGAAAGGAGAATCGTCAATGCGGACACCTAAAACGGGGCGAGGGCCCCTGGCCGCCGGAGGAGTCGCGGCCCTCCTGGCCTCGGCGTGTTGCCTCGGCCCGCTGGTTCTGATCACGCTGGGCGTTTCCGGCGCCTGGATCAGCAATCTGGCGTCGCTGGAGCCCTATCGCCCGCTCTTTATCGGCGTCGCGCTGGTGGCGATGTTCTTCGCCTGGCGTCGCGTCTTTCGGCCAGTGGAAAAGTGCCAGCCGGGAGAGGTGTGTGCCGTGCCACGGGTCAGGACGGGCTACAAGGCGATCTTCTGGCTCGTATCGCTGCTGGTGCTAATCGCCCTGGTATTCCCCTACGTCTTGCCCTTGTTCTATTAAAAGGAGATCTACCATGAAAGCTCGTTTCGCCTTCATCGCGCTACTCGCCCTGCTCAGCACGCCCGCCTTAGCGGCCTTGCAGACCGTGAATCTGTCGGTGCCGGGCATGACCTGTGCCGCCTGCCCGATCACCGTCAAGGCCGCCCTCAACAAGGTGGACGGCGTCTCGCAAGTCGACGTGAGCTACGCGGATCTCGAGGCCGTGGTCACCTTTGACGACGCCCGAACGTCGGTGGAGGCATTGACCGAGGCCACCACCAACGCCGGGTATCCATCAACCCCGACATCCTCGCAAGCGGATCGAGAGTGATCATGAAGAATCCCAAGACCCTGCTGCGCGTGAGCGTGATCGGCACCGTCCTGGTGGCATTGTGCTGCTTTACGCCGATCCTGGTGATCCTGCTTGGCACGGTGGGCCTGGCGGCGCTGACGGGCTATCTCGACGTTGTGTTATTGCCGGCCCTGGCCTTCTTCATCGGCCTGACCATTTATGCGATTTGGCGTAAGAAGCAGTTCGACGCCTGTTGTGACAACGGCTCTATCAAATCAAGGAATACGCCCCCTGAGTGACATCAAGCAGCTGCACATCGCGGTCATCGGGTGAGTTGTTTACGAGCTTGTCCGTCACGGTGAAGGAATAAGCGTGAAAGATTCGCAGAAATTTATAAGCGTCGTGCTTGGCACCGGGTTGATGGTGCTGTGTTGCGCCGGGCTAATCGCCCTGGTGCTATTCGGTACGGCGGGCCTGGCCGCGTTGGCAGGCTATCTCGATTACCTGCTGTTTGCCGTCCTGGCCATCGTCATCGGCTTACCTCTCTACGCGCGATACCACAAGCGGAAGCAGGATGCCGGCTTTACTAATAAAGACTCGGAGAAACGTGATGATTGAACTCAACGTGAGCGGCATGACCTGTGACCGCTGTGCGGATCATGTCAGGGAAGCCTTGGAGAAGCTGCCCGGCGTGCAGTCGGTGGAGGTATCCTATCCTCAGAGGACGGCATCGGTAGCCGTTGATCCGGGGACACCGGCCTCGGCGTTGACGTTTGCCGTGACCCGACTTGGCTACCAAGCTCGACTGGCCAACAGTGGGCCCACTTCCCCGGCAGGCGCATCGGTGTCCAAGGGCCGTGATGAAGACGCCCCGCACATCGCGGTGATCGGCAGCGGCGGCGCCGCCATGGCGGCGGCCCTGAAGGCCGCCGAGCGCGGCGCCCGGATCACCCTGATCGAACGCGGCACCGTCGGCGGTACCTGTGTCAATACAGGCTGTGTGCCTTCGAAGATCATGATTCGCGCGGCCCATATTGCCCACTTGCGTACGGAAAGTCCCTTCGATGCAGGCCTGAGCGCCCAGGCGCCGGTGGTGGATCGGGCCAAGCTGCTCGAGCAGCAGCAGCGACGTGTCGAGGAACTGCGTGACGCCAAGTACGAGGGGATTCTGCGCGACCACCCGGCCATCACTGTCCTGCACGGCGAGGCCCGGTTTATCGATGCCCATAGCCTGATGGTCAAGCTGAACGAGGGCGGCGAGCAGGTCGTCCACTTCGACCGCGCCTTCATCGGTACTGGCGCCCGACCGGCAGTACCGCCGATCCCGGGTCTTGCCGACACCCCCTACCTGACCTCTACCAGTGCTCTGGCCCTGGACACTCTTCCCGAGCGGCTGATTGTGATCGGCGCCTCGGTGGTGGCCCTGGAACTGGCCCAGGCCTTCGCCAGGCTGGGCAGCCGGGTCACGGTGCTGGCCCGCAGCCGCCTGCTCTCCCAGGAAGACCCGGCGGTAGGGGATGCGGTGGAGGCGGCGTTTCGCCGCGAGGGCATCGAGGTCCTCAAGCAGACCCAGGCGAGCCGTGTGGACTACACCGACAATGAATTCATTGTCGACACCAACGCCGGCACCTTGCGGGCGGATCAACTGCTGGTGGCCACCGGACGGACACCCAATACCGAGGCCCTGAACCTGGCGAGCCTCGGCGTGGAAACCGCACATGGGGCTATTCTGGTCGATGAGCATCTGCACACCACGGTGCCGGGGCTCTATGCCGCCGGTGACTGCACCGATCAGCCGGAGTTCGTCTATGTCGCCGCCGCCGGGGGCAGCCGGGCTGCCGTCAACATGACCGGGGGCGAAGCCACCCTGGACCTGAGCGCCATGCCGGCGGTGATCTTCACCGACCCCCAGGTGGCCACCGTCGGCCTGACGGAAGCCGAGGCCATCGAGCAAGGCTTCAGCGTCGATACCCGTGAGCTGGACCTGGAAAACGTGCCGCGTGCGCTGGTGAATTTCGACACCGGTGGTTTCATCAAGCTGGTGGCCGAACGCGACTCGGGCCGGTTGCTGGGGGTGCAGGCGGTGGCGGGGGAAGCCGGTGAGCTGATCCAGACGGCGGTGATGGCGCTACGCGCACGCATGACCGTACACGACATCGCCAATGAGCTGTTTCCCTACCTGACCATGGTGGAAGGGCTCAAGCTCTGTGCCCAGACTTTCACCAAGGATGTGACGCAGTTGTCCTGCTGTGCCGGGTGAACGATATGAGCGCGACCGTGGTGCCACTGGGCGGCGGCACCACGGGTTTTGGGCATGGACACCACAGGGAGCCCTGTCACGATGAACACGACACTACCAGATTGCGGGATGATGGGGGCGATGGGCTGGATAATGCCAGTGATCGGAATTGCCCTACTATTGCTACTGGTCCTGGGCATCGCCTGTTTGGTGAAGTATCTGCTCTCTAGCAAGTGAGCGTACTCAGCGAGCCATCAACCAGCTAATCCGTTGTGGGTTGAGTTTGTCGGCCACCTTTCGCTCTCGCATACCAACCAGATAATCCGGATACCCTTTATTTCTTGCTGGTCTTCGATCCGCTGGCTTCGCGGGCCAGCTTTATCAGTTCGCCCTGCAATTCCTTGTTGTTGGCCTGTGCCTCTTTGAGCTGTGCGACCAGTTGCTCCTGGCTTTCCTGTGCAGCATCCGACCGCGCCACGGCCTTTTCGCGCTCGACCGTCACTGTCTGGATGTCCTTTTCCAATGCTGTTACTTTCGCGGCCTGGTCCTTCAACTCGCGATCGCGTGCGTCCAGATCTTGCCGTAGGCCGGCAAGTTGCTCCTCGAGTCGGGTAATTTCGCCAAGCGCCTCATCTCGCTCGGCCTCAACGGCCGCCTCCCGCTTTTCGGACTCTTCTTTGACCGTATCGATGGCCTTGCCGCTTTCGGCATCGGCAGCGGCCCAGAGCTGGGCGATGAAACGTTCCCCGGCCTTACCGACAGACTCGGGCATCTTGAGCTGCACGCCAACCATCTTCTTGCGGTCCTCGCGCCACTGGCGCATGACCGGTGAAATATCGGCGATGGAGCCGCCGCCCAGCGCCGCGCGGACATCATCGTTGGTGGGGTTTTCATTGCCGTCCTGCGCCAGCTGTTCGGCGGCTTCAATGATGGCGCGTTGTTTCTCAGGAGACACCTTTCTCATCGGGAAGTCCTCATTTGGTAGGTATGAAAGGTATTATACCTACCTACCAATACCGTTGCAACCCATGATTCAGCGAAAACTTATGGCATGTGCGGGTTCTGCTCCGCTCCGCCGCCGCTGGCCGGTTAATCAGCTTACCGGGCGATCCGGGTGCCGGACGCCCTCCTTGATGCCACTGGAACTGGTCCACCAGGTGTGCAAGACCCAGCGATCAAAGAAACGGGGAAAGGACCGGTTACTCTGGTCCTGGGTCCGGACCCAGGCCACCAAGCATATCTGGTCCATCATCATGAAGCAGGCATATCTCAGACCGCACATCACGCTCAAGGGGCTACGCTATGGCCCAGGCCTGGCGCAGATACGCGCTACCCTCGCTTGGGCGCAGAAGAGCCTGGGATGCCACAACCCACAAAACCACATATGAGGGTTTTACTCTTTCCAGTTAGTGCTGAAATCCAGCTCGTGAATCATCTGAAACGTGTTGATGCAGCGAATACCAAATGTCTTTGCAACATCTGGAATATGGCGATTTGCTCCCTGTCTCTTTGGTTTGGAAACTTCAGTCGTAACAACGACACGGTTCTCAGGATCAATATTGGCATGCGCCAGTAGGAACGGATCATTACCCATTTTCTCCAAATCATCTTCGGTCGGTGTCGGGGTATAACCACCGTAGGTGATTTGGGCGACTTGAACCTGATCTACTTCTTCATCAAGTAACAAGTGTTCCAGGAATTGAGGACGTTCTGACCAAAGCGCCAGATCATCTCTTCTTTCTCGCGGGGTCCCCTTGTCAGAAATTTCATCATGGATTTCTGGCGGCACTTTAATAGCGCCCTCTTCTCCCTTATGGATGAGCCATTCCCAAAATTCAGGAACCCGTTGAAACGGATAGTACAGGTTCTTGGCATGGATCAGCGTATTTGCATCAAGGAGATATAACAACGTGTAGCTCCTTACACTGCCTGCGCGTTATCGAACAGATTCTGTACCTTTAACGGTTTTACCCCTAGCACTACACCTGCTTTCGTGGTGCTTAGCGCACCAGAGAAATTCATACGTTGGACAAAGTTAACTAGTTCCCCAAGGTAACTTCTTCTTACGATGTTCTGATTTACTCCGCCTTCGTTATTACGCCCTCTCTCTTTCTCAAGCTTTCTGCCTTCTACCCACTGTTCGTAGTAGTAGTCGCGCAACTTGCGCCAGAGCCCCTTGTTTATTAGTCCGTCTTGTAAACAGCGATAGGCTACCTGGGCACTACTAATCCGGCGGTCTTGCGCATAAAAGCTGATAGCTTCTTTCAGGTCATCGAACTCCAGGCTTTCAGGATCGAACTCAATGAATTCCTGCTCAGGTAGCAAAACCTCACTTGCGACCCGATCGCAGAATTTTTCTATTTTCCGTTCAACAATAGATGAACTGATTCCTGTTTGACCTAAAAGCAAGTGAGTTAATTCATGCAGGAGCGTAAAGGCGCGGGCAGACTTGGCTTCTTGATGGTTAATGACGATGAAAGGGGCTACGTCATCGCACAGTGCAAATCCACGAAAGACCTTTAAATCAATATCGGTATGGTAAGAACCGAGATTACCTTTAAGTAGGACAAATACGCCCTTCGCCTCAACTTTCTGCCGTAAGTATTTAAATGCGTCGACATAGTTACGCTTGGATCTGTAGGTATCGAGATCAATATCAAACAGCTCGGTTATCTTCCTGGAAATTTCATCGATACCTTGTTCAGTAGAAAACTGACCAATAAACGGCAGTGCTTCGGCTTCATCTTCATCAATGAGAGTTTCTCGAATAATGCTTTGTCGGGCTTTGATATCCCTGATTAATACATCAACATGGAAATTCTGCAGAGGATCAATATTCTCTGGAAGAGTGCGGAAATCCTCTCCCCTGTCGGTCTTCTTTGGTGGTTCGTTCAAGTAAAATGTCAGAAGAGGACGACGATAGATTTTACTCATTCTGGCTAGCATGGAACGGCTGGGGGCTTTGCCATGCTCGTAGGCGATTAGCTTTTCTTCGGCCGTTGCTGTTTTGGTGCTCTTGATATCTAACAGACGCACGGCATCATCAACAGACAGTCCTGCCTGCTCCCTTGCCCATTCCAGCATCGCGTTATTAATGTTTGCCATCGTGATTACCAGCCTCTGTCCATTAGACCAGTTGTTCAGTCACTTATTGCATAGCTCTGAGTTGCTCGCAAGGCCATGACCCACAAACCCACATTTAAGGGTATGTTCATTTGCGGGTTATTCCGGCCTCTTTTTCTAGTTCTGCGGTTCGTTTAGTGATAAATATCTCGACTTCCTGTGTCATTTTGCGACTGGTGGCACTGCAAGCGGTTTTGAAGCGCTGATGCACTGACTCAGGTAGGTCAATACTGAGCCGCTTTGTCGGCTCCTTAGAGCTTATATTGCCAGGTTTTATACTTTTCTTGCCTACGTCATTACCGACCCCACCCTTCTCAAAGGCTTCGATTGCTTCATGGGATACTGCGCTCTGCGGTTTAGGGGCTCTTTGGAAGTTTTTCTTTGCCATAACTGACCAGCTCTTTCGTTAAAGTTTCGATCTCGTTCATTGCTTTCTTATCCACGCCCCATTCAAAGATGGTCTGCCCCATCGTGAGGCTTTCGGCGAATGCCACGCGATTTTCTATATCAGTATCAAATACGCGCATGCCTGTTTCTTCGACCATGTTCCGTACTTCGCGCCCGATGATGGTATTCCCTATTTTGCGGGAAACCACAAACCCACATTTAAGGGTTTCCTTATATTCTCTGGCCTGCTCGACTTGCTGGACGGTGACATCACTTGCCCAAGTGGACAGTCCAGATGGCTCAATGGGCATAACAACAAGATCAGATGCAATGATGCATGAGCGTGAAATCGCCTCAGCATGTGGAGGGGCGTCGATCAGGGTGAAATCATATTCAGAGGCGAGCGAGAGGGCGTCCTTTGCCATGTTCTCACGAGCAAGGCTTACCACCTGGAAAGGAGTTTCCTCCCTGAGACTTGCCCATGTGCTCGATGAACCTTGTTTGTCAGCGTCGATTAAGAGTGTTTTATAGCCCTGGTTGGCAAGATCAGAGGCCACATTGATGGCAATTGTGGTTTTGCCAACGCCGCCTTTCTGATTGATGAAGGAAATAATCATGCCGACAAGCATACCTCAAAAGCACAAACACACAATACCTGATATGTTAAAATACACAAACCCACATTTGGTTTTATGCGTTGGATTTCCTAACGTACCATTTCACGTAGTTGATGAATGATCCGTCTGGCTTCTTGGGGATGCTGTTTTTGTCCTGGAGCATCGCCCGCCATTCTTTTTCCAGGAAGGAGACATCCAGGCCCCTGGCGTAGCGTTTAGCTTTCTCTAAAGTTTCGGGCTTGAGAGTGATTCCCGAAACAGTTTCAGGCAGGGGAGGTGGGTTAAAGGCCTCCTGAAACTTGGCTTTCGGGTAGATATAAACGGTGTCATTCTCTAGGCGGAAAGCGTAATCAGGGATATGCGCCTGATTGTCCATTATGTGTCGATTTGCATTTAAAACTGACCCAGGATTTGCATCTAATATTG
>TARA_R110000772_G_scaffold50668_1_pt1 | contig 15262 bp, 15 predicted proteins | sample TARA_R110000772 | Tara Oceans TARA_R110000772 (sample SAMEA4397948) | marine metagenome | biome: Polar Biome; feature: [SRF] surface water layer (ENVO:00010504); material: water (ENVO:00002006), including particulate matter (ENVO:01000060) such as... | depth 5 m | reverse complement strand
TACCCTGAACCCTATAACCTTGACCCTGAACCCTTAACCTCTATACTGTATCCATGCCATCCACCACTCTCGCCAACGTCGCAAGCGTGCTATCCAGCTACGTCCGACCTGATTTCGACTTCACCTCGTCTTTGAATATGGTGCTTCCGCGCATCTATTCGATGGGGTATTGGCGTGATCTCGTGTATGAGGACACTATTTCAACTGACCACACGTATTTTTCCCTGCCCACTGAAGCAGAATCCCTACTCTCAGCCACTGTGGATGACATCCATATGGGGTCTAGGACTGCATGGTCAGACTACAGGATTAGTGGTTCAGGTTCGGTCAGCGGCCCCGATCCAATTTACGGCATCGTCGACGACGGATATGCCCCAACGATCATTGATCTCGTGGAGACTAGGAAGTATCAAATGGTGGTCATTCCTAATGGAGCGGAGTCAGTCTTGCCATCCTCGGGAACCGTGACCATTGTATTCCTAGATTACGACGGCATCAAGCGCACCGAGGTTCTAACCTTAGATGGGTCTGCTAAGGTGGCATCAGCTTACCGCAACACATCAAAGATTATTTCAATCACTTTTGACGAAGTCCACACAGAGGTTTTAGTGTCGGCTCAGATTCAGGGTGTGCTCCCAGACACGGGTGGTAACCTAGAGAAGTTCCAGCTCACCGTCGAACCTACCACTGGCGACACCCAAGCGTCTGGCCTTATTGCATACGGGGCAAGTTACACGTCAGTCACCACTGAACTAGATGCAGCCTACGCAGGTACCTCAACTGGGTCAGCCGAGACCGTTTTCGTAGAAGGAGTTACTGATACGACCCGCGAAGCGTTCACTTCTTATTCAATCTTACACCTCGAGGCCCCACCTAGGTCTAGAGAGGAAATAACTGGGGCTGATGTTCTGTCCGACCCAGAAGTAGAAATTTATACTACGACCGTGATCAACAACGTTGACGGGTTCTACCCAGCAGAACTACAACATATCTTCATTAATAAGATCGTTGAGCTTGTCGTAGCGCGGGGAGTGGGCAGCAAAGTGTTCCGCTATCGCCGTATGAGGCTCTTTAACTCGGACAGTTCTACCAAAGTAGTTAACCTTTTGCTCAAAAGATCCTTCACCCCACTTATTAATTACAGCGATATTATTTATCTCGGCAACCTCAACGCCATCAAGCATGGCCTATTGGGGACTATCGCCGAGGACAATGGGGACATGGACCGCGCTCAGTATCACTGGGCTGTGTGCCGTCAGCTTCTCGAAGAAGAGATGGATGCTCACCGCGGGTCTATTAGACCCACAGTGAAGTTTGATCCATCGGGAGGTGCGGGTCCTACGGTGAGGAACTTGATGTAGCCAAACCAAGCTGATCAATATCGTATTTTTCCTCTAGGTTGATAACCCATACCTTTCCACCACCATGCCCTTCCGAGGACACTGGTCGTAGGATCGAGTTGGGCTTGTGGGATTCCTCCATTGAAGCCAGTCCTCGACGGACGAACTCCATGTTGTTTGATCTCCCCACGTGACGCCCCTCATTGAATCCGCTCACCGAGATGAGGAAGTCAGTCAAGGTCCCACGCCACTCCTGCTTGTCCGCTGGCATGTATGATCGGCACTGCTTGGCGAAGTAATCCACCAGTTCAGCAACGCTTGATCTGCTTGAGTTATCGTAGGCGGCTTCGGCAACAGCTTCGTCGATGAAGGACTTAACGCCAAAGCGTCCGATCTCTTCTACCTCCTTAGGCACAGTCCAATCCAGTAACCACTTAGCAAAGTGGGGTAGTTCTTTTTCTATGGTTGCTTCGAGAACCTGATTTGATGGGAACGTCCCACGTGCTGAGTCAGCAATCCTGATAGCCATTATCTTATCCCTGTTCGATGAGTCGAGGGCTGGGATAACAGACAACGAGTTTGCATCCATGTTCAGCGACAGTGTTACCCGCCCCGTCCATGGAACTCCGATGGAGTCCGCATACTTGGCTTGATACTCTAGCCTTGGGTTGGCTACGGCACGTTTGATTAGTTCGGTCGCTTTCAGTTGGTCTTGGAATGAAGCAGCAGAAGTAGTGTCATCAATGACCCACGATGCTACCCGAGCCAGATCCTTGTTAAAGGTAGTCTGCCCCGATAAGTATTCACTTGCGTCGGCGAACCCACCGACCAAGGCGGATATAACTTTGTTGGATAGCAGCGACTTACCCTTCCCAGTTGGGCCTACAAGGAGTAACGCTTGCCCCTGCATCAGCTCAGGCGTGGTGACAGCCTCATAGAACCTCTTCATCCACGCATAGAAGTAATCAATGGTGGGGGTTGAAGTTGAGTTGACGAACAGTTGGTTGAGCCACTCATGTAGAAACGGCCAGTTGGATATGTCTCCATCAGCAGCGGCAGCAATCGGTTGTAGGTTGGAAACGTTTAGGACACGGTGACCCGCGAACGACACAACCCGTTCAGTTGAGAATAGCACAGGTGCAATCTCATGGACTCGGTTCTGGTTTGATATAGTCAGAAGCGCGGATTCAACTTCGCTCAGTGCTTGACCCTTGCGGGTCTTCATCGTGAATCCTGCTTGCCTGAGTTCGAGGACGAGCTGTTCCCTTTGGATGGGTACGGCTTGACCGAACAACATCTTGAAGAACACTTTGCCATTGAACCAGTATTCATCCAGCAGTCCACCCATCTTCTTTTCTTCGTACTCCTTTACAAACGAAGACCCGAAGATGTCACGCCACGATACGAATCCTTTTCCAGCTCGGTCTGAGAAACAAACCATCCCGTCTTCGACAACCTGACAACCATCGCGGTTGACTCCGTCGTCTATCCAGAATAGTGGCCCACGTGACCCGACCTCAAATGTTCCGACCCACCTGTTTGGGAATTGGGACTCGACTCCAGCAGACACCACCTCGATCGGGATAGCAATCTCTGTAGTCTGAGGTGGTTTCTCGTTGGCTGATTTAATCAGTGCCGCTTGGTAGGTGGTCTTAGGTAGGGGTTCCCCCACCTTCTTCCACTCAGCCCCAAGCTCGAAGTATTGGTTAGCCTTCAGCGACGATGCGTCAAAGCCAGCCAGCAAACGATCCAGCTTGAGTAGTGACCGCATGACTTTCATGAACGGGTCGTACATTTCCATGGTGATTGGAAGTGGGGTTTCAAATTCCCACACCACTCTGATGTATCCTGATTCCGTGCGGTTGATCCATGTAGGTGCATGCTTACCACACTTGCCTATAAGGGTTCGTTCAACCTTGTCCCATTCGACTGGGGCATCATAGTCAGCCACAACCCCATGCACTTTACGTGGTGGGTTGTCGTTAGCTACTCTAGCTGTGGGGGAGTCACCTTCTACCATTGAGTAGAATACGTGATCTGTCTTCGCGTCTGCACACCAAGCCCTGAAGTGTTGTTTGGTTTTGAACTTAGGCTTAGGTTTGTTTAATTGGCTGAGGTCATTGCATCCCGTGACACCAGACCCCCTTAGGTTCTTTACGTAAAAATATTTCATGGTCTTATTTATCGTAGCGGTTCATGACGTGACCCTCGGCTGACAATGGAATGTCTGGAATCCACGCTGGCGGAACGGACATTATCTCCGTTACTTCTGCCAGAACTTCATCCGCCTTATTCTCATCGACCTCAAGGATCAATTCATCGTGAACATGGAACAGGATGTCATGACCCGCATGCTCGATGCGAACCATCATATCAGCGAATATGTCTCGTGCCAATGCTTGTGCCAAGTTTTCTGTGACCAAGCCCTGCCAAATCCGAACGGGTGTTCGTTTGGAGTGCTTCATCAGAATAGCGATGTTTGAAATCTTGGTCTTGCCATTGACTATCTGCTTCACTTTCTTCAGCTTGCCGTAGCGCATAGACCTCCCCGATGGGAGTTCTTCTTCTAGGTCTTCTCCGACGATCATTGATCCCTCAATGTTTTGCTTGAGCTTCTTCCAGAACGCAACGATCTTCTTCATCTTGGTTCGATACATGCTGATTGATTTCTCAGCTTCTTCTTCTGGGTATCCATACTTTGCAGCGAAGGCCGTAGGCCCCGCCATAAATCCCGAACCCAGAACAATAGCCTTAACAATTTGGCGTAGATCATTGTCGCCTGCCTTGAGGGAGCCTTTAGCGGGGTCCCACATGCCAAACATGATTGCGAACGCTTCGTAGATGTCGTCAGTCTTGCGGACTTCCTGCATCGTCTCTTCGTCCCCAGCAAGCCAGAGCAATGTCCTCACCTCGATCTGCGACAAGTCAACCACGATCAGCTTCTTACCCTTCTTGGGCACGATCAAGTGTCGGAGGTTGGCTCCAAACATGTCAGCCTTGGGTAGGTTCTGTAAGTTAAGGTTGCCACCACCGCCACTAAAGCGTCCAGTGTGGCCACCCCAATACATGATGTTGCCGTAGTATCTTCCGTCAGCCATTGTGGCTTGGTCGATAGCTTCCAGCTTCTTGAGCATGGCATTGATTCTGCGCCACTCGCCCACTGACTTAACCCACTGATACTTGGCACCGTGTTCAGCAATCCACTTCACAGCTTCGGGGTTATCTTGGGCTAGCGACGGGGGTGGCATTATGCCAACTTTACGACACTCGTCGTTGAATGCTACGCGAGACAGAGTCTTCTTCTCACCCATCCATGGGATGGCGGACTCGGCATCAAATAGATACTCTTTGACGGACTCGATGTTCTTGCGGAGTGCAGCCTGATCAATTGGTATGCCCTTCTGTAATGCCTCACGGTTGACCCTGCTGATTTCCTTCTCGGAGTCGGGCCATTGGTCAGCTAGCTTCTGCCACAGTTGTAGGCAGAGGCGGGAGTCAACAAGTGCATACTCATTGACCTCAGCTTGAAATTCATCGGTCATGTTTTCCCACCGCTTGTTCATCATGTTACCACGGGTAGACTTATCGGGCTTGATTCCTAGGGCGACCAAGGAAGACCCAGCTAAGTTTCGTGGTAAACCTAGATAGGCGGCCATGTCTGCGGTGCAACACCACCTATCATATTCGACGGCGGGATACCATCCTTTCTCGACCCCAAACTTGTATAGGGTTTCATCGAAGGATGCGTTATGCGAAAGAACAGTGCATCCTTTAAGCATGCTCCAGTCCCATTTTTCAGGGTGGCCTACGAATTCATATCCGTCTGATCCAACCACCGATACCAAGTAGGAATCGAATTCGGGATGGGAGAAATAGCCACGAGGGCCAAGAGTTTTAATAGAAACCGTTTTGTTGTAGAAGGTTTCAAAGTCTACTGCGTATGTAATATTGTTCATTGTTTAATGTTTGGGTATGCCTCCTAAATGTTTCGAGGCGTGGTGGAAAACCCGCACCCCTTTGAAAGGGTGCGGGTTTGGTTGAGGTCGCAGGTTGTTAACCCGCTGGCCCTTCGTGGACTACGGTGAGGTCACCGAACGGTAACTCAGGATGCTGGTCATCGCGTTCGAGTTCTGCTTTTGTAAGCAGTGCGTCTCGAACGACGTTCATGCGCATGACTTGTCCCGCAAGGGAGGCCATACCGTCCTCGGCTTCTCTGATTGTCTCTGTAAGGGATTCAATCTCTTGGTCGAGGATCTCTAAATTAGATTTCATGGTGGTGATTTCCTTGGGGGATTAGAGTCCGAACGACTGGGCGAAGTCCAGAACTTCTTGTGGGGTTTTCTCCTGAGACACCGTTAGGGTGGGCACACACCACGAGTATTTACCTCGGGACATGAGCTGTGACTCGAAGGTCCACAGTCGGGAGTTCAGGGACACCGTCTTGTTGAAGGTGGCAAACGTAGCAAGAGCCTTGAAGGTCTTGCGGTATGCATCCTTTGCAACGTTGATGCGTCCGATGGCGTAGTTGTTATCGCCAATTGGGAACGGGAACGTATCAGGGTCATCGACACCTTCTGGTTGAGGGAACAGGAGTGTGATGTCTGCCCACTCGATAATGTCATAGCCATTACCGTCTGGTGAGGAGTTCAACGTGCTCATGACGTCAGCCTCTTCTCTGGTGTTGGCGATCTTAGGCATGACGTCGTCGTCAAACGGAACATCTTCACGCCACTTCTTAATGGCAGCCAGAACGATGCACGGACCTTTGGTGTCGATAGTTAGGATTTCGTGGGTCTTATCTAAGACCACTGACCCTGTATCGAAGTCAATGTCACTTGTCTTCTGGACAATGTTGATACGGGGGATGTCGATGTCGTTGGCGTCGATTCCAGCGATTGTTTCATTTGGGGTAGCGAGTTCAGTTGACTCAGCGACGGCTACTTCTTTGGTTGTGGTGGGCATAATGCTTAATGGTTTATTGGTTTGGGTTGTTAAGACAACGTATAACGCGTCTCGTTCTTTTTTATGATACCTGCAGATTCGCAGGTGTCAATAAATTCTGAAGATTTTTCTCCTTTTAGACCTTTGTCGGCTGTAGAGCCTATTAAGTCTGCGGTCTTTCTAAGCGGAAACTTAGCAGACTCTATTAAAGTTTTTTCATCTACGCCCATGTCTCGGGCTATGTTCATCATGGTCTCGTTGTCCGTAATGTCGGACGTAGCACCCATTGATCGGAGTCGGATGTTTGGGAACTCAACACCATCTTTGGCCATTTGAACTGCTCTCTTCTTTAGTCGGTCAGCCCACGCCGCTACGATCTTAGATATGTTGAATAGTTCTTCGACGGAGGCTGGGTCATCTACCTTCTCCAAGTCGATGTTAGTGAACTCCTTACGAGCTAGGTTAGACGCTACGTCGATGACAAGGCCACCCAACGCTGGGCACCTATCCTCGTGTCGGCAGAACCTACAGTTTTGAGTCGGCGTACATGACTTAACTGGCGGGCATTGGCCTCCACCCCATAGAGGTCTGGTCGCTTCACCGTTCTTGATTACGTCAGATAACTTCTTGATCAGCTCAGGTAGCTCACTGCGCTCGAAGGTTCCGCGTTGTGGGAATGCCCCACGTTGCGGCACATAGAAAGCGAAGATGATTGTTTCGACATCGGGGAACATCTGGAACGCACCTACGGTGTATGCCATTGCTTGATAGTTGTCCCGTGGTGAGTCGATGGTGCTGATGCCAGTCTTGTAGTCACCCATCACGGCGATCCTACCTTCGTCAGCCGTAGTGAATCTGTCACATGTTCCAAAGGTGCTCGTGCCGTCGAGGGCTACATCAACTTGGATCTCATAGTGCTCAGTTCTTTTTTGGTCTCCGAAGGTTTCGGCTAGGAACTCGTCTTCCATCTCCGCGCATCGTTCGTATAGGTCGACCTCTTTATCGTTGTGCAATGCACTCGGGTCTCTAACTTCTAAGGCTTCGTGGATTCTAGTTCCCATTTCTGCGGCTGGTGATGTTCCATCCTTGCCGTGGTATCCTCCGCAGCCAGCAACATACTTCAAAGATGAAGGGCTAAATGGCGCGTGACCTCGGTCTGCGTGTGCTTGTTGTATTTTTTTACTCATGGTGTAGTGGGGATAATGTTTGTTGGTGATCTTCTAAATAGGTTATCATGTTTCGTAGGGTGTCTGTGTTGTCTCGGGCGAACCCTAGGGCTGAGTTACATGGCTTGCATATGACTCCTCGGTAGACGTCGTGGTTGTGACAGTGGTCAATGATCATTGGGCTAGTCCCGCCCTGTTCGGTGAGTGGGTCGGTGCATATTTCACAGTGCGTGGTCGCCACGGCTTGTTCCGCCTGTTCGGGGGTTAGGTTGTATCTGCTTCGGATGTTTACAAGTCTTTTAACTTCGGGGTTTGCCTTGTTGTATCTCCTGCCTTTCTTATTGCGGCAATTCTTGCACTGGGTTTGGTATCCGTCCTTGTCGACATGCTTGCGGTGGAAACACTTCTTCAAGTCCTTCCTCTTGTTGCAAGCCCCACATACTCTAGTCTTGGGTTTTTTCATCTTCCAATGTTTTCTGGAGGTTAGCTAGCGCACGCCATGCAACCTTCGCTGCGTGTCGAACACCGTCTTTATCCATGGTGCCTACTTCCAGCAGGTGTCTCGACAGCGCGTCAAGCTCATCACCACTTTTGGATCGGTCCCAATGCATTGGTTCGTTTGGGTCGTTGTGTTGTTTGTTCCCGACGTAGGAGCAGTGGGCTACTTCTAAGAGGGCGTCGGGGAAATAGTTTAAGACTCCTGAATAGAGAGGTCGTTCTTTTCGTTGTTGGTGGGTTAGCATGTTAGTTTGTTTATGGGTTCAGTAGTTTAATTGCTTCGGTTGCTTTCTCGGGGGTTAGCCCAGTGAATGAGTCGGTTTGGACTAAGTGATCTTTAAGGTGTGCCATGTCGCTGCCGTCGTCTAGGATTACAAATCGCTTCAGGTCGAATGCGAGTGATAGCGGGCTGCGTGGCTTGGTGAGTTGATCGTCTAACCAGTGCTGAATTTCGACCCCTCGTTCCTTGGCCGTGAACAGCCCACTCTTGGTGGACTCAACCAACTCAGGCGTCTGCCCGATGATCTTGATGTGGGACTCTAGCAACCTGTCGCGCAACCTGTGCAGCAGGTGGGGGTAGAGCCTCCACGTGGATGACACAACGATACCTGCTTCGGTGGCTCGGACTATGCCGACCAAGTTGACGACGAGGTTGTCTTGTAGTCCACGGCACATGCTTGGGGTGTATTCGCAGCGGTTAAGGACACCGTCTACGTCTAGGAATATTAAGGGTTTCATGGTTGGTTAATTATTTTGCATGGTTCTGAGGTTTTCGAGGCGGCGTTGCATTGAGGCCATAACATGTTCTTCAACAGACCCGTTGGCAACTAAAACTTTTTGCATGGCGTTGGACTTCATGCCATTGCGGTGGATGCGACCCAGCACTTGGACGTAATCTTTTGCTGAGAACGCTGGACTAATCAACGACACCCTTGGTCGGTTGCCGTGCATGTCGTGCAGCGATACACCCGTGCCACCCGCTGTCGTGTTGACTACGATGCAGTTGGTCTTGTCTGATGTGAAGTCATCAATGGCTTGCTGGCGGTCAGTCTTCTGCGACCCTTCGACACGGTCACATTGCAACCGCTGGCATAGTGCCTCTACGGTGTCGCGGAAGTTCACGAAGATTACCACGCTGAGTCCTTCGAGCATCAGGTCTTCTGCCATCTCCGCTATGTCGGGGGCTTTGAGTCCTTCAGCTAACTGCCTCGCCCTTAAAATGTTTGTGAGGATGTGGTCACCCTCGGTGATCTTACCTTCGACGATGTATTCCTCAACAATCTCGGGGGTGATCCCCAGCTCCTTGTAGGCTCGTTTGATCTTTGCTGAATCTTTAAACTGAATGGGTTCGATAAATATTCTGTTCTCCTTGAATGCTTCGGGCAAATCATCAACAGACAAACGACAGGTGTTGTTGCCATACATCGTCTCACGCACCGTCTTGAGTGTGCTGCGCTTGTTTAGCTCCCACTGACCCCAGAAGTTCTGACCACAGCCGTGGCGCGTCATCCACGTAGTCCAGCTCGGTTGAGTAATTGTCCCTTGTTCTCGTAGCGAACGGTTAAGGTTATGCAACTCCAACATGTATCCTAAAGCCCGCATCTCTGTCGGGTCTTCCGCTGCCGTGGCAGACATGCCGTGGATCGAGAACCCTTGTCCCTGTAGTGAGATAACTAACTGAGCGTTAAGGGTGTAGGGTCCCTTACACTTGTGAATCTCATCGCACAGGATTAAGGTTTCAGGTGGGATGTTCCACTTCATAATCTTCTTGCCGCGCTTGGACATCCACTTGGTTCTACCACCGCGGATCTTTTCAAAGTTCATGACGAACAGGGGTTCAACCCCAGCGTCTGCTAGTTCTCGTTCCCAAGATGGGATGACGGACTTCGGACATAGAACTGCGACTGGGCAGCCGAGTTCTCTAATCAGATGCGCAGCCACTACGGTCTTACCCGTGCCTGCGTCTGATGTATCTAAAGTGTTTCTGTTTGTTTGTTGGACTTGGAGGAAAAAATCCTTAGCCTCAACTTGCTTAGGGAATAATGTTTTCATGTGTAATGCTTAATGTTCTTTCATACATTTACCACGTCACCCCGAGATTACAAAGGAAAACTTTAAAATATTCTCTCTTGGAGTGCATACTGCGCCACCAAATAAGCATCTACGATACCAATGTGTGGGGTTCTAGCCCTTGGTTTCGTAGGGTCGTGCCACTTTTCATCAGGCTCTAACTCCTGTGCGGCGGCAAGGGCAAACTTTTTTGACTGCCCTTTGGGGAACTTACCCAGCATGGACTTCTGCCAGTCTCTAACTTGGATGTCGGCAAACGGCCAGTGCATTGTATTACACATGCCCTTGAGCATACCGTAGCACATAGCCATGGATCGCATGGACTGCGTTGAAGGTGCTCGGTGTAGTGGTTCCTCTACGGCTATGCCAGTGGGGTCGCCAAGCCACTCGATCCACTTGGCTGTGGTCACCACGTCCAACTCACTGCGACCCCCTCGGATCACGGCAGGCAGCGGGGCGTAGTCGATTAGGTTGCCGCTCTCGTCGATAGCTACCAAGGCACCTGATGCTGACCCGTTGTCGACCCCCACGATCATTACAATGGTAGGGCTGAGGCTGCAATAATAACGCCGTCACCATCCTTAGGTGCAAAGACGTTGTGGCCTACTTCAAGTGACGCAAGATAGAACACCTCTCGTTGGGTGTGTGGGATGACACGGAAGTGCAACCCTTCACGGGTAGCTGATCCATAAGATGTTTCTCCTGCGGCTGACACCTTACCACGAGTAATCACGGTAGGGTTGTTGTCTGGTTTTCTATTCTTGAACATGGGCTTGTATGTCTATTACTTCGGCGGCGGCTGCCTTGTCTTTCTTATTTTTCAGGTCTTTCTCTTTGTTGATTGTTGCCCGCTTCGTAGCGGCTGCGTCGTTGAGTATGTTGATGTCGATGGATAATGAACCCACCCCGCCACCTCGGTTGTCGTCGAGGCCAAAGTGTCGTCGGGCTATCTTGTCTAGCACTTCCATCTCTCTGACGTTGCTTGGTGGCTTCATCGTCTGGATGCCGTCTCGCATGAGACGCACCGCATTCGATGCCATGTAGCTTTGATACTGTTCTGCTGGGGTGGTCTGGTTGACCGCGAGGTCTGCGATACGCTTCGTTTCTGCGGCCTTAGCAGCCACGTGCGCTTCCTCCACCACGGATGGCACCTTGAACGCCTCGAACCCATCGAAGATAGACTCGGGTTTTGCTTCCCCCTCCTTGAGGTAAGGCTTTGGGTTTGGCACCGAACCATTTTTCTTGGGTGGGATTCCTGCATCCCGCAACCAGCGGCGTAAGGTTGATATGTTTACCCCACACTCCGCGGATATAACCTTCAAGGTGTAGTCCTTGTTATACATATCCATGGCTGTATGGAAGTGCCTAGCCTTCTTGCCATTGCGTCCGTAGGGGTTAGCCACCTTCTTTTTAGGCTTTTCAGAGTTGTTACTCACGATGCTATCGAGTATAGTTCGTTCGCACACCTTTGCAACTCTAATGAACACTAAACTTAACCCGAAGTATGAACCAACTGTGGTTCCTTCGACAAGTCAAATGGACGTGGGGGGCCTTGAGGTCCCACCAACCAGTCTCCTAACAGCCCTACTTTATGGGTTCGCCAATCACACACATACTCCTGCAAGGGAGTATTACTTTTGGCGGGTATGCGATGTGCTATGGAACCGACCAGACCTCCCTGAACCCTTGATGGTAAGGCACCCATGGGCTACGGCGATGATCAAGGCGGCCATTGAAAACAAATATTTATCCGTGGGTGGTGCAGCTTCTAGTTCCAAGTCCCACACCATGGCAGCGTGGGGGATTGTTAATTGCTTGTCTCAGCCTAAAGACACGCTGGTTCTGATGACATCGACCACGTTACGGGAAGCACGAAAAAGGATTTGGGGTTCAGTGATCTCGTTGCTCGCGGTCATTGAAGATATGCCATTCAAGATTCGGGATTCGATTGGGAACGTAGCTTATGTTACAGCCAACGGGACGCTGATGGAGAAGTCAGGGTTGTCATTGATCGCAGCGGAGAAGTCCCGCACGAGGGAAGCAGTCGGAAAATTTATTGGTATTAAGAACAAGAAGGTGATCGTCATTGGTGATGAGCTTTCTGAACTATCGGAAGCTATTGTGCATGCTGGTCTTACCAACCTGTCATCCAACGAAGGATTCCAGATGATTGGCATGAGTAACCCAAGCTCACGATTTGATGCATTTGGTATATGGTCTGAGCCAGAAGATGGTTGGGACTCAGTTGATACCAATATCGCCGACACATGGAAGACCAAGTGGGGTGGGAAGTATATTAGATTTGATGGTGAACGTAGCCCCAATATCACAATGGGTGAAGTTATTTACCCATTCCTGCCACGACAAGATCAGATCGACGAGAAGAAGGCACTACTCGGTGAGCTGTCTCGAGGTTATATGCGAATGGTTCGGGCTGTGTTCTATGACTCGGATGAAGACGAAGGCATCTATTCGGAGACTGAGATCACCAAGAGTGGTTGTCAGCACGAAGTAGAGTGGGGCAGCAAGCCAACCAAGATCGCAGGCCTTGACCCTGCGTTCACCAACGGCGGTGATAGAACCATCTTATATATAGGCATGGTGGGTTACGACAAGCGGGGGCAATACGTGTTCCAGCTAGATAAAAGTTTCCAGATCATGGACGACTCGACCGATAAGTCCCTACCCCGATCGTATCAGGTTGTGCGACAGGTTAGGGAGATATGTGAAAGGGAGGGCGTAGCCCCCGATGATCTGGCAGTTGATGCCACTGGTGCTGGTTCGCCCTTCTGTGACGTTCTGGCGGGTGAGTGGTCGCCTAGGTTCCTACGGGTCCAGTTCGGTGGTAAGGCGTCTGACAAGCGTGTCAGCGTCAACTCACGGCAGATTGGTACGGAACTCTACACCAACCGAGTCTCCGAGCTTTGGTTCGTGGGAAAGGAGTTCATGCGCACGAAGCAATTCTACGGCGTAGACAATGATTTGGTGCAAGAGATCATCGGTCGGAACTACGAACTGATCAAATCGGGATCGCTTCGAGTGCGGATAGAATCCAAGGGTGAGTTCAAATCTAGGCTGGGGCAGTCCCCCGACTTGGCAGATGCAGCCTTCCTGTGTCTCGACTGTGCCCGCCAAAGGCACGGGTTGATAACCATGGAACCGCCAGAGGAGATACAGTCGGGGTCTTACCAGAGGCCGCCGCGGAACATGAGGGTCATGAAAGATGCACTCCACAACGCGGATTCATACCTGCCGTAGATTCCCATTAATTAAATAATGATCTCTAGAAAAAGTTTATATAGGGTATGTACAATGAGAATAGCTAAAAAAACTTTTCCCGTGGAGGCGTTATTTAATTAATGGGTGGGGTTGGTAATGTGCGTTAAGTTGCACCCAACCCACCTATTGTGCTTGTTAAATCATACATTATTGTCTACTATACCCCTAGTTATGGCCGACCCCGAAAAATCGCTATTGGACGCTGACCTAGAGAAGGACGAGCTTCTTGGATACAAGAAAGATTTTGCAGCATATCTCCGTGATATAGACCTAGAGGACCAAGACAAATTTTTCCAAGAGGGCATATATTCCCGAGGGGAAGACATAGGGGTGTCCAAAGGGCAGATCAACCGATTTCTAAACAACAGGGATAAAGACCCCGACGCACCAACAGGCTCGATTTACGAACAACGAGACGCAGCCGCCCGTGAACGTAATGACGAACAGGCTGGCAACAGAGGGGCAACCAACACCAAAGGTCTTGACCGACAGCGTTACATTCAGGGCACAGACACTGGGGCCACCCGAAACCAAGGTAAGCGCAGCCTAGAAAGTGAGCAGGGCAGAGCAGAACGCTATGCTCGACGCGCCCAACGAAAAGGCCACTTCAATGTAGCGTCACAAATTTTAGCTGGGGCCTACGGTAAAGAACTGAAAAACCCCGTTCCAAATATCAAGTCGGAAGATTATCGGGAGGAAGAAGAAGCCAACCGACAGAAACTCCTCGCTGACGAGGCGCGCAGACGGGAAATCGAAGCCAAGTCCATGAACACATACGAAGAAATGCTGGATAAGATCAGACGCCGACGCAACGAAGAGACCGACGAGACTGAATAAACATTTTAACTATGGCTGAATTTTCATTTGCTGACGACATTGCCCCACTACGGGGCAATCATTTTAACACTTCTGCTGGCCTATCATCGGCTGAGGCGGTGTCTTTATCACGTCGTTATGCTGCTGACTCGGCACCCATCATAAAGGACACGATGCAGATGCTCGAAGGCCTAGACCAACGACGTCATCGTGACCTAGCCTACGAGCGTCAGAAGACCATGCTCGAAGATGCCAAGCTCGAATCGCAGCGGACCCGCGAAAGGGAGTCTCGGATACCAGAAGTCACCAAAGGGATAACCGACATCTTAGAGGACAAAGAAACAGACCCTTTCCAAAAAGAAGAACTACTTTCTAGGTATGCGCTGCGCTACCCACGCATGGCATCCAAAGGTGTAACAGGAGTCCTGTTCACAGCAGCCAATGCCGCAGTCAGTGCCCAAGGTCGTGGCATAGCTTACCGCCAAGGTAAGGAAGACCGTAAGTTGGCCGAACTCAAAACATGGGCCACACGTGGTATGCCTGACGCAGTAGCATTCATTGCAGGCGATGACGGTGAGATCACCTCTGACGAAAATCGTAACATTGCACTCGCTGGCCTAGTCAAGCAGTTTGGTGAAAGCAAAGCCAAAGCTGTCAGCGACAAAGCCGACCACAAGTCCGCAGTCATCAGGGCCGAAAAAGAAATCACCGAGGGTTACAAGTTCCTTGAGGGCTTACGCTTCGAGGAACCAGACGATGCACTTATGTCCTCTATACTCAACAACGGCGCAGCCCCAGTTGAGCAGGAAGATAAGCTAACTAAAGACAGTCGGGAATCCTTGATCACCCGCATGAGTAAGATCACAAAGCAATCACGCGAGAAACTCCGCAAGTATTCTGACGCTGATCTACTCGACACCGCTGCCCTCTACTTGAGGAATCAGCAAGAGACTTTACAACACGCGACGGGTTCTACACCCCGTCCTACTTCCAAGGCCTACAAAGGCTTCGGACAGTAGAAACCAAAGTGTAGACCACCCACCACCCAAAATAAGTTACAGCTATGTCTGAACGCACCGAACTACTAACACCTACGTCTGCATCCGCAGCCCCCGCCCCTGAATTTCAGGGTTTTTCTGAATGGTCCCTGAA
>TARA_R110000772_G_scaffold170819_1_pt1 | contig 15331 bp, 27 predicted proteins | sample TARA_R110000772 | Tara Oceans TARA_R110000772 (sample SAMEA4397948) | marine metagenome | biome: Polar Biome; feature: [SRF] surface water layer (ENVO:00010504); material: water (ENVO:00002006), including particulate matter (ENVO:01000060) such as... | depth 5 m | reverse complement strand
TCTTAGAAATCCTGTAAGAATCTAAATTTACTACATTGCTCATTTCTTATTCTTATCCTGCTTTATGTTTTCACTCATATGAAGCCAATCAATATCATCCACTTTTTTTTCAGTGTTAAATAAATTAATTATGGCAAATGCAGTATCTCTCCAAGTTATCTCTAATTTTTTATCAAGTTTTTTTAAAAATTTAATCATTTTCTGATTCCTCTATTATATTAATAATCGCATCCCTATCATCATCAGGGTGCAAACCTCTTTCTCTTCCTATTTCATTAATATCATCATCAGTAATAGTATCAATGATCAAATGCTCATTCATCCATTTCTGATTAATTCCATTTTTAGCAAGTTTATCTTTTAATAATTTTTCTATATTCATGTTAGTGAATCAAATTATCATCTAAAGGAACGAAAGCCATAAAAGGTTCTTCTTTGTATCCTTCAGGTTTCCATTTGACTAACTCTCTCACTTCCCCAATATCTCTGTCAAAAGAAAGTGTATTTCCCATGTTATCGCATATAGCTAAAATACAAACACCTGCAAATGATTGTGATTGTTCTTCTGTTTCAAAAGAAAAATATCTATTTTCTTCGTAAAGCAAACCATTATCATCAACATACATAATTACGCCTTCACCCATATTTACAGAATCCATAGCATTGCAACCCATTACATCAGCAAATTCTTTAGGGTCTCCATTGTTGTTGATTGATTCCCATCTTACCTCTTGATTCACTGGGTCTATGACCACCACATTAATTAGATTTGTCATTACTCAACATCCTCTTCACATACATTGTGACTCATAAAAAAGTTTTCTATAAGTTTACTTATTCTTGGATTTATTTTTGCGTATCCATTTTCAAACCTAGCAATCATGCTTCTGTTTGGTTTTCCATTAACTACATATCCAAGATACTCAGCTAATTCAGTTTGCGATACTCCATATTCTTTTCTTAAACTGGACAATTGTTTTGCATCTATTAGTGCCATATTAATTTACTCCTATGTAATTAATGCTTTCTTTTACTTTATGTCCTTGTGACACAAGTTTGTTTTTTTTGATCTCTACTAGTTCTTTGTTTTTGCTGGTCAAATGTTTCCACCAAAAATCACCTGCTTCTAAATATACCCATAGTTCGTATTTCATTATTTATCCTTACGCTAGTCTGTCTATTTGTGTAGCAACATCATCAAAGTTAGCATCTTCTAATGCTTCTGATGTTACGTTAAGGATTGCACCTAAGTCCCACTTAGTGAACTTACTGACTACTAAACCAAGTGCTTCTGTATCACTTGCTTTGTAACCATTTACATATGCTTTCTCTTTGATTGCGTCTAATAAAGTAGGTAGTACTTGTGCAATCATTTCGTCTGTGCTTTTAGTTGTATCAATTTCAATATTCATTTTTTTTCCTTTTTTAAATTTCAGTTTGTCGTTCATGTAGTTATTATAACAACATGGGTTACAAATACAACCCTCCTAGACAAAATAAACAAATTATTTTTAGAAGGGCAAATCACTATCTGTGTCATCTATCCAGTTGTGATTACCTTCATATAATTGCTTTGCATATTTCTGACCTGCATCAGAACTCATTCCATAGTGTTTAAAGAATTTTTCTTCCGTGCCGAATTTAGTATGCAGTAATGAGTGGTGGTAATAACACAAAGGTATCACGTCAGAGTCATCAGCTTTCACTCCCATGCGTTTATTTGTATCTTTAAACCCTTTGTTAGGCTTTAATAAATGATGAGCTTGTACGACCTCTGAGTGGCTGTAAAACCCTGCCGACCTAATAAAGCAAGGCAAGGTTCTAACTAACATCAGATGCTTTGCATCAAGAATTCTTTTTGACATATTCTAAAAAGGCAATTTCTCTTCTTGTTCTTTAACAAAAATCTCATCATCTTTTTCTACTAATTGACATGAAGTAAAGGGTAGTCCGTCTTTTGCTTCTTTCTTACGTCCATAAAACTTATAGACCTTATTATCAATTGTTACATTTCCACTGATATCAGGGCTATCTTCTGAAAACTTTTTATCATTAACAAAAACTAATCCTACTGACATTAAAAGTTCTAATTTTTTTTGACCTAGATTATTTTCGCTTTCAACAAGTGAGAAATATCTTTTTTCTTCTTTGTGACTATTTTCATCAGCAAATTTCCATAACATAGAGCCTTTGCGTAAAATTTGTGCATTGTTATCAACCCACAAAGCACCACTTTTTTCTTTTTGTTCAAATTTCTTTTCTTCTGACATCTTATACCTCTTTTTTTATTATTAATTTATACTTCCAACCACTACTATTGTTATAGTTCCTTTTCTTTTCCAATACTTCACCTAATGGCAATTTATATTTTTCCCTGTATTCAGGTTTTCTAAAATCACGCATAGATGCAGTTAGCCCACTTTCGCTACATGATTTTTTAAACTTGTTAAGGATAAATAATCTTAGTTCATGTGGTGTCCACCAGTTACCTTGTGCCATAACCATGTACACACAGTCATGCAATGTAGGTTTATTTCTGTGCTTCATCTTTTCCTTCATATAAAGCTATAAGCCTTTCATATGAATCTTTGATCTCACCAGTACTGGAATCTTTTGCTTTTTTAATTGTGTCTGCATTAGTTTTATAAACTTTTTTACTAAGAACATTGTTAGCATCTTTCATCATTCTTCCACAGTCTTTAAGGTAATCCTCTTCACTGTCACGAGATAAAATAACTTTTCCATTTGTTCCAATCATTTTGTATTTGCCTTTATCTCTTTGCATAGCAGTTTCTCCATCATCATCAGCTGAGCCTATTCCACATGCCATAGATAAACTATATCTACGACTATAGGTAAGTGCTGAGCCAAATGCTTGTGGGTCATGTTTATCAGCAGGTACAAATACCTCACCAGCACTTAGTTGTGCTGAATGACCATAAAAAATAGTTTCACATACTGCACCTGCTTCGCTGTGTTTACTATTTTGTTGAAAGTAAATACCATTTCTGTTTAGTGGTTCTTTTACTGTATTAATTACCTGTTCTAAAGTTGCATAACCACTTTTAAAAAAAGGATTGTTTGCATCTTTTGTAGCATGTGCTATTTCTTTTTGTGCTTGTAATAAAGCTTCTATCAAGTTATTCATATATATTTCCTTATGTATTCAAATCAAATAATAATGTGGCACCTTTTCTTTCAGTGTCACTCCATTGATTCATAAAATCTTCATTAGATATATCAGGTTCTAAACAAGACATAGCACAGACTTCATGAATATCACTAGAAAATGACAGCAGTTGCCACATTTTCATTGCAATTCTTCTCATGTTTTTTATGTTTTCATCAACATTAGTAACTTCTTTACTAATTAATTCTCTTTTATACTTTGTGACATATACATAATCTACAAATGGTCTTTTGCTTGTAGCTAATGCATACATGCTTAACTGGTTTTGATAATCAGTTTTTATTATTTCTTTGGGCATTATTCCTGTTGTTTTTAAATCTCGTACAGTGTCTTCATACAAAATATCAACTATTCCTTTAAATGGTATAGGTAGATCAAGATATATTTCCACCCATTCTTGACAAGCAATTGGTTTCCCAAACTGTCTATACATTGGTATTATTTTTTCTAATACCTCGCCTACAGATATTTGCTTTTCTAAGCATTTAGCAAAATCATACTTTGCTTTTTCTTCCTCAATTTTTTTATATATTTGATCATATTCATTCATTGCTGAATCAATACATTCATTTATAGAAGCTGAAGTCATAACACCCATAGTTATACCTTGCTCTATAGCAATTCCATAAGTCATAGCTGGGGAAAAAATTTTATCTCTATATCCTGCTATATTGACTAACCACTTAGCAGGGTTTTTTCTAAATTTGTTTATAGCTGAAGGGCTAAGATATTTAACCCCATATTGTTCAAATGCTTTGTCGTTTGTTTTCATAAGTAATTTCAAATTTCAAGTTATGCACTAATTATAAGGACAAACTGGGTTAATTGCAAATTATATGATAGACTGGAATTTATGAAACTATCAATATGGCTAAAAAAAGAAGGTCTAACCCATGATGACTTCCTTTTATATTTGCAAAACAATGATGCCAATGTAAGTAAAGGTGCAATTGATAAATGGTGCAACGGTCAAAGAATTCCTAGAAAAGATGATATGCGTAAAATTTATACAGCTACCAATGGCGAAGTTACTGCAAATGATTTCTATAATATATAGGACTTGAATTTTTGTCCTAACTAGCCCAAAATGTCTGAATGTCAATTCAAGCATTATCGTGGTGTATAAAAAAAGATATACCGAATCCAACAGCAAAATTAGTACTAATGATTCTTTGCAACTACGCAAATGAAAATAATTCTAGTTATCCAAGTGAAAAACATTTAGCAAAATTAGTAGGTGTTTCTGATAGGTCTATACGCAGGTGTACAAGTTTGTTATCTGAGTTGGGGTTATTAAAAATAGAGCAAAGATTAGGAACAAGCAATTTATACACCCTTTTATTGGGGGTGGACACCAACGTCCTACCTGTTAGGACACCCACGTCCTATAATACTAAAGAAGATACGAAAGTTAATAAAGATAAGGGGGTGGACAAATATGACCAAGACTTTGAGGACTTTTGGCAATCATATCCAAGAAGGATAAATAAACATCTTACACATCAAAAATATATAGTAGCTATAAAAAATATTACACCTAAAAAATTAACAGTCTGTGCAATTCGTTTCGCAAATGAAACTAAGAATAATAAAACAGAAGAAAAGTTCATACCACATCCAAGTACTTGGTTAAATCAACGAAGGTTCTCGGATTATGAAAATCAGAATATAGAAATTAAAAAACAATCATTGAATAACCTAGCAGGATAAATTATGAATATTGAAATTAAATTAAGAAATGAAGGAATAGTATTAAAAAATAATGAGGTTGGTACACAGAAAATTAAATGTCCAAGTTGTCAACCAAGTAACCACAACCCAAAAGATAACCCATTAGCACTAACTATTGAAGCTACTGGTAATGTTGTTTGGTTTTGCCATCACTGTGAATACACTGGTGGATTTAATCCTAATGGCAATATCACTACATCACAAATAAACAGAACTGAAAAAATATATGTACCACCTGTTGTTCCAAAAGAATTACTAAAACCATCCAAGATGTATTCTTTTTTTTCAACTAGACACATAAGCAAAGAAACTGTTGATGCTTTTGGTATATACATGGAGAATGATTATTGGATTGGGTTACCTTATTTTAATCTTAATAAAGATATTGTTAATATTAAATATAGAAGTGCTGATAAGAAATTCAAACAATCACCAAATGGCAAAAAGTCTTTATACAATTATGAAAGAGTACACAACGAAGAAACTATTATATTTGTAGAAGGCGAGATGGATTGTTTAGCAATGTATGAAGCAGGTTATACAAATGTAACCACTTTACCTGATGGTGCACCTAAAAATGCAAATCTTAGAGAAGATGATAAAAGATTCTTACCATTAAAAAACTGTAATCTAAAAGCAACTAAGGTTATTTTGTTTGTAGATAATGATTCAGCAGGTAACAGTTTACATAAAGAGTTATTACATAGATTTGGTAAGGACATATGTTGGTATGTGGAAAGACCACAAGACTGCAAAGATGCTAATGACATACTTATAAAACATGGCAGTGAAAGATTAAAACAGGCTATTACAAATGCAGTTCCTTATCCTATTGATGGTTTATATAAAAGTGGTGATTACACTGGTGCTGTTCTTGATTTATATAATGGCAACTATGTAAAACCTGTAGAGATCGGTTATCCAAACCTAGACGCAATATATAAAATCATGAAGGGAACATTCCACGTTGTAACAGGAATACCTAATCATGGTAAGAGTTATTTTCTAGATATGATATTAATAAAACTTGCTAGAACTTATGGATGGAAGTTTGCTTTATTTTCCCCTGAACATTCAACACAAATGCATTTAAGACGAATGGTTCAAATGGTTGCTGAAAAACCCTTTGATATTGGTGAAACGAATAGAATGTCTACTAGTGAACTAAAAGATGCAATGCATTTCTTAGATGAGCATTTTTTCTTTATAGAAACAAAAGACGAAGTTCCAACCATTGAACAAATATTAACTATAAGCAAAGGTGCTATTTTAAAACATGGGTGTAATGGTGTAATTGTTGACCCATTTAATGAAGTCAATGCAACTCGTACAGGTGGTAAAAGAGAGGATGAGCATATAAGAGATTTCATATCTAAATGCAAAAGGTTTGCAAGAGTGCATGATATAGTTTTTTGGGTGGTTGCTCATCCAACTAAGTTACAAAAAATGGGGGATGGTGGATATACGCCACCAACTGCATATGATATTAGTGGTGCTGCACATTGGAATAATCAGTCAGATGTAATCCTTACAGTTCATAGAGACTTTGATGATAATACAAGTGAAGTCATAACTAGGAAAATTAGAGAGCAAGACCTGTATGGAAAAATAGGTAGTGCTAAGTTTAGTTTCAATAGTCAAAAAAGAATATTTGAGCCATTTGATGATTATTTTGGTGACTTGGATATCCCACCACACTGGACTGAATAACTAGAAAGACTATAACCTCGTTAAGGTAAGACTATTACCTGTATACTAAGATACTTATACAAGGCTTGTCAGACAATCAATTTGTCTATAAGATAACCCAATATGGATATTTTATACAAAAAGACAGAAGATATAGTTCCTTACTTCCAAAATCCTAGAGTTATATCAGAAAGTGCTATTGAAGAAGTAGCTAAGTCATTGCATAAACATGGATTTCAACAAGCTATTGTAATTGATGAAAACAATGTCATAGTTGCTGGACATACAAGATTATTGGCTGCAAAAAAACTTGGTATAGATGAAGTACCTTGTAAGATTTACACTGATAATGAAATAAATATAAATGCTTACAGATTAGCTGATAATAAAGTTGGCGAATTGACTGTGTGGGAAGATAAAATTTTAGAACTAGAACTTGAAAAACTACAAGGCATAGATGTTGCAGGTTTCAAAACACAAGAAGTGCAATTTACACCTTTTGACACATCTTTTGCTGATGTTAAGATAGAAGAAGCACAGGTTGGATACAGTGCTACTGATTTAACAAATCAAGTTCCACTTACATTCTATTTAGAAAAACAAGACAGAGAGGAAGTAACCAAGATTTTAGAAACTGTAAGGGATGAAAAAGATTTACAAACAAAAAATAATACACTTTTATATTTATTGAGGAAAAACAAATGATTTTAATACCAAACCCCACTCATGGAGAAATTATTGATCAAATAGACTCTATGTATCCAACAAAAATGATCTCTATATCTGATAATTATGATTTAGAACCCACAGTTGGAAATATTTATGGATTTGTAACAAAAGGCTCTTTTGCAATAGATACTGGTAATAGAGAATGGATAGTCAAAGAAGGCGATTTCTTCACTTTAAAAACAAACCCAAATGAAATGACTGAAGCATTTATGCAGGATGATGACTCACAAATGTTTTGGATTGTAAGATATGGATTCAATGGAATTGATATGGTCGGTGCTTCTGAAAAAAGTGGAAGGCTTTCTTACATAGATGGTTGTACAGATTCATTATTGGTTATGCCACCAAGACTTGGCGACCCATGTTTAAACTATTTACATTTCCCTATGGGAATTGACCAAACACAGCATCTACATCCTAGCATCAGAATGGGTATTGTCATTGGTGGAAAGGGCGAAGCTTTTCAAAAACCTGAAGGCAAGAGGACAGGATGGGAAGAGGATTTATCTAAAGGAATGATGTTTTGTTTAGAAGAAGGTGAGGTTCATAGTTTTAGAACTGCGGAAAACTATATGGATATAATTGCATATCACCCTGATTCAGATTTTGGTCCTAGCGATACTAACCATCCAATGCTTAATAGAACTTATATAAATCATGGAAAAGGGTAGGTTCTAGGGTATTAACCTTAGTGCAAGAAGCTACTCACAAGCCTTAGAGAAGGTGAATTTATGGGAAAAATAGCAAAAAAACGAGATATAAACAGAGATGTATATACATTAGCTTTAGAGCGTATAAATAGAACCTATGATATTTTTGATAATGTAGTAGTTATGTTTAGTGGTGGTAAAGACTCTACTGTCTGTCTTAACATGACACTGCAAGTAGCAAAAGAACGAAACAAATTACCACTACAAGTCTACTTTTTTGATGAAGAAGCAATACCATACGAAACTATAGAATATGTTGAAAGAGTTGCCGATCTTCCAGAAATAAAAATGAACTGGTTATGTTTACCAGTAAAACACAGAAACGGATGTAGTCGTAATCATCCACATTGGTGGCCATGGGCACCTGAAGATAAAGAGAAATGGTGCAGACCTTACCCAACACATAAAAGCGTAATAGGTTTAGATGACATACCTAACTTCCCTAGAAACATAGAAGAGAGACCAACTGTTCCTGAATGTAACGGATTGCTTTTCCCACCACAGGACTGGGGCGAGGTAGGAATTATAATGGGAATAAGATCAGAAGAAAGTCTTATGCGATACAGAACAATTTTACAAACCAGTGAAAAAAGATATGAAGATTATATGATTAATCTTAAATCTAAAACTGCGTTAGCTAACTGTGTCAAAGTATGTCCAATATATGATATGAAAACTGTTGACGTGTGGAGTGGTCCCCAAAAATTTGGATGGGATTACAACACAACATATGACATTCTAGAAAAAGTAGGTCTTACACATTTACAACAAAGATGTGCTCCCCCATATGGTGAAGAGCCTATGCGTGGATTATGGCAGTACTCTATAGCTTTTCCAAAACTATGGGATAAGATGCAAAGTAGAGTGCCTGGAGCTGCAACAGCAGCAAGATACGCTAACACTGAACTTTATGCATTTGGTGGTCTTCCTGATAAGCCAAAAGATACCTCATGGGAAGAGTTTATACAGTACTTTTTAAACAAGCATCCTGAACCCTATAGGTCTAAAGTTGCAGAAGTCATTAATGGATTTGTAGGCAATCATTATAAGAAAACAACTGAACCTATGATGGGCACACATCATCCTGAGTCTGGAATAGGTTGGAAGTTTTTATTGCGTATAGCTATGCGTGGTGATTTCAAAGGGCGTAAACAACCAATGTTTACAAGTAATAAAAAACAATATGCTGCACAAAAGAAAGCATACGAGGTAGAAAGACATGGTCAAAAAAGGTAAAGATAATCAGCCAATAAACGCTATGCAATGGGTGGAAAGGTCAAAGCTGAAAGCAAACGACTACAACCCTAACAAAGTTGCACCAGTGGAGTTAGAGCTTCTTAAAACCAGCATTAAGCTGTGTGGATGGACACAACCAATTGTAATAAGAAGCACATACGAAATTGTAGATGGATTTCATAGATGGACTGTTTCAGGTGATAAGGATATTTCTGATCTCACAGACGGTTATGTTCCTGTAGTTTTCTTAGACGAGATGGTAGATGAAGCACAACAAATGTGTGCAACTATAATTCACAACAGAGCAAGGGGAAATCATGGAATATTACCTATGACTGGTATCATTAGAAAGATGAAAGAAAGTCATGACTATACAGATCAACAGCTTATGGATTTATTAGGAATGGAGCAAGAGGAAATAGATAGACTTTATGATTACAAGCCTATGACTGAAAAAGGTTCACAAGAAGAATTTACGAAAGGTTGGGTTCCTGATTTAGAGGGCAGGGAATTTGACTGATACAACTAAAAAATTTGATAGTGATACATACAGACCGTTACCAAACTATCTCACAATTAAAAAAAGTAGTATAGATGGTTTGGGTTTGTTTGCTACAGAAGATATACGTGCTAAAACATTTATAGGCAATACACATTATAAAATTGATGTAAATGCTCAAGAATGGATAAGAACTCCTTTAGGTGGATTTATTAATCATTCAGATAAACCAAATTCTAAAATAGATTTTATTGAGGATGTAACAAGATGTTTATCAACTATAGACGATGTCGCAAAGGGCACAGAAATAACTGTTTTCTATACCCTTTACTAATTACTTCCAAGACTTAGATTCGTAAGACAGGGATGATTGATTCTCTTGTGCATGTAATAGTGCTTCATATAGAAAATCTGAATCTAACTTGTTAGCAACATAACCATCAAGAATACAATTGAAGTAGCTAGAGTGTGGCTCACCATACTGTGTCCTATTCATTGAATAAAACATCACATCAGCATTGTTACCAAAATCATCTGCAAGTTTTCCACCCATCTTTATAGTAAAATACTCTTTACGATATAAATGCGGATAACCCTCAAAGACATCTAATGCTTGTTCACAAACATCAGTTATATCCCAAAGAACACCCTCAACTGAATCATCAAGGCTGTATTCAATATCAGCAACCCCTTTAAATACTAATTTATAATTTGGTAAACTAAACTTCACAACTGGTTTAGCATTAGGGCATCTGTATTTCATATTTTCTATATTAAGGTTAGCACCATAAGCAAAGTAAAACATTACACACTCCTCATAATAAGACCATGTCTAGCAAGGTCATCCACAAAATGATGTGGGTATTGATCTCTGATAACATAACCAAACTGCGTATTGATTCTACTAGAAGTATCTTGTAACCAGTCTGTAAAACTAGAACTTGGTGCTAGTGATAACTCATACAATGCATAAGCTATGTCCTCTTTGGTGAAACCTCTAAGGATTCCACCACCTTTTACTGTATATTCTAACTGCATAATTCTCTCCTTCTTTTTGTGAAAAATCTTTTTACTGTTGCGTCAACTAAACTACCATCTACTTGTCCCAAACCTTTTAACATCAAGTTAATTTTGTCTTTGTAAGTATCTTTACAATCAAATCCTTTGACCTTAACGCTTCTCATTTGGTCAGCTGCTTGAACCATTGTCATTACTAGCTTTAACCAGTTAGCAATTTTATCTGTGTCAGTAGTACCTGCATGATGTCTAAATTCAATAGTTCCATGCTTCCAAAATGAATCAATATTCAACTTTGTGTATCTAGTACCAATGTGTCTAGAAATACTTCTAGCATTTCTTAATGAATCAATAACATCAAACGCATTTTTTAGATTGTCGTTATGTGTAAAAGAACCAACTGTAGACCTACAGTATGTGTTATTAGACATTCTTCTAGAAGTTGGCATAACACTGTCAATAGCTTGTTCAAATTTACAGTATCTTTTGTAAAGATTTCTAAAGTGTTTGATCTTCCAGTTGCTAACACCTACATGAACATGCAATCCACAAGTTCTGTTGATAGTAGCACCAGTATTATTAATAGAGTCAAGAACTAACATTAAGTCTTTGTATCCTTGCTCTCCTTGTAATATTGGCGATACCACTTCTAGACCATAACCAGTACCACTAACTGATGAATCAGTTTTAAGTCTCCACTTACTAGAATCACAATCGCTATAAGAAGCACTATACATTCTTATAGAAGCATTATTGTTTTGTAGATAGTTGTTGATTTCTTCTACAGTTGTTCTTTGATTGTTTTCACCTATGAATTCAATCTCTACTCCGAAAGTTCTATTATTATCAAATGTCATTTTTTCTCCTTTTTAAATATCATGTTGATGTAGTTATTATAACAACTAGTTAATCAAATACAATACACATGGACAAATTAATCTAAGTTTTTATTTCATAGTCTTTTGTAATAATTCCGTGTTCTTTTGCACCTCTAAAATGTGCCTTCACAAATGTATGTTTGCCGTTATGTAGTTTTCTTAAATGTTTTCTTACACTATGAAATGCAGTGCCAATACTTCTAATATTGTTATTAGTATTATTGCTTTGTGCAGGTTGGTTTCCATACATGTTTATCTTCAGTTGTTTATGTTGAAAATTTGGCTTTGCCCTTAATACACTTGTCGTAAACTTAGATTTTATATCTAGCCATAAATTACTTCTACCTTTCACATTTTTAGAATCTGATATTTGTGGATATTGCAAAAGAATCATTAAGGTAATCCATTGCGAAGACATACACTCTACAAAATAATTTAACGCTTTGTTAGTGTACCTATTATTTATATCTACACTGGTATCTACAAATTTACTCATTGGACTATCCATTAGCCAAAACGTGTAAGTGCTTCCTTCATGAAAGGTAAAACTATAACCATTTATATCTAATACAAAACAATCATCCTCTTTAACGTAAGCCAACATAGTCATCATTAAAACTGGTTCTTTTGTATCCTTCGTTATGTCACCGTCATCAAAACATAATATGTTGTACACATACTCATCATCTTCAACTTGTAGGAATGTACTTCTGTAGGGTGCGTATATTTTAAGATCGCTTTCAATTGTTTCAAATTCCTTGTCAGTCAGAAATTCAGTATTACGTTTATCAATATAAAACTTTGATGCTTGGGATATCGTCTGTGCAAAACTTTTTAACATAGCTTTCATTTCTACATTAGGTATAAGCGTCGTTCCATCAGCATCTGTAGAAAAATATGTAGGTACTTGTAATAGCTTAGCTAATGCTCTGCTCTTAGGTGTATCTAGTTCTTTATCTATGTCAGATTTTGGAGTCTCTACTAATTGATGTAAATGTAATATTTTTTGTAGTACTAAGTTATTCACGTTATGACCTTCCCAGTAACTTTATCTATAACAGCAAGTACACCAAAATGATTTTTTAGAATCCATACTGTATGTTTCTCTTCTGAATCTTTCTCACTTGGGTATGAGTGTTCGTTACTACGACCAAAGTTGTCATATATATAACATGCCCACTGGTAGGATGCTTGTTCAAATGTTTTAGCTTTCATACTACACCCACCCACGATACTTATTACCCCATAAGTCTGTATGTAATGGTGGCTCTACATAGTCTTGATCATACCATTGGTATATTTCTTTTTTATGTTCTATCCAGTCACTACCATGTATGCACTGCATTTGTATATCAGCTTCTTTAAAGCCAAAAGTATCTACATGGTTTGGATAATCAGTTTTAAGTAATTTCATTACTATAGATGTTCTATTCATATTAACTCCTTTTTTAAATTTCAAATATCAATAGTTGTAATTATAACTATTCTAGAAATAATTGCAAACCCATTTTGTATATTTGTATTTATGTATGCTAGACTGTTGAGATTATTAGAGACTTATTGGTTAATTTTTAGTGGCTAAAACGAACAAACTTACAAAGGAACTTGCAGAAAAGATACGAACTGAATTTGTACAAGGTATAGATTTAGGAAGTACTGAACGTAAGTACCAAACTATAGATGCACTTGCGATCAAACATAAGATTGCTAGAAGTACTTTATATAAGTGGTCACAAAAAGAAAGTTGGAAATCCCAACAAGAAAGATTCCATGATGAATTTATGCAGAAACTAGATGCAGAAAGACAAAAGGAAATGGTAAAAGAATCTAAGAACTTAGATAGCAACGCATTAACTATGGCAAAGATAATGTTTAACGAAATAGGATTATTATTTCAAGAGAACAATACAAAACGACAACAAGGTTCACCTACAATGACAACCCAAATGTTGAATCAAATAGCGACAGCAAGTCTACAAGCACAGAAGCTTGGTAAACTAGCGTTAGGCGAATCAACAGAAAACATGAAACTAAATGCAGAAGTTACAGACACAGATGCCTTCAGAGAAGCTATGGAATTGCTTGACACGGTTGCAAGAGCAAAGTCAAAAGAAAGCGATAACCCTGTACACTGATTGGCTCAAAACAGCTAGACCTAAACAAATAGCACCACTAGATAAAGATTTTTTTATTTGGTTGATATTAGCAGGTCGTGGTTGGGGTAAAACAAAAACAGGCGCACAGGATATTTCAATCTATGCCTTAAGAAATCCAAATACAATAAGTGCAGTTGTTGCACCTACGTTTGGTGATTTAAGACGTGTATGTTTTGGTGGTCCATCAGGATTATTATCTATCATTCCCAAAGAATGCATGGACACTACATTTGGTACTAATGGTTTTGCTGCATCTAACATGGAGATCAGATTAGTTAATGGCTCTAAGATAATAGGATTTGCAGCACATAGCCCTGAACGATTAAGGGGTCCACAGTTCCATAGAGCTTGGTGTGATGAATTAGCATCTTGGCAGTACCCTGATGCATTTGACCAGCTTATGTTTGGTTTAAGACTAGGTGACAAGCCACAGTGTTTAATAACAACAACACCTAAACCAATAAAAATACTAAAAGACTTAGTTGTAAGACATGACGTTCATTTAACAAAAGGCAATACGTTTGAAAATCAAGCTAACTTAGCTGATAGTGCATTAGAAATGATGCGTGAAAGATATGAAGGAACTGCATTAGGTAGACAAGAGTTATACGCTGAAATACTTGATGATGTAGAGGGTGCTTTATGGAACAATGAAATGATTGAATCTACAAGACTAAATCAAGAAGAGGAAAGGGATTTAGTACAAATCATTGTTGCTGTAGACCCTGCTGTAACAACAGGAGAGAACAGTGATGAGACTGGAATAATGGTAGTAGGCAAAGACAGAAATAACGAGTATTATGTACTTGAGGACTTATCAGGGAGACATACTGCTGATAATTGGGGTAGAATTGTATTAAATGCTTACTATGAATGGGAAGCAGATAGAATAATAGCTGAAGTTAATAATGGTGGAGACTTAGTAGAGAAAGTAATAAGGGACAAAGACCCTAATGTTTCTTACAGGTCAGTTAGGGCTACAAGGGGTAAAATGTTAAGAGCAGAACCTATTGCAGCACTATACGAGCAGAAGCGTGTACATCATATGGGTATTTTTGCAGAATTAGAATCGCAAATGTGTTCATATGTAGGTCAGCTTAAACCAAGTCCTGATAGATTAGATGCTTTGGTTTGGGGATTGACTGAACTTAGCAAATCTAAAGGGCAAGTAAACTGGAGAATAAGCTAATGGCACAAAAAACAATATTTCAAAGACTTTTTAATTCAAAGACTTTAGAAACAAAAAATTCAAACATGATGGGTTACTTCGGTGTTGGTACTGAAGAAGCAAAAGTATACACCTATCAACAATTAGCTAAAGAAGGATATTTAAAAAACGCTATTGTATATAGATGTGTTAATGAGATATCTAAAGGAGCAAGTGCAGTACCTCTAATTTTAAAGAATGGAGATGAAATTGTTGAACAACATCCAATTATTGACCTACTTAATAGACCCAATCCACTACAATCATACTCAGAGTTTTTTAATAGCCT
>TARA_R110000772_G_scaffold203215_3_pt1 | contig 15334 bp, 29 predicted proteins | sample TARA_R110000772 | Tara Oceans TARA_R110000772 (sample SAMEA4397948) | marine metagenome | biome: Polar Biome; feature: [SRF] surface water layer (ENVO:00010504); material: water (ENVO:00002006), including particulate matter (ENVO:01000060) such as... | depth 5 m | reverse complement strand
TTTGGGTGCCGCATCCTCATCTGCTTTTGATTTAGCTCATATGAAGGCTTATCCCTATCTTCGAGTACGATGAGCGTGGTTTGCTTTTGTCCTTAAGCGATGGAAAGGTTTATTAGACGTTATTCTTTTTCTCCCAGTGACTGCGATGCACTTGTTGCTTGGTTTGAAGATAACCCTGACTTTCATACGACTGCTGTAATTAGCAACAATTCAGGTTCAAATATTGTTGACTACCGTGTTAAAGACGCTACTTGTATAAACTTAAACTTAGAAGATGCGTATGGTATTAATACAAATTTTTCTTCGTTTTTAGATTTTCTTTGGGAGTCTGTCAATAGCTATGTCGCAGAGTTTATAGAACTAAGCTATATGAATTTTTCAATGCTCGAGGCTTTTCAGATATCTCGTTATACCCCACCTGATGGCGGTTTTCGAGCCGATCACTGTGAACGCAACGACACTGAATCTGCACCTAGATTATTGGTGTGGATGCTTTATTTAACTGATAACGGCCTGGAAGGAGGAACTAACTTTAAATATTTAGAACACTCTGAAACCGCAGAAAAAGGTAAATTATTAATTTGGCCTCCTGACTTTACTCACACCCACAACGGCATAGTTGATACTGAAAAATATAAATACATTATCACTGGCTGGTATAACTTAGCTTCTTTTTAAGTATGAACCGTCTTTTAACTGGAGGTACATCTCTCAATTCTTTTATTAAAATTTTTGATAATTTAGTACCTAAATCTCTTTGTGATGACCTTATTCATGAATACGGAAATGATCTTGATGTTTGGAACACCTCAGCAATACTCGGTTCTATCGATAATCCCAACCAAGTAAAAAAGTCATTTAGATCTTCGGAAGGTGTAAATATTTCAGACCGCAGTGTCTTGAATAAAAATTATAAAGTAAGATCTGTCTTAGATAAAGCAGTATTTGACTGTGTGTCTGAGGGGATTAAAAAGTATTCAGAATTATACCCTGATATTAGAATTACTAAAGATACAGGTTATGAAGTACTAAAATACAGCTCAGGTGGGTTTTATAAACAACACGTTGATTCTTTTAATCAAAAAGAAATAACTCAAAATGAGGCTGGTGAGCTTGCTGTTTTAGGCTGCCGAGAAATAAGTTGTGTTATTCAGCTTAATGATAATTTTGAAGGAGGTGGATTGAGTTTTTTTGATGACACACATCGTATCCCAATTAAAACAGGCTCAGCGGTCTACTTTCCTTCTAATTTTATGTTTCCGCATCAAGCTTTAACTGTTACTAAAGGTTTTAGATACACTATAGTTACTTGGTTTAATTGACTTTAAATGTAAGTAGAATATATGTAGCCGATCTTTTTATGTGAACGAACGGGATTATCTCTTCGATCTCAGCTGTTTACAAAAAAAATTTGCTAGAAAAAGATTTCGAAAACAAATATTCGAAGAGTGGAAGTGCTGCGGGTATTGCGGAAAAGAGCACCCGGAAACTTTAGATCACGTGTTACCAAAAGCTTCAGGTGGTCTTACGACTCGAAAAAACTTGATCGCCGCTTGTGGGGAATGCAATATTCTTAAGGGCTCTCAAGATTGGATTTGCTGGTTTAGATCTCAGGATTTCTGGACAATTGAACGCGAAAATAAAATACTTCGCTGGATAAACCAACCAGATGTTGCTACTTTCTCTTCAACACCTGGTCCTTTAGAACAAACGCCTGCGGCGACTTAGTTGTTTTTAGTGTTTAACTTTTGGACTAAAAATACCCGCAAGTTTTTCAATAAGTTTGTAAGCTTTTCCATAGATCTCGTCATCTTTCGGCGTGGGTGTGAGGTTGACGACAACCAGAGCAATTACATGCAGGGCTCCCGCTACAGCTACTATCTCAGACCAGTTGTCAGTAAACGACATTTGAGTACAGATGCGATAAACTCAGTATAACTCGAAATTTTAAGATGCCGGACATTCTGGATGATGCCGTTAAGTCGATTATGAAGCAAAATCCAAAAATGGAAAAGGATTCTGCTTACGCTATTGCTGTTTCTACTCTTCAAAAATCTGGAGATTTAAAGAAAGGGACATACGACTCGACCGAAAAGGGTAAGCGTCGTGCGGAGATGTCAAAAGCAACAAGAGCAAAGACTAGAGCACAAAAATATAAAACAGAGAGAAAAATGGGTAGGAAAGAAGAAAGAAACACCTCAGGTAGGAACTGATGGCTGAAACCGCTAAAAAGAAGCACCCAGAAAAGTGGGTCAGAGCAAAACGGAAAGCAAGAGCTAAGATGGGCGGGCATAGTGCTCGCGCAATGCAACTAGCAACTAAGTACTATAAGGACGCAGGAGGAAAGTATGAGGGCAGTAAGTCCTCAGAAAATAAATTGTCTAAATGGTCGAAAGAGGACTGGCAGACAAAGGAGGAATATGAAAAGAAATAAAAGTGAGCTTTTGCTTGAGAAAAAAATTACAGAGGTGAACGGCAAGTGCCCTCTGGCGACTGTTGATATTGAAGAAAATATCAAAAATAGAGATTGGACTATAGAAAACTACGGATACGGTCCTTTGAATCCTGCTGTCCCGGATCCAGGTTTTTGGGAGGAAAAGGCAGAGCTTTGGAGCACGGATTTGGAAACAGTAAAAACAGCTAGGTGCGGTAACTGCGCTGCGTTTGATCAATCTAATGTAATCCTTGGTTGTATTGAAAAAGGGATTAATGAAACAAACGCTGCTGATCCTAGAGATGTCATGGAGATTTCTGATTTAGGTTATTGTCAGTTATTTAAATTCAAGTGTGCGGGTGCTAGAACCTGCGATGCATGGCTTTTTGGGGGTCCGGTTCGTGACCAACAAAGAGAAGCAATGCCTGAGACTGAGACTCAAAACGAACTTACTGAAATTGTCGGTCAGCTAGACAAAGCTTCTCAGACACATAGAAGTCAAGCCAATAGACTAGAAATTCTTAAAAATTCTCTTGGTGGTTATGGCCGATAAAGCAAGAGAAAAAGGTCGCACCGAGCGTTACCTGCCAAAAGCAGCGTGGGCTGAGATGTCTGCTAAAGAAAGAAAGGCGACAGACGAAAAGAAAAAGCAAGCCACTAGAGGCAAACCGGTTAATACTCATGTAGCAAACACTGAAACTGCAAAACGCGCTTCTAAAAAAGCGAGAGCTTACAAAAAATCCAAGGAGGCATCATGAGTGCAGAAAACTGCTGGCCCGGTTATGAAAAACAGGGAATGAAACGAGGTAAGTCAGGCAAGATGGTCAATAACTGTGTAAAAGCAGCCTCAGCTAAAAAGAAATCAAAAGCTTACAAAAACTCTAAGAAAACATAATGAGCGTAGTAAGCTGGGTTTTTTAAAACAGTATGGATCACTTTATAGGAAAGTACAAGCTAAAAGAAGAAGATCAAAACTTGTGTGATGCTGTAATAAATTGGTTTAACTCTGATAACTGCGACTCTTTTTCTGGGTTTTCTACTGTAGGAGGTAAAGCAACCGTAGATAAATCTCTTAAAGAATCAGTAGATATAAGTTTAAGTTTGACGGAGGCGTACGCGATAGAACCGTTGATCAAACCTCTAAATTTTTTATGGGATTGTGTGTGCCAGTATATCGAAAAATATGAAGAATTAGACAGAATGGCTTTTCGCATAGCTCCTAAATTTAATATCCAAAAGTATATACCTCCCACAGGAGGTTACAAGGTTTGGCATTGTGAGAGAGCTGGAGTAATAGATCACGATAGAATTTTAGTTTGGATGCTTTATTTGAATACGGTAGAAGATGGAGGAGGAACAGAATTTAAATATATAAACCGTGTTGAAAAAGCAGAAAAAGGCAAAATGTTAATTTGGCCGAGCGATTTTACTCACACCCATAGAGGAGTTATTTCACCCAGCGAAGAAAAATACATCATGACTGGGTGGTACGAACTAATGTAACTAAAATAATTTAAGAAGTTCTAGAGATGTTTAGGAGGCTCGGCAAAGGATCCATTCTTACCCTCCCACCAAGAACTCTTAATTCTCATAGAACCGCCTAACAATCTTTGTGCTTCTGATCCGTCAGGCTCTTCTTCAGAGTAAATCGGTTTATTTTTCTCTATATCTTCTGCTTCCCACAAAGCTCTTATGGTTTCTACGTCTTCATCTACTTCTTTTAAAGCTATTTCTGTCCTAAATTCAATCCAATCAGGCTTACAGTTTTCTAAAATTTTGGCTATTAAAGGCTGAAATTTTATTTTTGGCGAAAACCGTGCCCAAAACATTATCAGCTCATAGACTAATGCGTTGAGTTTGTTGTAGCTTTTATTCCTTACCACTTGCCTTTTAGAGTCCTTCGATTTTAATACCTTAATCTATCTGCGTTATTATTAACGAATAGTTCTCGTATTAGCCGTGGCTCAGACTACCTTTAACCGCGAACTTGGAGCTAACCCCCCAGGTATCACTAGATTTGGACAGTTTCGCACAGCGAACGGCTCAAACGTCACGGTAAATTCTTATCGTTCGTTTGTAGGAGATGGGAGTTTTCCCTTCTCAGATGTTTACGAGCTAACTTATGGCTCAACTGGAACTGTATCTTTTACTTTGGATGCCGGTGCGTTTGCAGTCAGCGGATTCACAGTTATCGGTTCAGATGGAGTCAGTAAAGGCACCGCTACCAATCCTAAGATGACTCGACGATTGTCTAGCGTTCTTTCCTTCTCTGGTTCTAGTGGAGATACAGCTAGTCTCTACGTACATAGAACAGATCGAAGTGCTACCGAGTATCGTGTGCAAGCTGCTATTGCTTGATGTCGGACACAACTGAGGTTGTCTCTAGAGCAGCAAAAGCTATAAATTTCTTCCCTGAAAAGTTCGGGGAATCTTTTTTAGCGTGTATGTTTGCCATGACGAACGGTGACGTGTCGGTTTGGTCTTACAATCATGTAAAAGTTGCTTATAACACAGGAATAGGGACAGCTATTACCTTTTCGATTTGTGTCCTTCTTCTTAAAAAAATAACTCCTTTTAAGACTGTATTGCTCACAGGGTTCTTAACAGCTATAGCTGATTTGTTTAACCATCCGACACATTACGGTCACTTTGGAACTGAAGCTCTTGTAACCGGATTACTTTCAGGTTTTCTAGCGTTGATTTTTCAATTATTCTCGGTAAGAATGCGATCACGTTAAGGAAGTTTTGTGCGTTTGTCGTCTGCTGGCTTAGAGTTGATCGAAAGTTTTGAAGGACTGAGGCTAGAAGCGTATCCGGATCCTGGCACCGGAGGTGATCCTTGGACAATCGGTTATGGACACACAGGCCCTGATGTCCATAAAGGGTTAGTTATCACCGAAGTAAAAGCGAACGAGCTCCTGCGTGGTGATGTTGAGAGATTTGAGCAATGTGTCAGTAGTTTTGTCACACCCTCAATCAATCAAAATGAGTATGACGCGTTGGTATCTTTCACTTACAACGTTGGTACTACTGCGTTTGTAAACTCCACACTGTTGCGGCTTCTGAATGCGGGTGAGCCTCGTTCAACTGTCGCAGAGCAATTTGGTCGCTGGGTAAAAGGAGGAAATGGTGAGACTCTTGCTGGTTTAGTTACCAGAAGAGAAAAAGAATCTAAGCTCTTTCTGACTCCCGTAAAAAAAAACACCCTCTCTTAGGCATGTCGATTTTAGCTAAGCAAGATACCTGGCTTAAAAAAAGAGTAGCTGACTCTCAATCTTTAAAGGCAGAGGAAAAACTTTTTGTTCCCCAGGGCTCAGCTTGGGAATGGAACACCATCACGATGACTGCGGGCAGCAATCACGACATGGTTGTTTTAAAAGCCGATCCGAATAAGAAATGGTATATGTTCAGAGATCACTGGAAAATAATCAATGATGTTGTAAAGGGGTCTGTAACCGCTGCTCCTTCAAATGAAATAAAACTTTCAGTTCCTTACTATTCTCAACGAGATAACTATCGAGACGCTGACCGCACATGCTTTAGTTCGAGCTGTGCGATGCTTCTAAGTGGGCTTGACCCAGACGCAATTGATAACGATGACGCGTATATCAAGACAGTTTTTGAAGTCGGAGATACAACAGAAGCATGGGTACAAGTGGCAGCGCTTGAGAAGTACGGAGTTGATGCTGCGTTTAAACAAACCGGAACTTGGAATGACGTTGAAAGTCTTCTTGCTAATGGGATACCCGTTCCTCTTGGCATACTGCATCATGGGTCTGTCGATCAACCCAGTGGTGGAGGGCACTGGATCTGTGCAGTGGGGTTATCCGCTGACAAAAAGGACGTCATCGTGCACGACCCTTTCGGAGACTTAGATCTTGTTGCGGGAACCTACCTCAGTTCTAATGGTAAATTTCTTCGTTATTCCAAGAAGAACCTCGGTCCTCGATGGGCGGTGGAGGGCTCTGGCTCTGGGTGGTATATTCAAGCTTCTCGTTGATTGAACATGTATTCTGCAGACCTGGCTGGGTGGGATAACGACGCAGAAAACCGCAAGGTTGTTTTTATGGATCACTTGTATAAAGAGTCAGGTCGGACCAACGGTCTTTATACAGGTTTGTGGCAGGATTTCGTAAGCAACTATAAGGACGTCGAAGAAGCAAAAAAAGCAAAGGCTGCTTATTTTGGATTAAAATAAATCCATGGCTGAACGTAATTATCGTAAGGAATACGATGAATACCATGGGACTGAACGGCAGAAAAAACGTCGTTCGGCGCGTAATAAGGCTCGTCGATATATGCAAAAGAACGGTCGAGTTTCTAAAGGAGACTCCAAGGAAGTCGACCACAAAAATTACAACACGGAGGACAACCGCCCTTCGAATCTTCGGGTAGTAGACAAAAAAACTAATCGTGAGAAACAACCAAAACGAGGTTAAACTGTAAGTATGCAAAACTCTAATTTGCTCCAACCTCCTGGTGGCTTGGGTCCGTTAGCCGGACTGAAACCTTTGGGGATGCCAGCGTCTAGTCCTCAGTCTTATTTGAATAGCGACATCAGCATTTCAGCTCGTCGCGGCGCTTACATGGATGACGTAAATAGGGTTTTGGCGCAGTATCAAATAGACGCTGGTGAATATATGCGAGCTCCCGTCGACCCTCTTCCTTACCAGACGGGTAATATTGTTCAGTCTCAAGAACCAGTCGGACCTGCTGGGTATAACCACAACGGCATGCTTCCATTGCCTGGTAAAGCAGCTGATATGACTGATGCTCAGTATATGCAAGCGATGGCAAACCAGATGAATCCTCAGATTCGTCAGGACGTTGCGACTCTTACTATGGTTCCTCAGCAAAGGTTCTACGACCCAGTAACCACTGAGTCAATCATGCCATTACATGATGAAAGGATGCCTGATAACTTAAGTGTTCAGGAACAACTAGCTAGAAAGGAAGGAATCATCAAATGACAATGCCTGGACAGAGCGAACAGATGCGTTTAGCTGGGATGCGCCTGGGTATGGGACCTGCTGATGTTCAGCGCATGGTCTCCAATCCAAGTGAGATTACTAAACGACTTAAATATCAACAGTCGTTCCCACGTAGTTGAGCTAGTGTGCCGCTGTGGGAAACACAGCAATGCACACAGCCAAGCTTGATTGGATTACTCCAGACGCCGAAAAGATTATTGCTCGACACGCTCGTGTTTCGACTAGTGATCCCGATCGAGAAGAGTATGTACGTCTTCTTAGTTACTGCATCAAACACGGGCATTGGAGCATTTTAGAACAAGCAAACGCTTCGTTTGAAATAATTACTTCTCGTGCTATATCAGCTCAAATCTTGAGGCACAGAAGCTTTTCATATCAAGAATTAAGTCAGCGATACTGTAATCCTTTTGAAGTTGTTGAAAACAGTCACGACCGCCCCTCAGAATTTTCAATTCGAAAACAAGCAGAGAAAAATCGACAGTCCAGTACAGATGAAATTGATCCTATTTTTCTGGCTGACTTTCGTGACCGCATCTATCGGCTAGACGCAGAAATTTATTCTCTTTACTCTGAAATGCTTGAGGCTGGTTGTGCTCGAGAATGCGCAAGAAATTTATTGCCTTTATACACGCCCACAAAACTCCACATGCAAGGCACGATCCGTTCGTTCGTGCATTACGTGGGCCTCAGAGCAAAAGAAGATACTCAGTTGGAACACCAACTTATCGCTCGCCAAATTGCGATGATCTTAGGTATCGAAATGCCCACCGTGACCAAGGCCGCTGTGGACAGTGATGATCCTGCTTTGGAAGGTTGGAAATTCCTTCGTGTTTTGAATTAGCTTTAACTTACTTGGTGTAAGTGCGGCCTCGATAAACAAAGGTGCCGTGCCTTTTTTTAAAACCAAAGACAGGTGTGTATTCAACACCACGGTAGTGAGTGTCGTTGATACGTGCTAGCTCAAGCTCTTTACGAGCGCGGGCCATTTGCTTACGAGCGTTATCAAGGCTCTGTGCTTGGATAGTAGTCATTGGAAACTCCTAGTGAGGGGAAATTTCCCGTTCCTTCAGCACTTAACTTGCTTACTTGCGTCCCACTGATGTCAGGGGATGAACGTATTAGTAATGTAGCTATAAAGTTGTGTTTACGGCAAACATTCTTAGCTTTTGTTTGACCTAGTCAGGATTTTTTTCCGCATCTTCAATCACTTGAATTTCTTCTTCCCAAAGATCAAGAGAAGTCTCCTCCTCTATGAAATTTTTAAAGTTTGACAGGGCTTGCTCGAGTAGCTTTTTTTCTTCCCCAGTGAGCTCTTTATCTTCTTTTGGTTCAGATGTCATCATGACCCTTTAGATACGCTTCACGACACATTTCGTTAATTTTATCTCGAAAATACTTAACCTCTTCGTCAACGAGATCAAGACTTGATACGCAGGAGGATAACTCAAACCCGTCTTGTTGTAGTGTCACCCTGTACATAGTTTTACATGGTAGCAATTCGACGACGGGCTCAGACTCTGTCATTAGTTCCACGCATTGTCGTTAACATCTCTGATCTGCTGTGCGGGCATTGTTGCTTGCGCAAGTTGTGCAGCTCTTAAAGCTTGCCTATGTGCTTCTAGCTGTTGGTTTAGCTCAGCTGTTTGACTTGATACCCAGTCCTGAGCATTCTTCGAAAGTTCGTCTAAGACGCTTGCTGAATGCGGAAAGTTAAATAAAACTCCGACTCCATTTTTATGAGGAACTTTAGAACCACCAGTAGATTCTGCCAGTGAAGTTAAAAATCCGTGGCTCTGGTTTACGCTTATGTTTGCAATAAATGAGAGTTCTGTTGGATCCACTAAACCTCTGTTTCTTTCATACATAGCACTGAAAGCTCCGCTTACTCTTGCCGAGGTTTCTTTGCTTTCATTCCTTTTCGTTTCCCGCCTCTCGATCGCAGCACTCCCTGCAAAGACTCCTCCGATGAAAGCCAGGGGCGCACCCACAAACTGAGGCGCAGTGATCGCTGTAGCAATCGCAGCTGCTCCACCAGCGATAACGGTTAGAGGCTCTAGCTTAAGTTTGGGCATCGTGTTTTAGGAATGCGGCTTCCCACTTGGGGTCGCCTGGGTTTTGAGCGTAATCAACTGGGTTAGGCAGACAATCGTTTCCGAAGGCTGCGCGATCTGATGTTACGTCAAAAGGTTTGATGCGTAAACCTCGAAGTGCAGGCACACCTTGTTTTTGTGTCTTTTCTATTCCCTTAAGCTTCAGGATGTTTTTCATTGTTTCTACAACTCTTGAAACAAAATTAGGTTTCGAACAAGCTCTGTAGCCACACCCTATGCAATAGTTCTGATAGCTCGCATACAGCTCTGTATATGCGTTCTTAACATGCAGACCAAGCTCTTGCTCGTCAAGACTAGGCCGAAGTTTTCCTCTACCTACGATGGTCGTACTGTTAGGTGCATACAGAATGCACTCATCGATCCAAGCGACGAACGGATTATTGAGACGAAGCGCTTCGATGTCAGTGAGTGCAAGTGAAGGAGCGTGGCGGACAGGACTCGCAAAGACGCTACGCATTTCAGACTGAGGCATAGATAACGCCCAGGTGACAATACCGGAGAGCTCTTCCGTAAACTCACCGTCAATCGAGCTAGAGAAAACGTTAAGTAGATTTCTTACTTTTGTTGGGTCGACGACCTTGTTCATTGCAATGGTCAGACGACGACGCTCAAGTCCACTTGTGTTGTCGCCGGAACTGATGTGTTCGTTGGATGCGATGCAGACCAGGCACTCAGGCTTAAATTGAATCGAGTCTTTTCCATACTTTTTCTCAGCGCGGATGGTGTCACTCGCTGAAGTCAACTTCTTCAACGTGTCCATTCGCTTGTTGTAGTTTGATTCGTCAGCCAGAAGAACCAGTCGCTTACCGATCAGGTTGAAGGTTTCAAACTTGTTGTTCTCTATCTGTTCAAGACTCGTAGATTGAGTTCCGTGGTACCCAGCGAGAGCCATCATGAGCTGCTGCATTGTCGATTTACCAGTTCTACCAGGACCTACAAGGTGAAGAAAACGTTCGCCTGCTGTGTATCCAGTTAAAAGCGCACGACAGAATGCTCGGATCAGAACTGATTGATCGGGCTCTAAACACTCTTTAAGCCAGTCCATGAACTTGGGGCACTTTGCGTTTTTATCCCAGTCGTACGGATGGCGATAACGAAAGTAAAGGTCTTTGTTATCCCCAGGAAAAAACTCCATCGTGTCCGAGTCAAGAGCCCCGTTACGAAAAGGTATGAAACTACGCCCGATCGTAAAGATTGATTCCACACCTTCGTCAACTGACTGCAGTAGCTCACCTTGCAAGATGCTGTAGATGCTGTTGACCGTCGCGGATTTGTAGTTAGGAAGCAAACCGGCACTAACAAAAGTTTTCAGGTGATCAATAATTTTTGATTTCATGTGAGCTTCGTCCTGCTGCATCCACACACCCTTCTCCTCGCGGAATTTAAAGAAGGAGTCTTGAAAACTGTCATATAAAACTTTGTCGGAGCTCGATCGAGCTATGGCATCAGCGACATCGTTTTCTCCAAACTTGTGATTGCTGTTGCTTTTTTGCAGGTTGATCAGCTGCGTGGGGGTGCTGGGTGTCGACATAGTTGCTACGTAATTTGTTGATGATGGTGTTGGTGTGTCCTCTTGCTCAAGCCCGAAATCTTCAATTGCGAGTATCGAGTTACGAGGTTTTGGCTTTGTCTGTTTAAGAGACTCCTTGACTTCGTCAGAAGCTTTGGCGTCAAACAGGCTGCGATCGACAGCTTTAAGCCTTAGCCAAGCAGCGAGTTCATCGTGCTCGGATGCCATCACGATAGACGGCTGGATCTGGTCAATATCGCGGATGCTCTCAACGATTCGACTGAACTTGCCGTCTCCATCGGCTGGGTACTGATATATAGCATAGAACGCTTGGTGTGCGATTGTCAATGCTGAGACGCATGATGTTATATCATTTGCTTTCAGCCAGTTCGCCCACCCGATAATTTCTTTAACTGCTCGAGTGCAAGCCATCGAACGATCATCCACCGGCTCCCCGAGCAGAATATTTTTAACACTGTTTGAAAGGAGTTTTTCAAAGTTGGCTCCACTATCTTCAACGATTAAAGACTCGAGAAAAGATGCCACATCCTCTTTATCTCCTTTGTCTATCTTCGGAACCGTTAAGTAAACTTTTAGTGCTTCGTTAATTTTTGAAGTAGGGATAAAGTTATCTGAAACGTATAAGATTCCTTCTTTATCTTTAGCCCCGTAAAACAAATTTACAGCTGCTGTTGCTCTGATATCTGATCCTGGTATTTGCTTAGCAATCTCGCGTACAAACCACTGGTAAAAAACAGGATCATATATTGATTTTTCTAAACCAAAAACAAGCCTAAAGCGTGGCCAATTGTCGGTAGCGGATGGAGAATCGTACGCAACCGAAAGATAGTTTTTGCAAATTTCAAGCTCTTTGGCTTCTTCCCAAGTTATTTCTTGTTTCTGAACCTTATTACCGTCTTTATCTTTATGATCTGCCTGGTTATCGATGTCGATAATAATCAGACCTGCTTCTATCGGAGTAGTATTATTCTTTTCTCGTTTGCCGTCTACGAGATGCCAAGCACAAAGTGCGTTACGTTGTTTAACGTTGTCTGCAATTTCTTGAGAAGTCAGAATGGTTTTAACCCACCCTGAATTAAAAGCAGAAAAGTCACCACCAGCTTCTATTTTGCCTGTCGTTTTGTGTAAAGCACCTACGACTTTTGAATTCAGAGAGCAGACAAAGTTCATGAAGTTGACTGTAGTGCGTGTATTATCGCCGATTTTAGTTCGACGCGCAAGGCCGCTAAGCCTTGATCTAGGTTTTCTTTAGACTCAAGCTTTCGATGGTCTGACTTCGGTAAAAAACTTATCTACTAGCTGAAGCCAGTTTTCTTCGTCTTTTTCGACCGCAGCTTCGCCGAATGTAAAAACTTGAGTGTCGTATTCTTCGATTGGCGTACTCACGATAATCTGAGTTTTATTAATTTTAATTCCTAAACAAGCTTCAGCTGCCAATTTGTAAGCAGCTAGTTGAAGACGAGTTTTTTTTACCTTAAAGACTCCTGAAATAAGTGCTTTTTTAGTTTTTTCATCCCCTGTAAATGTCTTTCTTGGGAATTGTGCGCTGTACGGCCCTGCAGAAGTTTTAAAGTCAGCCAGAACGATTTCAGCGTTCTTATCCATATAAATTAGATCGCAACACCCCGCATAACCGTGGTTTGTTTCCTTGTCGTAGTAGAAGATACGACCGACACCATCGTCTCCAACGAACTTAGACCAGCGCGGTTGATTAAAAGGCCGCTCTGACCACAACACTCGAGCCCCGTCGAGAACTTCATCCATTCGCTCAGGAACACCACGCCAAAAAGGTTCGTAAGCGACAGGAGGTACGACTTTCAAACCACGAATATGGTTTTCTGAAGCTTCGTGAATCCAAGTTCCTCGTTGAGCAGCTTTGTCTGCTACTCCAGGGTTCATGATATTCCAGTGAGCTAGTTTCTCTTGCGTCTTCGCTGTCTGCGTTGCGGAAAGAATTGAAGTAACTGATGGGAGATAATCAGGCACACCGGGACACTTGTAGTGCCTCATGCCGTTTATAGTTTTTCTTGTATCCACCGGCTGTCTCCTAGGTCGTTTATTTTAAAGCATGCTCATTTAGGGGTTACTCAGCCTTCTCTAGATTCATCTATAAAGAACTCAGATTTATGGTAGTCAAAGTCTTTATTGCGTTGTTCTAATTCGTTTAGAATACACAGACCAGCAGAGAATGACTCGGCAACGATTTCCGCTATTTGCTCTGACTCGCGAACGTTACCTTGGTGGTCAATACACTCCTGTAGAAGCTGACTACTAATCAATATTGCAGAGATTTTTTCAAGAAGCTTGTTTGTCTCTTGTTGTGCTTCTGTGTTCTGTGTGATCAGTAACTGCAGACGGGTATTCACTTTCCGAGAAAAGAACGTGGTCGCTGCCAGCTTACCGCGTATTCAATGTTTGTCCCTTTATTTAAGTCAGCTGTCTTATCAAATACGAACCATGCTGACGTCACTGAGTCTTTTGATTTTTTTTGGTCCGCACGGAACTCAGGACGAGGATTTAATACTATCAAGCTTGTCAAACGCTTAGAAGTCAAGAAGTCTTGTCGTTTTCTTGTAGGTTCTAAGAAAGTCAAGCGATCAAGAACAATTAATCCGCGCTTGCTAAGCTCGTAACCTGGCTCAATGACCCAGTCCAGAGTGCTACCCAGTCCTTGCGTGATCGCAACACACCAGTCAAAAGGAGGTAACTGGTTCCACCATTCATTTTTAAGATAAGAAAACTCGTCAGGTGCAGTTATTATCTCTGACACGCCTGCACTTTTTAATGCGTCTTCTAGTACGCGCGAAGAACCAAGAGGAAGGAGTACTCGACCTTCACAAAGCCCGCTATCTGCAATAGGGTTAAAGATATTTGCCGGTGTTTGATAAAAGCTCATGGAAGCAGATGACGTACTTGAAAAACTTCGTGGCTACATGACACTAGACCAGGAGTTCCACCATTACGACTTTATGAGTCGTTTGAAGCAAATCGAGGATAAGGATGATTTGATCCAGATCTTAGACCTCTTGCATTCAAACTATTTGATTCGAACCAAGCTGTTTACTAACCTGGCACAGCGTCTGGTTCGAGATGGCTACGAGCTACCAAGCTTGGCCGACCTGTTAGTCAATAAAAAGGAGCCGTTTTAATGGCTCCCGGATTCCCTACTCTTTTGAGAACGTTGGTGCTCTCCGTAAAACTATACTTCTAAGCCAGCCGCCTTCAGAGCATCCTTTTGATCTTGAGTCAACTCTTTAACTTCCGACTTCAGCTGCGGAACTGCTGCCTTAGGGTCGCCAGCCCCAGCAGGTAAAGAGCTGAGACTGTTGCCTTTGGCCGACTCAAGCTTCGGGTACTGGTCGTCAAAAGCTAACTTAATCTCTGTGTGATCGCCTCCGAAAGGAAGCTCCACCAGATTCGCACCGGAGATATGAGAACGTAATGCAGCTGATACCAACTCTCCTCCGTCACCAGAAAGCCACGTTCCAAGATCACTAACCAACGTTTCTTCATTCTTGCCGTTTATTGGTCGGTCCAAGAATTCTAAAACGTTGTAGTTCACCTTCCCGGTATCAGCTCCGGTCGCGGGGTCAGTCTGTGTAAAGCTACGCCCAACAAATTTCGTTGTAGTAATCACCTCAGCAACGTTGATTCGGTTGTTATAGAGCGTCTGGAAGTACGAAATAAAGTTCTTCTGGCTGCTCTTACCCGATACAACAGATGTTGAAACACAGCGTGGAGGAAGTAGACGGTGAGAAGGACTAACACCAACGTACGCAATACGAATAAACTCTTCGTGGCTTCGCATCCCAAGGTTTCCGTAGAAGGGAGTAAACCCGAGGAGTACAAATTCGATAGGGACTCCGTTGTCGTTGGAGTCCGTAATTGCGGAATCGGGATCGTTGTCACTTTTCCAGCGACGCTGCTGAAGATCAATCCGTAGTGTGTGGGGCGGGACCTGACAAAGAATTTCATCAGCCGCAAATTTGCCTGCAATGAATACCATTTTAAATTAAAGAGAAAAAGAAACAGAACCTAGAGCCGCTGCAGATACCTGATTTTTTTCAGGGTCAGCTGCTTTCTTGGGCGCGGACTTCGTGCCCTTAGGAAGATACAAAATCTGATCTACGGAATAGTTCAGATACTGCTTGTCTTCCTTTTCGCTGGTGCTCAGTCGGCCCACTGCAATAGTCGGAGTTCCGTTTGGCAGCTCAGCGAGCTGTTTTGAGTTTTCGTTCCACGCGGTGAGCTTTGTCCACAGCGTTTC
>TARA_R110000772_G_scaffold104292_2_pt1 | contig 15359 bp, 11 predicted proteins | sample TARA_R110000772 | Tara Oceans TARA_R110000772 (sample SAMEA4397948) | marine metagenome | biome: Polar Biome; feature: [SRF] surface water layer (ENVO:00010504); material: water (ENVO:00002006), including particulate matter (ENVO:01000060) such as... | depth 5 m | reverse complement strand
CGTATGTCCTGGGGCAAACGCCTGGAACAATCGATTGCAGAAGGTGCGGCAGAAAGCATGGGCTGGGATGTAGAGCCGCTAAATGTTTATATGCGTAACCCAGAAACACGCATGGGCAGCAGCTTTGATTATCAAATCAATAACCATGACGATGGCCCAGGCATTTTAGAAGTTAAGAATGTCGATGGTATTGTTTATAAATCCAAATGGATCGATGATGGGGCCGGCAACATTGAAGCTCCGGAACACATCGAACTGCAAGTTCAGCATCAGATGGAAGTAGCCGACATTAACTGGTGTGCAATTGTTGCGCTGGTTGGTGGTAACACACAAAAGATTGTTTATCGTAAACGTGATCGAGACATTGGTGCGGATCTTAAAAAACGTGTTGCAGAATTTTGGCATAGCATTGCTGCTGACCGGGCACCCAGTGCTAACTATGAACAGGATGCAGAGTTTATCATTAAAAGTTTAAGAGCAACTGCAACGCCTGGTCTAATTGCTGAAGCAGACACAGAGCTAAATGAGTTAATCCAAAGCTATGCATTTGTGCAGCAAGAAGCTAGTGACCTGGCCAAGATGAAAGATGCATACAAAGCTCAAATCTTAGAGCGTGTGGGTGAGGCAAGTAAAATCCTGTCATCAGTCGGCAGCATTTCATGTGGTGTTACTGCGCCCAGCGCCGGCACACTTATTACCCCAGACATGGTGGGTACAACAATCGGTGGCCGTAGAGGCTTTCGTAATTTTCGTTTAACTAAAAAGAAAGGTAACTAAAAATGGCAAACGCTATAACAAAAATGGAAGCGATGCGTGGCACGCTGACCAATATGAAAACAGAATTTGAGGCAGCACTACCTTCTCAAATTCCTGTGGATAAGTTTATCCGCACTACATTAACAGCAGTGCAGATGAACCCTGACCTATTAGGCGCTGACCGCAAATCATTACTGGGTACTTGCATGAAAGCAGCCCAGGACGGCTTGTTGCTTGATGGGCGTGAAGCAGCACCAGTAATCTTCAGATCTAAATCTGGGCCAACTGTTCAGTATATGCCTATGATTGCCGGCGTTCTAAAGAAGATCCGCAACAGTGGTGAGCTATCTAGCATCTCTGCCCAGGTAGCATACTCAGGAGATTTTTTTGAGTATGAGCTTGGTGATGAAGAAAAGATAACACACAAACCTTTTATGGGCGGTGACCGGGGCGAGCCTATTGCAGTCTATGCTGTTGCTAAAACAAAAGACGGCGCAATCTATCGTGAAGTAATGTCGGTATCAGATGTTGAAAAGGTGCGTGGATCTAGCCGGGCTGGAAAGTATGGGCCTTGGGTTGATTGGTGGGATGAGATGGCTAAAAAAACTGTCATCAGGCGTATGGCTAAACGCTTACCAAGCAGCGCGGATGTTGATCAAATGTGGCTCAAAGACGATGAGCAATATGATTACGATAAAAAGCATAAGGCACCGGTAGATATTACGCCGCCACCTAGTGAGCAAACAAAGCCCCTAGCACGCCTTAAAAAATCTATGGCAGTTGAGACAACTGAGGATGCTGAAGCCGCTGTACAGGCTACTGATGACGCAGCAGAGCAGTCTAGCAAAGAAGCCTACGGCAACCTTATCATAGAGGAGAAAAACGATGGCGCAGTTGCTGACAACAAAGATGCTATCTGAACGCCTGGAAGTTAACCAACAGACGCTGCGAAAGTGGCGCCTGTCTGGTGCTGGCCCGGCATACATTAAACTAGGTGAAGGCCGTTCTTCCCAGGTACGTTATGATATCGATGACGTAAAAAAATGGGAACAAGAGAACCGGTTTGATCCACAATTATAGGAGACATAAATGAAGATACTATCATTGCTATGTTTCACATTTTTGGTCAGTGGTTGCGTGGGGGGCGCGACCACTATTCCAGAACAGACATTAGAATTAGAAGGCAAAGTTTATTCTATGTCGAGATCGGAAGTCATTGATGCAATCCGAGAATGTGAGACAAGCGGAACCAGGGCAGTAACAGTCTGGACTAAACGAAAGATCAATGGATACCCAGCAAACATTATTGCTGATATTACTTGCGCCCCCAAATGGAAATAAACTGGTGTCCACCCTGGTAGGGAGGCACCAGGGTGAACGCAAAAGAGCGCTGCTAATTACATAGTGGCGCTCTCTATTTCCTATTTATAAGATCGAACAATGTCGATACTTTTTCTTCTAGGACTTTTATTCTAACATTTATTTCTGACCTAAAAGCCACAGCAATTGCCGCAACAGTAATTAGCCCCGACAAGATTGGCCAGTATTCTAATACTTGTTGCATTACCGCTTACTTCTTTGGTGGCTTTGGTTTTTTTGGTGGTTTTGGTTTGCCGTATGCCATTTTATATCTCCTTCACGTTTTGTTACAAAAAATTACAATCACGCAGCTTCAAAATGTGGCCCATCGATAAATGGTTTTCTGCCTTGTGATCGCCTCTCATCTATATAATGCATCATTGCTTCATGCATTGTGCCATTCCATTCAGTAATGTTTGGAACATTCCAAGCAGCACCCCACTTGATTTTAACACCAAGCTCAATTGAAGCAGCCTTTATTGCGTCAGCAATATCATCATATAAATTCAACTCCCATGCCACATCACCATCTACATAAGCAACAATGTCAAATGCTTTGCCTTCCAGGTGTTTGCTTCGCATGGTTTGTGACCGACCAGCGGCCATCAATTTCTTTTGGCGCTCTTCGGTTCGCAACCCTTCAGTCACACCAAAATCGACAGTCGTTAATTCAATTGCTCGTTTCACTACAGCAATCAAATTTTCATCGATGCCTTTTAATCTGTCCAGGCTACGCTGGCTCAACTTAAACTCACTCATTTTTTTAGGTTCTCTCTTGCTACGCCTTTTGATTTTTCAAAAGATCTCATTCCACCAAGCCCCAATAACGCCAATACCAAACTCATTAATTCTTCAGTGTTCAGATCCGGTAAAGGTGTGCCCGGCGCCCAGATAGCCACGGCCCATTCTGCAATAGGTAACAAAAAGAAATTTGTTAATAGCCCCAGGCAACATACCCACATGATGGCCGGTCTAGCACCAGCGACAAACAGGCTAGGATGTTTGGCTTGCTCTGTATTTGTTTTGGCGTTTTCTAATGCTAGCTGCATAGCGTGTTTATCAGCCATTGTGGCTAACTCATGCGCGAGCTTTAGCTTCTGATCTTTATCTTCTATAAATTTATCTAATAGCCCAGTGACCGGGCCTATAAGTGCTTGTAACATTTTACCTCTCCCATTGTTTGTTTATCATTATTTCTTTCCAGCCCAGGATGTCACACCCATGTATCCAACAACGATACCACCACCTGTTAAATAAAATAATGAAGAAATTTCTGCGAGAGCTTCTACTCTTTCAAGCTCAATAAAAAACATTGCCAGGGTAAATGCAGCCATGCCAATTAACGTATACCTGGCCATCCTCAGTTGCGCTAAATGTTTACGCAATTCATCCTCTGTTTTTTTTATATCCTTGGCTTGCTGGATTTCAGCATCAGTCAAAACGCCATTACCATCTGTATCGTATTCGCCATATTTAGAATGCTCTTCTAATTTTTTAGCCATATAACCAATCCACCTAGCAATAAGAAAGCAAACAAAACGATACCGCTAATAATAGAGATACCTTCGATCAACTCTGCTTGTTTCTTTGCTCTTTCTTTTGCCTCTTCTCTTTGTAATTCTTTATGCTCTTGTATGCGTTTAGCTCGTTCTGTCACTATCGATGTCCAGGTTCCATGACCAAATCTATAGTCCACTAAAGTGCGGATCTCTGCCATTTGCTCTTCAACTAATTTGGCGTCTATCATTTCTTCAGCGACAGAGGCTATTCCAAATTGGTCTTTTAAACCTTTTAATCCACCTTGTTTATATCGATCTTTGTTTACCTGATTTTGTGCAGTAAACATTCCATCGATATATTTTGCGATGCTTGAAACATCGTTGGCTGTTCCTATTGCCGACTTTACACCCTCAACACTTGCTTTGAATAAGGCTATCCCGGCCAACGTTTCTGCTATCACTGTTCTAACTCCTGTTACTCTCCCTTTCCATTATCCGGTCTAGCTTTGCATCCAATGCTTCAAGACGATCTATTATTCGGTTCATATTATTATGATGATCTGACTTTGTTACATATTCTTTTGCTAGCTCTTCTCTCGTTTTGTTCAAGAGAACTTGCAGCCTTAACACCTCTTCTGCTTTGCTCTTAATAAAATATGCTGTTGCTCCGATACTGCCGGTCAACAACACATTCCAAATTGTTAAGCCATTCTCCATCTCCATAACTTTTATTACGCCTGACTTTCTGTCCAGGATATTCTACCTGTGACGTTAAAAGGATTAGTGTCAGACACTGTACTTGGATCTTCACCAAGTTTTGCGACAACAGTTAGAACATCGGGGCCATCAGGGAATACGTTATTACCGCCTAAGATAGAGTTACCTAACGTAGTAATCTCACCCAACTCTTGGGTTGTAACAACCGCTGAACGTCCACTAGTTCCTGTTCCCCCTTGCGCTCTAAAATTAAAGATATCAATTCCACCAGAAATTGCGTCAACGTTGGAATGATAAATCAATTGGCTTAAAGATGGATTTTCAACTCTTGACCAATTTGTATTAGTGATCAATCCATTTAGCCTTAGTGTAATAGTACAGTTGTGTGTTGACAAAATACCAACAGATTTCAAAATTAATTGCATCCTGTTAATAATTTCTCGCTCACCCAGGAAGCCTGGTGTGTTGGTGTCAACTGATGGCGCCAATCTAATACTGATTAGTGGGATGTCATACACCACCGGCACACCGGTAGTAGACACTGTCACTGTATAGTTACTGGTTGTTTCAGTCTCTCCTGTTGGCTGTCTATTAATGAGCATTAAAGATCTTAATTCTTCTGTCTCACTTGCATTATAACTACCGGCCCTAGTCCTTAGATCGACCTGGTATGGCTGAGTAGGCAGACCAAAATAGCTATAAGGTGTTCTGGTTCTAGTATTACTATCAACGCTAGTACCAGTAATAGGCACGTTGTTAGGTACAGAATTATATAAGAAGCTAGGTGTCTTAATCTGTAGCGCCCGGCCAAAATTACGCCAGCTATTGTTCCACAAGAAATAGTAATCTTGTTGCTCTTCAGCGTTGGCTGCAACAGTTACTGTAGCTTCACCAGTTACCTGGATATCCTGTGAACTAGCTGTGAACTGATAAGCACTATCCGCATCAAAGCCACCATCCATAATGACAGACGTTCCCCAATGGGCTAACGCCGGTACATAACTTGGTGTTCCAATATTTTCAATTTCATATCTGGCTGGTACGTTTCCAGATCTCATGTATGCTTCGCGGAATTTATTGTTGTGGATAAACTCATGCACATAAATCACTTTGCCGTATTGGTCTTTAAAACCAAATCTTACTTTACCAGCACCATACCAACTATAATCCATATAAGCCATTTGGATACGAGCCGGGTCTAGATAAAAACCAGATGGGCCAGTGCCATCACACTTGTCTACATTCCAGGCACTTTGAATTACCTTGGTAGAAATCACTTTAGTAATTACTACTCCAGTATTTGTTGATCCTCTATAGGTTGGCAGAATACTAATATTAGTATCGTTAGTAATTTTTGTAACAGTGTACGTCTGACCTTTAATTACAATGTTGTCATTTAAACTAAGTTGTTTAGAAAACTTAGTGTTTACTCCAGTAACAGTACCAGATCTAAATTGTACTGCACCTTCACCACTAATTTGTGTAGTCGAGTTACGTCTGCAAACGGCCATGTTGGCGCCGTCATATTCAAAATACAATCCATTCTGGTCATCGAACAATCCACATCTAAGTGAACTACCTGTCCAAGACTGCACATAAAATTCCGGGATACCATTTGGGCCAGCGGCTGCTGAACCTGGTGTGGATGCAAGAGTTACAGTGAAATTATATTCATCTATAATTGATGCAACCGGGAACGTGCCGTTCCAATAATTTGTTCCAGAAGGTTCGATAGCACCTGATGAAACAACATTAAGGCCAACAGCTAATCTATGTGGATATCTGGTCTTGATGGTTCCAACAGTTCCAGACGCTGTAAAACTATCCATCTGAATTGATGGGCTGAAATTTACAGCAAAAGATACCTGGATACCTTTACCTGATTGATACCTAAAGTAACGTCTAGTTTGCCTGATCATTCTACTGTCAGGATTTTTGCTTGGGATAAGCTCAACACCACCATCATAAGGCCGGTGTATTGCAAAGCCATCAGCACGCATTAACAGTGATGTACCAATAGTAAAGTTTGCATTGGTTACTGTTGCTGGCATCGCAGTCGTTAATTGTAATGACCCTGTTCCAGTAACAGCATTAACTGTGTTTGAATAAGTAGCTCCCAGATCAGCTAGTACATATGGGCGTACTGTATCGCCGGCATCTGTAATGCTGACAATGTTTGCGTTAGCAGCCGCATCCGCTGCGCTGTTATGTAATGTAAATGTTGTGGCAGCAACTGATCGGACATAATAGAACCGACCATTAGTCGTACCGGCTGGGGCTATTGCCGCATCCATTACAACCATTGTACCAGTTGACATCGCGTGCGCCGGGCTGGTTGTGAAAATTGATGTTGTTGTTGCGATAGAAGTGACAATTTTTATTTCTTTGGTTTCGGCTGCATAAAAAGAAATTGTGTCTCCGGTGTTAAAGAACGATGTAAAGTTTGTTCCAGTTCCAGACACAAGCAAACTGTCCTGGTCAACACTAACAGTACCACCGCCAATGACCTCACCGGTCAAGCTATCAGTAACCAATGTTTGCACGCCGGTTCCTGGGGAACTGAAAGTTATATATGTTCCAGCAGTTGCGTTAGTTAAACTTGTTGCAAGCCTTATCCAATCACGACTAACCCTGATAACATAATATGTTGTACCAGATGTTAGTCCACCAATAGCTGTTCCAGTTGGATGTGTATAAACTACATTCTGGCCGGTAACAAAGTAATGATCAGGTATTTTAATAGCGTCCTGTTCATCCCAGACCGACAGATCCACAGTAAAGTTAACTGTTCTGTCTGGCACCTCAGATGTTGCTGACAGGCTAAACGATGTATCATCAATGATACTCGCAATTTTATAAACACCATCAGTTGCACCAACAGATGTCGCATTAAAGATCTGCGTGCCTACACCTTTTGTTTCTAAATCTACTGCTGTAGTTTTTTGATATGTTCCTGTTCCAGAATATGGATAGGCAAAATAAATCTTGGTGTACTCTTCGTTTAAGACACAGCCATCATAATTCAAATGCAAGCTGAATGCGTTGGCATTAACTCTATAGATATAATAAAAAGCACCAGATTGCAGAGGGGCAATTGGTGATGAGCTAATATATTTAACCCGGTCACCTGTAACAAAGCCATGCGCTGTATAATTAACCTGATAAAAACTTGAATACTTAGATGTGTTTTGTGCAACTTCTATTTGAGTGCCTGTTACCCCATCAAAGGTTGTAGTTAATTGAAACTTATCTGCTGTCGCTCCTGACACATAATATGTTGTGCCATTGATCAATGGCAATATAGGCGTACCACTATTAGAATTATAGAACACACTGTCCTGGTCATTTAAACCATGACCGGTTGCGTGAATGTAATCACCACTTGCAACAATAGTTTGGCCAACAGGCCAAGTGTAGGTAGTTGCAGCAGCATTACCATAGTTGGTAAAGTTTACCGGGCCTTGGTTTTGGTGACGTTGGAATGATAATCTGTTGCTGTTAACTTTTGTAACTTTGTAATATTCACCATTAGTCATGCCGCCAATTGCAGTTGATGTCATATAATAAATAACTACATCGCCTGTTTCATATGGATGGTTTGGATGCCAAACTGAGTTTGCATCTGGCGCACGTTGAACTTTAATCATGATGCCAGCATTAACAGCACCAGCATTTAGATCTCTTTTAGAGCCGCCCAATTGATTTGAGAAAGTAAGTGTCAAGCCATCTGGTGATACGTCTTTAGGATAAACTACCTGGCCACCGCCAACTTCATATGACAATAAAGTTGTTGAGTTACTGAACACAGTTAGGTTTGAAAAAGTTGTATAACAAGCCATTAACAATTGATCTTCCCCAGCAGTTACGCCCAGGTTGTCAATAAATGTTACGCTATCTGCACCACTATCTGATGTGCCTGTCGCACGATATGCTTTTACAAAACATGATCGAACCATGCTGGCTGATGTGCCGGCGCTAGACAGGTTAACTCTTGTGGTGCTGCCTTCAGTAAGTGTGAGATATATAGTGTTCGCATCAACGACCCTGACATAATACCAACGGCTGTCAGACAATCCACCAATAACGCCGTTACCATATCCACAAAAATAAACGTATGGCTTGTTGTCTACGAGGCCATGAGCAAACGTAAATGTAATAGTTTCAACACCAGTTCCAGTGTTCACGCCAATATTACTGGCCCCACCGGTTCCACCCACAAAGAACATAGCATCTTCGGGCAACCAATTTACTGGCTGTGTGCTGCCTTGTGCCCAGCCGCCTGTTTCACCAGTGGCCGCAGTTTTTAATACCGGTAATGTTTTATAGAAAGATATTATAGTTGTGCCGGTGCCACCATAATTTGTCATGTTGGCTTCGTTAGTGTTGGATGGGTTACGACCAATTGCTTGCAATCTAAATCTGTTTGGGAATGTACTACCGGACGCGACTAGCTCATAAAGACCATTGTTAGTTATGCCGCCTGGTATTGATGTACTATCAATCCAAATTTTTTCGCCGGCAACCCAGCCACCTTTAGGAAGGTAGAAACTGTTTCTATCACCTTCTGCTTGGGGCATCATTGGAACAAACACACCATTGACAGTTCCGCTAGTTGCATTCTGTAAAGATCCACCCACTGTTGGTGAGAAGGTTGCAGTATTAGCACTACCAGAAATAGGATTTAAATAGTACGCACGCTTTGTGCTGTCTGTTTCAAAGTAGTTAACCAGTGTGTTCGATGTAGACATTACATTGAAGCCGGCTAACGTAGTATACATTGGCGCATACGGCGTGTTGGCCGGGTACGCTGTATAATTTTGATCAAAGGTAAAAGTCTCTGAAGTAGTATTAACCGATGATGCTTTAATTGCATAAGCAAAACATGACCGCATCATTCCAGCGTTTGATCCCTGGCTTGTTAGGTTAACTCTAGAAATAGATGATGGGCCACCAGTAGTAAGAAATATTTTTTTACTATCTGATGTTGTTCTTACCCAGTAATTTCTTTCTGAGATACCACCAGGGTTACCATTGCCATATCCAAGTAGCCACATGACAGCTTCGCCATCATTAAATACATGAGTAACGTCAAATTCTACTTCGTTAGTTGTAGTGTTAAAATTAACTGTTGCGTCAGCCGCACCACCAGTGATGATGAACATCCCTTTTTTGGGTGTCCAATTGTAGGGTTGCGCGTTACCAATAGCCCACATTGATCCATCATAGATGCCGGTGTCTGTTGTGTTGGTAACAGTTTCTTGTTTTTGCCTAGTGTTTTCTGGCTCGACTAATGCTGAATTAAAAGAAATGTTTTTGCTGCCCAAACTATTGCTCAAAAAGAAGCTAGTGTCTGTGCTAAAATTAGTAGGGCTTGCAGTAGTAACTGTTAAATTAGATGGTGTGGCCGCATCTGTTGTAATGGAATTTAAAGCAGACAACTGAAACTCGGTTCCCTGGTACACAGATCCAATAAAGATTTGAGTGTAGGTATCTAAAATAGATCCTGTTCCTGATTGAACTGATTTAGCCTTATATTGAAATGATGTGGTTGATGGTATTGCTGTAACAATAAAAGCACCATCAGCAGATATGCTGTCTGTACCCTGGACAATAATTGGATTGCCAATAGATAGGTTATGTTCTTCTGATGTTGTTACTGAAATAATTTCACTGCCATCCTGTTTAAGAACAGTGGACAGATTTAAACTTTCATCACCATTACGGCTGTAGAAAGTTGGAATGTTTTTTACAAGCTCTAGAGTTTCCCACTTAGTTGACTGCAAGCCATATTCAAAATCGGTATCAATTAAGTTTTCTGGGTTAGACACTCTAATCTTTGATACAGGGTCAACATATGTTTCAGCCGGCGAGATAGAAGCGCTGTCCATTTCTACAAAAATCTGTAGAGCATCGGTATCGGACATAGTTGTGGTATCGTATGTCAGAACAAGTGTTGTTGTTTCTGCTTCGACATCGATAGCATAGCTAGCCAGGCCAAACTGAGTTTGGTTAAACACATAAATAATGACATTGTCTGTTAGATTGCTGATCATCAACAATCTTTCTTGTCCAAAAATCCCGTCTAAAACAACAGTCTTGGTTGATGCATCAAACGTATATTTGTGTAAAAGTTTCTTCGCCATTTTTTTTAGCCTCCTAGAGCAATTGCATAAGCCACACCAAAGGGTGACGATATTTCAAATCGTTCATCACCGCCCACATTTTTGAGGGTTAGTGTGGTATCTATACCCGCAATAAATTTAACATTCATAAAACCGACTGTTGTGTCAGTAGAACTAATCTTAACTGCACCGCCGCCGGCTGCTGCCGCTGCTGCTACTGCACTTGCCGCTGCCGCTATGGCACTAGCATCTGCTGCTGCTGCTTTTGTTGTTGCTGTTCCAGCATCTGTAGACGCTTGGGTTTCAGACGATTGAGCATTGCCCTCTGCTGTTTCCGCTGCGTCCTTAAATGTTTCAGCACTATTTCTGTAAACTAGAGTTTGATCTCTAAAAGTCTCGGCTTCGTTTTTATACCCTAGAGCTAGCGCTGCTGACGCTGCTGCTGCACCGGCTGATGTTGCGTCAATAATTAACGCCCAATAAGCCACGCCTGGGTTACTTGATATCGGTGCGCTGCCGGTAGATGTATTAGATGTTATTGCCATATAAACATTTGCGTTTACTGGATCTTTAACAATGTCTCTTTGAGTATAATTACGGCCACTAACCCAATCACCTTGCCAGGTGCCAAGCTCTTGCGTAACCGCAAATTCTCCAGCGTTATCAAATCCTAAAACTTTATTAGACCTGGTTGCTGCATTTTGTGTAATTTCCAATGAACCAATAGTGTTGGTTAATGAAAACTTGATAGATCTATCAACAGTGTCCTGTTGCTGTTGTATCAATATAGTCGATTTATCTAGGGCATCATTAATAACTTCCGGGTAAAATCCACCCTGGTTAGTTAGGTCAGTGCCTTGCAATGGTGTAACTTTAGACGTTAGCAACAAAGTAAACCCTGATGCTAAATTGCCAAGAAGCAATGTCACACTGCCGCCTGGGTTTGTGTTCTGGTCAGCATTAAGTGCAACAGAAAAATCTGTTAACAATACTAAATTTGTTTCAACACTAGTGCTGACTTGAAGGCGCACAACTTCCACATCGCTGGCCGTAAAGACCTTAAATGTAAATGGGAATGTGGCGGCTGATCCATCACCGGGGTAAGGGCCAGCTTTTCTGATTAACGAACTAATAGTCATTAGCTACTCCTAGAATATTGAACAAACTTTACTCTACCTATTGAGGGATATGGGCACACCTTTATCATCTGCTAGCACTACTTGCTTTGCCTGTTATCAATCCTCGAACATAATCACCGGTGCCTGTTGGATCTATCTTTCCACTCTCCACATCAACAGCATAGCCTATTGGACGGCCAAGAACTGTTAATGGAATGCCGGTAATCAAAGACAGTAAGACCATCACATCTCTAATATTTTTTCCGCTGACTTCTCCATTTTGCACAATGTTAATTCCTGTTCTTACAGTTCCCACTGTTGCAGCTTCCAATACTGAAACAGATGGGCTTGTTGATATTCTGTCATCATACGGCTTATCGTTAAAGGAATTAAACGGCACTAGGGCTATATTTCCAAATGGCACTAATGCAGCAGCACCTCTTAATTGTGAACCAAAGAACCACTCAGCAACTTCATCCATGTAACCATCGTCATCATCGTCATCCCAATCACCACCCACTGTCCTAACAATAGCATCAGCCAATAACATAGGTAGACCAAAGCCTAACAAATAAGTCATAAACAATCTGCCTTTATTGCCACGCCACCCAAGATCTCTAAATATTTTTGTGTATTCAGTCGCGTTCAAATTGGCCAGCATATTAAAATAACCGCCAAATTGTATTAGCGTCTTATAAAGTGGTGAGCCTACCTGGAACGCTGCTAGATCTTCTGCTTGCAAACTATCCTGTGTAAGCCTGACCGCTGCATCAGAGCGTTGTATGGCCTCTTTTTGTGCCTTCACATCTGACATTGTGGCTGGTAATTCTGCCAAGGTCTGGTTGTAGACTGCAATCCAGGTGACAGTATCAACTTGATTTTGAAATGCTTGCTGCAAAAAATAGCCATGTTTCTGTGACCATTTCTGCACTTTGTTATATTTTGTAGGGTTCAACAGCAAATCATTTAAAGTTTCCTGGATATCAAAGATCTGACTGTTCTGACGTTCAGCCATAAATGTAGACAACGCCGCCACTTCTTCTAAAGATTTTTGTGGTGATTTAAGATACCTGGCAAAACCGCTTCTGAGATATGACCCTTTAACCTTTATTGCTGATGGAAAATACCCGGTCAATTGCTGCAATGCGTTTGTAATGTTAGCAAACATAATACCAACACCGGTTCTGTTTCTCACTCCTTGCCAGAATGCATCTATACTTTTGTGCATACCTGGTTCAACTGTTGTCTGCCTTGCTGACCGATTTAGCCAGGGAATTAACATTTCCTCAATAGCGCCAGGATCAATCAAATTCATTTTATCTGAAAATGACCGGCTCTTTATAATTTTTAAAACATCTTTAATTGCTGGTTGGATGTAAGCAAAACGCAACACATCATCGATATGCTTGGTCATCATGCGTATATCTAATGATAACGGCTTGTTATATTCCACACGCCCTTTGGTAAATCCTAACCCGGTGCTTGGCATAGACTGCCTAAAATCACCTTCTAGCTCTTCAATCTTTTGGTTTCGTACTGCATCCCTGGTCATAAAGTAATCAGTTTTGGCCGGCACATATCCACCTCTAAATGTGCCAAATTCATTTGTTATAGATGATGCCTCTACTTCATTGAAATAATAACCATACAAATCACGATGCGCTTTCTGCGCTAATGGTTTCATTTCTTCATTAAGATCCCACACTGCTTGCAAAAACTCAAAATCGTTTTTAGTTAATACGCCTTCACCAATTAACCTTTCAAGCAACGCATCCCAGTTAGATGTGTTTAAGGTTTCATCTGGATTACGGCTACCCCAGCCCCTACCCAATAATAGTTTTGTTAGATTGCTTTCATTACCCATGTGCAACATCGCACCAAGTAATTCAGCTTTACCCAAGCCACCATTCTCAGACCCAAACGTATAGCCAATTTCTGTTCCGACAATTTTTTGTTTGCCCATATCTACCGCAGAAACTAATTCTGAATAACGTTTTACAAAATCATTTCGCGCAACACGATATGCGTTAATACTATCTTTTACCGGACGCCATATATACTTGGTAAATAAACCATAGCCGGCCTCACCATCCATACTGTCTGCCCAATGCTCTACACGGCGCAGCATAGCTTTAGTAGTGTTGATAGTACGAGCAGCCCTAGCTTTACGCCCAGGCGCCTCTGTGTCTCCTGGCATTGTCTCAGGTACACCAATTTCTTCTAGTCGTTGGTTTAGTCCATCAAGAACAACATCAAGAGATATTTGCTGACCTTCATTTTCAATTGTTTTGTCGCGCCTAGACTGATGCCACAAAGACGATATCAAATCATTTAATGATCTAAACTCATCTACAGTTAATTGTTTTATATCTTTCTGGCCACGCGCAGCGTCCATAATTAATGGTTCTAGCTGCGTATAGAAATCCGGGTTATATGTCTTGAGAGCTTCAACATAATCTAATGGGCTGTCTATTTTTGGGCCTACGCCATAGCTAGACAAAATCGCCCTGGCTGCATTAACCAGATCTACATTTCTATTTTTCCCAAGTTTTTTATCTGCTTTGAAAATCTTGGCATACATAGCCAATGCTTTTTTAAACTCTTCCTGGATCTCAACAGACTGTTTCGCTAATTGATTTTGCACTAATTGATTACGTTTAGCCTGGACTGCTTTGTCTGGCTCACCTTTACGCATAGCTTTGTCTGCTGCTTTAGCTGCTTGTTTTTCTTGCCGGGTAAAAACAGACGGCCTAACATCTTTTAATATTTTGCTGTTCAGTATTTTTTTTGCCACTTCTTTAGCTGCTGCTAATTGGTAACGTACTGGCTGTTGTGATTTAGCTAAAAATCTTAATTCAACAGAAATAAATCTTGCCCTGGCTTCGTTATGTAAAGACTTCTGCACCTCTAGTTCCATTGCCTTTGGGTCTGTTAACTCTCCAAATTCATCCAGCATTCTTTGATCAGTGCGTTCTGCTATTAATTCTTTCATGGGCTTTGCATTTAAAAATGACTGCACCATTTCAGAACCACTACCAAACCCATACATTTCAGCAGCCACATCAACAGGCATACCATCTTTAGATAGCAGCCCAAATTTTCCATAGCCTAACGATTTTATTTGGTCATCAGTTAAATTTAATCCGGGAATATTCTTAACACTTGCAATAGATAATTTTTGACCACCTTCAACTGTAACTGTTTCACCGGCTTCGTTAATGGCCGTGCCTCGTTTAATAAGCTGCATAACGCGATACACTAATGTTTTTTGAACTTCTGCTGCCTCTTCTTCTGCTATTGCTTTTCTTTGCGTTTTTGCTTCGGCTTGCAGTTTTTTCAAAACTTTTGTGCGTGCGTTACCCAGCCATTTAACCTGGCGCATACTAGCTTTATTTAAATCTGTAACAGCATCATCATGCGCTGCTTTAATTGTTTCCTGGTAATCTGCCCAGGTGGCATCATCCATGCCGCTCTGATCTTGTGTGGCAAACATAGGCTGCATACCATACACTTGTTCAGCTTCTATAATCTGTTCTTCTGATGCAATCATACGATCCATTACACTTCGGATCTCGTCAGTTAACATAGGCAAATCTTTGCCGTTTTCTTTACGATACATCACGTTTAATTCATCGCGAATTGATTTGTAAACACGCCTCAAGAACCGGCTAAATTTATCAAACAACGTCTGCATATCTTTGCTAGGCGCCTTGCCTTCAAACAAATATATTTCGTAATTGTATGCGAACTGTTCATGGTACTGTCGTTGTTTCTCTAACGACATGGCG
>TARA_R110000772_G_scaffold86756_3_pt1 | contig 15361 bp, 13 predicted proteins | sample TARA_R110000772 | Tara Oceans TARA_R110000772 (sample SAMEA4397948) | marine metagenome | biome: Polar Biome; feature: [SRF] surface water layer (ENVO:00010504); material: water (ENVO:00002006), including particulate matter (ENVO:01000060) such as... | depth 5 m | reverse complement strand
CTCAATGTTTTTAAACACATTAAGAAATAGGTTTTTAACTCCGTATGTATTACTTATCTGAATCATTCTTTTTAGATTTTTTTGGTTTATCAAAGAATGCAGGAAAATGAGTTATGCCGTATTGATATTCTGACTCGCTCATATAATCAGAAAACACTATCGTTTCAATAGGACTCAATTTAACTTGTGAGCCAATCTTATCCTTTTTAACTTTTAATCGTGTCATAATTTAGCTTTAAATGAAGAAAGGATAGGTATTCCTACCTACCCTTTCATATATATAAACAAATCAGAAATTACTTATGAGCCACTTAATTGCGCTGCACTTATAGTTACGTTTGTTTGTCCTGTAAAGTTAGAATCAGTACCACAATTTGCAGCAGGGTCTACCTCTATTGCTTGATATTGCAATGTGTAGTTAAATGAATCTGCAATAGCCTTATCGCCATTGTGTCCAAAGTTACCACCTGTTGATACTAATCCTTTCTTTAAACCACAAAAGTAAACCGTTCCTGTGTTATCTAATACAGCCATCTGCCAAGCACCTGTTGATAGTGATTGCATTACTACATCTGCTGCTCCATATACTCCTTTGAAAACTAATTCCAGATCTTGCTGAAATCCTACTCCACCTCCATCGTTCACAACGATAGTTTGATTTAGAGAGCTCAGATATGGGTCGCAATCGAATTCGTAATACGTTCCTGCCGCTGCTGCTGATAAACCACTTGATGCATCTAATACACCGGCAGTTTGTGCCAATGCTGTTGCGTGATTATCATCGAATCTACTGATAATATAAACTTTATCTATACCACCCGGCTGTACCTTGCAGTACCTTGCCTTTCCTGTTGAAATTGTACAAGCCATTTTAAGTGTTTTTAAAGTTTATAATTAAGCAGGTAAGATTGCTGCTGTTGTACCTAATACTATATCAGATGCTACACCAATTTGTACACCGATAGCGAATCTCATTGATACACCTACGTTATCTGAACCATCATAGTTATAGAATGGAATCAATTTAGCCTCATTTGTATCAGTTCCTAAGTTAGTTCCGTAGAATAAGTTAGAAGATTGGCACATAATGATAGCATCATCAGGCATACCTGGACATACATTAACAGGTATTCCTAAGTATTGTAATGTATTGAAACCTTGATTAGTTCCTTCCATTCTTACACCTTGTGCAGAACCTGCTTCACCTAATGCTTGTGCGTAGAATCCAAATGTTTTTTGGTTTACTAATATTTGAGTATCAGCCTTACCTAAAATACCTGAACAATTTTCGTTTGCATTTGCATATACTAAGCCTAATCCTGTGATTACGTTAGATGCTGTAATTGATGTAATAGCTTGACCATTAACACCACCTGCAATAGCCATTTGACCTGCTGCTAAACCATCTCTATCAAATACTCCATCGTTAGATAAGAAACCTGCAAATGTTGGTGATGCTCCACCTACCCAAATTCTATCTTCAACTTCTTCTGCTGCTTTATTTGCAACCGTAGACATCAAGAAATCTGCAAAATCAGCAGGAATATCTCCATTACGACCTCTCATAGATGCAGCTACCCACGTTGGATAAATTGTACCTCTACATATTTGTTCGTTTACCATCATATCGGTAACAGATAAAACTGACTCACCTAAAGAAAGTGATGTAGGGTTATTAGTCCAATCACATCCTGCTGCCTTAATCATAGTACCCGGTGATAGAGTGCTTACTACTGCTGCCTTTGTAATACCATCCAATTCAGTTACAAAACCATTTGCAACCGTTGCAGCTAATTTTACTGATGGTGCTAAATATGGTAATGCCAATACACCTGCATAGGTGTTTGCTGCAACTACAATATCAGTAGATAATTCGTACTTCGCTGACTTAAAGTTATAATTTTTGTTCATCTTCTTAGTTATTTGCTTTTATGTTTAGCATCATATCTAAGGCTTTATTGCCTGTATTATATGATACATCTTCTTTTGATAAATTAGTTTGAGAATGTTTAACAGGTTCAACTGCTGCCATCTTTGATACTTTAGATAAATCCTCTTTTAAAGATTCGTTCTCAGCTACCACCTTAGAAATCATTTCTGATAACTCTGTGTGTAGTGTTCCAAGTGCTTCAACTAATTGCTCTTTAGTAGCGAATGCAGATAAATCAATTTCAGAGGACATTTCCTCTTCTTTATCATCCTCTTTAGATTCAATAGGCTCTTCATCTTTAGCTTCTACTTCCTCTTTAGAGATTGCTGTTACCTCGCCATCTACCACTTCCAGATCTCGACCATCGTTGGTCTTATAAGAACCTGATGGTAAAGGCATTTTTTCGCCATCCTCAGAAACAACATAAGCCATAACACCCTCTGCCCATTCTTCGCTATCTGTTGCGATAAGAGTTCCATCCTCAAGAGTAGCTTCTGCTAAGAGCTCAAGTTCAGATTCCATACCTAACAAAGTACGAATTGAATTCAGTACGTTTTTTTGCTTTGTCATTTTTAAAAATAAGTTATTGTTCGTAAATACAAAGATGATATTAAGTGAAAGTTAGTATTTAACCTTTCTTAATAATTTCTTTGATTTTGTTTATTAATATTTCGTCCTCCATATACTCCATAGTTTTACCACACATCCATTTCCCATCTTTCATTTTATGTTCGTAACCATCAGCACATTTTTTGTTTTTTCTTATTTCTAATTTTTGTTTTGATAGTTCCATCTTATCTGTAAAATATCCCTCAATAGAGAATCCTTTTACCAAGCCTGTTTTAACATAATCATCCCAAATAGATTTATCGTTTACTTTTACAGATACAAACCACGTTCCCTCCGGTAATTTTTCAAAACCATATTTAACAGATTTATCTATCGGATTATCTTTAATCCAACTTTCAACTACAGTTAAGTTATTAATATCAGATTTGTGATGTAATGTGTGGTTTGATTGGTAGCTATTAATCATAAACAATTGAGATGCTTTTGCTATTGTTTGTTTAGAAAAATACACATAATAATCATCACCTGTTTCTTTATCAATTCTGAGGATTTGTTTATTAGGAATTAGAACTGCTCCTGTAAGGATTTGTTTTTCTTTATCCTGTGTGGCAAATTTAACCTCTACTTGTTTTTCTTGTTTTGATAAAGCTATAAAATCAGATTCTATTGCCGGTGCTTCTACTAAGCTAATAGCAAATACACCATCTTGATTCTCTTCGTTTTCTTCGTCAATAATTAACTCTACAATTTTTGTCATTTTCTTTGTTTTAAAGTGTTGCTCTGTTTTGAATTTGTGTACTCATTTCTGATTGGTCCTCTACATCCTGCTGTACTACAAATGCCTGTAATGGTGCTTGTGAGAAACTTGATGTACTTGCTGCTAAATCGAATTGTGCTGCATTACCTCCAAAGTTCTGAGATGATAATTGTTGAGTAGCTTGTGCTGCTGCATTATTACCTCCACCTCCTGAACTTGCAGGTGTTGCAGATGGAGATGAACCCTTACTACTAAGTAATTTTTTCGCTGATGCTATATTTGCTACAATTCTTATTAATCCTGTTGCAAATTGTATAACACCTGCACCACCAAAAGTAACAGCGTTGGCAGGATTCGCTTCTGAATTAGCTGTAAGACTTGAAATTGCTTTAGCTGTATCTATTCCAATCTTAGCTAATGCGAATGCTTTTTCTGCTTTTTCATTTCCTGCAAATAATCCTTCTATCATTTGTAAGCCATTATTAATAGCTTGATTTTTGGCTTTATCTGATGCCTCTAAGGCTTTATTCTTTTTATCGTTTTCCTTTTCAATATCATCGTTTTGTTTATTAATAGCATCTAACTCCTCTTGTGCATATCCGTCTTGTAACGCTTTCTTATTTGCTAAATATTGTTCTTCTATTGCTTCTGTTTCTGCACCGGCTAACCTTGCTAATTCTATCTTAGCTTCGTACTCTTGTTTTAATGCTTCAAATTCTGCTTCCTTTTCTGTGAGCTCTGCTAATTTCAATTCATCTAAAATAGCTTTTTGTTCTAACTCTAATGCTGTCCTGTTTGTTAATTGTTCAGACCTAAATCCATTGATACGTTCTTCCAGGTCTGCTAATTCTGCTAAGGCATTTGTTACTTCTGCTTTCTTTTCTATATTTTCAGCATCTGCATCAGATTCAAATTGTGCTAATTCTAATTTCTTATCTAATATCCCTTGCTCATCTGCTAACTGCTTTTCTAAACTTTCAGCTAATTTTTCATTTGCTTCTATTCTAACAGCTAAGGTTTTTGTAACATCATCTCTAATTTGCCTCTGCGATTCTTGTTCTTTTAGGTATGTAAAATTTAGTAATCTTTGGTCTGCCTCTAATTGTACAACTTCATTCCGTAGAGCTGTTATTTTAGTAGCTGTATTTACTGCCTCAGTTCCTGCACTTATAATTGCTTTTGTACCCTCTTTTAATGTTTCAGCGAATTTTGATTGTTGTACTTCATCTAATCCCGTAGCAATTTTAATAGCAGATGTAGCCATATCACTTGCTCCTTTTTTAATCATATCAAAATCTAATTCGAAAACTCCTTGTATAATAGTTCCCCAATTTGTAAACTGCTCTATTAATCCCTCAAAACGATTTACAATATTAGTTTTAATAATATCCCATAACCCCATTATTGCTTCTTTAGGATTAGAAAACGCATCTACAATGCTTTCTCCTAAATCAATAGCAAATGTAGTTACTTGATTAAAAACTATACTAAGTGCTTCCGTTGCAATAGTTACCGTATCAATAACACGCTGATTCTTCATCATCACATCCTTGAGGAATTCAAATGTAGAAAGTAATAAACCTATACCTGCTGATTTAATTGCCAATCCAATACCACTAAATCCTTTTGCTATTCCACTTAAGGCTTTTGTTGTATCTTTCTGTGCATCTTTTATACCTGAGAGCTCACCTTTAATAGATTCTAATTCTTCTTTTAAGGTATTTAACTCCTCTGCTGTTTCTTTTGAATTACCACCGAACTCAAAATCAAACATTACTTTTTCTGCCATATCTTTTCTCTGTGCATCCAAGCACTTTTTTTAGATTCGTAATTTCGCTTTAGCCTGTCGTAATAATCTTTAATGTTCTTTGGCTCATATAAATGTTTAAACATTGGCAGAGCATCTATTACAGGACTTATAATTGATGTACACTCATTCAAGTGATTGTCCAACGTATCAAGCTTAAATATAAAATCAACTTCTATATTTTTAGCTTCCTTTTTTTCTAAATTATACTCCATTTGTTTTTTAAATATGCGATTACTTCTTGTATCTCTGTACTTGTTAATGCTTTAGAATAACATATCAACTCATATATTTTTCCGTTAAATTCGTAATTATCTGTACCACTATTTGATGATGCACCTACGCAGAATTTATTTACGGTAGTATCATTTGCACCTGTTGTTCCTGTGTCAGAATTACCATTTCCGTCATTTATCGTTAATGCTGTTCCAGATCTTGTACCTATTGCAATGCTTAAATCAGTAACTCCTGCTGTACCTATATTACAAGCATTCATATTTGTGAAACTTGATTGGGAAGAAAATGCTACACTATCTGCACCTGCACCACCATAAGCACTTGCGTTAACTCTCAAACCAATTCTTTGAATTGAGCTTGTATCATTAATACCTACAATACATTGTCCAAAAGCTTCTGCCGTTGTTACGTCTGATTTATAAACTGCTACAAACGTATTTGATGATTGTGCTAATCCTAATAAACCACTATCTGTACTTTGTAGAAATGCTGTTGTACCGTCAAAATCTAAATAAGGTCTTTGCCAATTATCAATAATGTAAGTAGGTTTGTATGTTGTAGATGATTGTGATACGTGATTATCTTGCCCACTTATATCGTTCCATTGAGTAACTGCTGTACCTGCTAAAGTTAGTGATGCTTCATTTGACGCATCCAACCATAACTTACAATCTGTAATAGATAACGGATTATTTACTGCATCGTTTGCCAATATTGGAATTACTGTTGTTTCATAGCTTACTTTTAAACTCCAACTAATGTCTTTCCTTGCATCGTTTGATAATTTAAACGCTATGAATCCTCCGTTGTTTTGGTTGAAATATGGTAGCTTACTTAATGAATAACATTCTAAAGTAGTTACACCAAATACAGTATCCTGTGCTGAACTATCTACATTTGAATAAGCTATAATAGGATTTCTATAATTTGATATTACTACCGTTTGATTAATAATACATTTATCAGAATAAGCCTGATTAGATGCCTCTTGTAAAGAACCTGTCAAAACTATCTTTAATGTAATATTTGTTTTAGGTGTAAATCTAAATCCGTTTTTATTTGCTGTTGAGTTATAGTTTTCAGTCATTACAAATACTCCGTACTGACCTATTAATTGGTCTCTATTATTTCCGTCATAAGCAAAGTTCAAACTAAATTCTCCCCTTTGTTGAGAGCCTGTAAGTAAACCACTTACACCATCTGCAAATACATTATCTCCTGTAATCATTAGCCTCCCATAATTACCTGAAATTCTGCTTCCTGTAATTGATGTTTCATATACTAAAGATTCTCCATAGGTAAGCCTTTGTTCAGAGTAGGTAATTAAATCGTTATTAGAACCATATACAATGGTGTTACCTATGTTTCTTGCTAAGGTATTATAATCTCCCTCTACACGGTTATTAATAGATGCCTCTCCTATTATGTTACCTGTTCCTATTATATCGTTATTAGCACCCTTTGATTCGTTTGCAGTACCTGAAATGTTATTACTTGCATTGTTAGTTTTGTTCCCTTTTTGACTTCTTAACTCACTTGTATCTTCATCAGGCAAATCAGGGAATTCTGTCATAAAGCAATAATATCCATTAACAGAACCCGGAACTTCTAACCAACTATAAGCTAATGCAAGGCAGCAATCTTGTGGAATATTTGGTGTAGGTGTTGAGTCAGTTGATGTAGTAAACATTAAGATATTAGTGTACGCTGCTTGATGAGAATATATCCAATCACATTCTATTTGATTATCACCTACTATCACACCACCACCACCTGTAATTGGTGCAGTAGGAATAAATGTACTTTTATTAGTTAATAAGAGCTCAACTTTACAATTACCATTCGAGGAAACAGGATAGCCTTTTATAGAGTTAACTCTGTAATTCTGCCCCATTAATTGGATGGTATCAGCAAAAGAGAAATCAGCTATATCTTTAGGCTGTAATCTAATATATGCAGAAAGCATTCTGCTGTTTACATTAAAGTTATCTATAATGTAATTATTCCAAAATTTCCTTGCTAATCCGTATGATGGTAAAGCATCCCAATCTTGTGGTGCAGATGTTAATGTTTCCTGCCAATTTAATGTCCATACATCCGTTCCATCAGTAAAATCTTTTTCTGAGTAAGCACTAAAGAAAGGATATTTATTAAAGATATTTGCAGTACCTCCTGAGTAAGTATCTCCCTGCCCTAAATAGTAAGTTAAATTATTTGGTAGGATTTTAGTTCCGTGAAAAAATGACAGCCTTATACCTCCTGTATTTTCCTTTTCTCCATTCTCTTTTCTTTTCCAGATCGCACAGGAATATACTCCTAAATTAAACGCTCCATTATTTAAAGGATAGTTTATTGTTGGAACAAATATAGATGTGAACTCTGTATCCTTATCTGCAAATTGATTTCTTATTGTTGGTACAATATGCTCTCCGTAACTTGGCTCATCCTTATCAAATGGATTACGCTTAAATGATTGGTACACATAATCGTTACTAATTGCATCTTTAAACTTTACCTTTTTACCACAGAATTTAGTAGGTGGAATTATTTGAACATCTTTAGTATAATCTATTTTATTCGACCAATCCTTAGTATCACCTGTATCAACAAAATCATTATACGGTTCAATCTTTAATATCTTAGAATCGTGCTTATTAGGTAATGCTACTAAGTTAAATTTAGTTACAATAGATTTCCACCAATTCTCTATACTTAAATCTCCAAATAATCCGTTAATGTATACTAAGTTTGTAGACGTGCTATCAACATCAACAGCAGTAACCTCCATCTTCATATTAGATAAAGCCCAAGTAATACTATTGTTTGCAATTACACCACACCATAATCCTAATCTTAAACCCTGATATGCAAATGCACCAACATTTCTGTCTATCTGTATTGTTTGGCTGAACTCTACTGCGTTTGCTCCCACGCTTATAGTATCAAACCATTCTAAAGTATCAGTATCTACACCCCCGATTGGAACACTACCACCATCCCAACCATCCCATAATTGAAATGCTACATTTTCCGTTCCATTGGCAGGTGTTGCAGATGGTGTGATTGTGCCTGATATAGTAAATGAATAAACTCCTGATGCGTTAGCACTCCAATAGTTATTTCCTATGTTATAAGAACTTGTTTCATCTGATATTACGTCGTTAAATAGAACTCTCCTTGATGCAATACTTGATGTACTGTTTAATATGTTTTGCGTGGTAGTTCTTTGAACTGCTGTGGTATAAACTGCATCAGCTACCTCTGTATATATGGTATCTTTTTTATTGTAGTTTAAATCCATATAAATCTTTCCGAAATCTGTACTATCGAAAAAATCAGATTTGTATTGATAGCCTGTGAAATCAAATACCTTATCTATTAAAGCCTTTAATTTAACCTGTGGTCTAAGCCTCTTAATATTAAAAGCACTTGAATTAAATATGCTGTATTGATTTTCTTGCCTAAAATAATTAATGTACTCATTTGATGCGTGACCAATTCCGTAATCCCATAAGGACCAAATTATTTCTCCATTGGATAGGTTTTCTAAAGCATAGGAATTATATACAATTCCTGCACTTAGCTCGTGATTCCATCCTGCGTAATCTAAAGCATTAAACTTGATACCCTTTATCACATCTGAGAATCCAACCTCCTCACTAAATAATATACATTCGTATTCGTAACTATTTTTGTTTTTAAGGTATATATTGGTTAGCTGTAAATTACCTTTGAATACTTCTATGGTATCTTTTAAGACATAACACTCCACCATCCCAAAAGGATTAAAAGAGAAATTATCTTCTGAATAATATGAGCCAACCTGGAAATATGAGCCAAAGAAATCATCGTTCTTATCAGATGATGGTAACCTAAAATTATAAGAATGAGAGCCTTTAGACTTCAAATCCTTAATATCTTTAAAGTTAAAATCTAAAGTGAATGGAGAACCTTTTAATACATCTAATTCATACACCCCATTAAAACCTGTTCCTGCTGTTGTTACAGATATACCACTCCCTACAAATACATCTCCATCATTTCCGTTATAACTTCTAAATTCAATAATAGCAGATGATTCTACAGCTGTAAATTCTTTAGTTAAGGTATAAACAGATGTACTGATTTCTGTAAAGGTTACGTTATCAGGATTTGTTTCTCCATATAGTAAAAAATTAACAGCAATATACCCTCCTGCCGGTGTTGATGTACCTGTAAAATTCAAAGTATATGTTTGCCCTACCACTAAATTAGTTAGTGATAAATTAACACGCATTGTAATTGGCGCACCAAAGTTATTAGTTATGGTAAACCCTGTGGTTGATAGTCCTGTTAATGTAGAGTTATCTCCAACCGGTATTGCCCATTGACTTGTAGATGTTATTATACTACTTTCAACGCCTGTTATTTCTTTTCCTTTTGCAAATATCTGATAAGCCATTAAAGTAGAATTGGGTTATACGTTTCAATTGAATACTTAAATGTTAAAGAGTATTCTGTTTGGTCAAATTTACGGCTAACTATTGCATCATCAATAGATTTATTTGTTAAGATAATAGATAATGCACTTCCATCCTCATTAATGTAATTTACTTGTGAGCTCATAAACATATCTTTTACTTGCTCAATTTGATAATCTACTAAATACCCTGTTTTGATTGTAAAGGTTTGTGATACATCAGTAGAAACATTCTTAGCTGATTCGTGAGATACATTAGGTACAAATGGCTTTTCATTATACCCTGCTGTTATTGTGGCATAACTTTGTTGGTAGTTATATATTGACGTTTTTATTTCATTCTTGTTATTTGTAATTCTGTTTGTTCGCTCCTTATTAAATGTAATATACTCCCATACACCAAAATTATTAATATATGCTAATCTCTGTGGTTCATATTTATCACATCTATTAACCATATTAAACCGGTACTTTCTGCTCGACTGATTACCAACTGAATCAACACTATAAACTTCATAATAAGCTAAATCTGCTTGGTCAGATGGTCTATCATAAGCAGCAGGTAACTTATTTAGGTTTGCAGGATAACAACCAAAATGAATTATCATAGAATCATCACTAACTCCACTTGCATCGTATTTACCACCGTAATCCGTTGTATTCAAAAAGTATTGTGAATCGGTTAAAATACCTGATGAGTTATAATATTGGATTAAAAATCTATACGCTCCATCTGCCGTAGTATTTACATCTGTTGTTAGGTTTAATATTGCTAATGTACCATAATCTGTTAAGGCTGTATCAATGTTAATATACGTTCCTTTATTGTCATAATTACCATTAATGAAATACTTACTTGTTGCATCTAATTTGTAATCTGTAAAATCATAGTTTATTAAATCGGTGCTTTTGTTATATCCTGATAATAGATATAATGAGCCATCTACTGATGAACCTTGTTTTGATGGTGCTACATTTGAACTTGCTGCATAAAAATCCCATAACTTTAAATCTATTTTTTTAGCACCTGCTCCACCTGTCGATAAGTATTGTGGAACATAAGCAGCCCCACCCCATTTTTGATGTGGAATCGAATGTAAGTTCTGTTGAAAATCATTCGTTTGTCCTGATGCTTCTATTGCCTGTGGAACAGTTAGGACCTGTTGAGTATTTATATGGATTACAAGATTTTGTAGTATAGCTGTTATGTCTATAATTCCGTAATCATCGTTGTTAGGTCTAAACGTATATGCATATGTTTTACTATCATAGATAACCTCTAAATAGAACCTATATCGTGCCTGATTTACATTTGTACTCGTGCAGGTAATTACACGTTTAGAACTGCTTAAAACGTAATCTCCATTATTAAAGTTCTGTGTAGTTATGCCCATTATTCAATCGTTAAGTTTGTTACCAGATCTTGTAGTAAACCTTTTTTAACGTCTACTATAAACCTCTTTTTGCTTTGCTCTATTGCATCCTTATAAAAAGCCCTTGCACCAATACCTTTTTCTGCAATGCTTTTGCCAATCATATAAGATGCGTTCTTTATGTTTGAATCGTTCTTCTCAATAAATTTACCATCCTTATCTCTTAATTTTATCTTAGGACTTCGCACCCATTTCTCAACCACACCTTTTGCTAAATTCTTTTTTTTAAATTGTGCAGGTTTCTTATCTTTTGGTTTGTATTTATTTACTGATGGATAAGTAGATTCTGTACCCTTAACACCTTTCTCAATAAAATTAGCGTAATTTAATGAGCTCGTGAATTTTAGATTTAGCTTATTGTTCCCATAAGTTACTTTGTAAGCTAATGATTTAGCTAACTTTCCGGTATTATCTGTTATCCTATACTTACCATCTACTTTACGCTTTATCTTAAGATTACGCTTGGCTCTTTTTATTACCTCTTTACCATAAAGGTTAAAGGCTTTTGCTGTATTTTCAAAACTAAAATCTGCCATTATCTATTCTTTAGCCATTTTAATAATTTAGGAAAATGGTCTGCCTTAGATGAACTTGAATTAATTTGTTTTACATAACATTCCTGTAATAAGAATTTAGCATCAGATTGAGCCTTTTGGCTTCCTACTATTATGTTAGTTATAGAAGCACCATCTGTGTCAACCGTTGCAACTTCATTACCATCAAGGAATACAATACATTTATCTGCATATGCTGCGCCAATAGAATCTCCATAAAACAGAACTCCTATTGTAATGCTATCCTCTCTTGCATATTCATTACTACCATCTGTAATATCACCTGCTGACACTAAAGTATTTGTAGCTATATCTTGTAATATTAATCTATTTTCACTTACATATAAATTAATACCTCTTGTTTCTGTGGTTGTAGTAATGCTCAATAAGTTATTTGCCACAGATAAAGTATCAGCTATATTTTTAACCTTTAATCCTACATATAATTGTTTTCCGTGATAATTGCTAAATGTGTTTTTAAGGTTGTAATCTTTTTGTGTAGCGTTAAATTCTAAGCCTCTGAAATCTGAGTTGAATCTTATAGCACCTGTTTCAGTAAATTCATTATGTGTTAAGAAATCATCAGTAAGAAAATTACTTTTTGCTAATGCTGTAATTTTTTGAATACCTGCTCCTGAATAGCTTAGATTATTTTGAACTTGCTCTGTTGCACTCCACCAATAAAAAGCACTATCAAATTGGTCCATTACAGGATATGTAATTGTCTGGTAATTCCACTTTTCAAGTATATTCTCTCCCTCATATTTAGGATATGGTATTGTACACTCTGTTGTTTCATTTGCAGATTCTACACTCATAGATGTACTGAACCCAATAACCATATTATTAAACTTCTCCTCTATTGGTGTACAGCTCAATTCGTTGCTTCCTTGCAATAATAACAGATTTGTATCTACAATATACTTACCCTCTGTAAACTCTGCCCTTAAATCTTGCATTATCATAAGCATATCAGAATAAGCACTTTCTTTTACCTGCTCATCTTCTTCTGATTGTTGGCTAATTCCTGTAATAACATAAACATCAAAATCATACACCACTACCTTATCTGATATATCAGTATTTGTTAGTGTAATATGTAAAGCCGGATATTCGTTTATCTTCTTTAATTCTATCTTATCTACTGCACCATAGCTAAATGAATTTAACTGCAAATGCTTATCTGCAAACTCCTTAAAATATGAAATTACTGAACTATATGTAATCATTTTCTTGCTCTTTTATTTTCTTCTTGTACAATGTCCTGCTGCATCTGCATCTTAATAAAACATAATCGAAATGGCAATTCAGTAACACTATTAAACTGTAATATGTTTCCACCTGATAAACTATCTATTATGCTGAACCAACCATAGTTCCCTCGTGCAGTAACCTCTCCACTTCCTCCTCCAAATAACCTTGAGAACTCGTCAGCAATTCGCTCCCTAAATGATAAAAAAAAACCATTACTCCATTAGCGAAATCTATACTAAGGTTTTCAAATAGCCTTGCATTCTGTATATGGGTTTCGTTGTATGGTTCGATATTATAGTTATTTCCTTTTTCCTCTGTTATAGGTCTATACAAAATGGCTAATACTTGTTGTATACTATCAACCCCATCTTTACAATGTTCGTCCAGGTCTACAAATTCTCCTAATGTCATTTCATCAAGGTTAGGATGAAAGCCATATTTAATACCACCAATATCTATCTTATCTATTACCTGCTTATTTATTGGTAATGAAATAAGGTTTGATAACTTAGTGTATAATTGCTTTATATCCTCTCTCTTTAGGTGTTTAATTAGCTTTAAAGGGATGTTACAAAGTGAACTGATAGAATGTATTACAATTTCATCCTCGCCTTTTAAATCGTTTATTTTACTGATATAGTTTTGATACGATTTTAAGCTAACATCAGCCCAATTTTCAGGCACAATTATTTCGATTGATTCTTTCATCTATAAATACAAAGGTTAATTTTTAGTAAAGTTATTAAATAATAGCGTATTCGCCATAAGAACCGAAACATTCAAACCACATTCTCATCATTAAAGCATCAGCATAATCAGGCGACCTACCTAACTTTTGTTTCTGTATATCCTTACCCTCTATGGCTAATTTTTGTTGGTCCTTATCTACCTTATCTCTCTTGATTACCTCGAGCTCTGAGATAATAACATCTTTAAATGTTTTATCCTTGATAAATATCTTGCCTGTATTTATTAATTCTGCCAATTTATAAAAGCATTGTGTTTTTAGGTTCTGATAATTCTCTCCTTTTAACGCTTTGCCTCCATTTGTGAACGCTACACATCCACTAAAGGCATCTGCTACACCACCTCCTACACCATCTTGGTCGATTACTACTTTGCTGTTAGGTATTTGATTAGAGTTCTTTAAATCGTTTATTTTAATAACTATCTCAGGAATGGTATTTTTAGCTATTGAGATAATTTTCTCTGCCCTTAATCCACTCCATAAGATAATAACAGATTTATCTGCTCCTAAACGTGCAACATCACAAGTTATGTATTTTGCTCCCTGCTCTATGAATGTATTATTAAATGTGTCCTGTAAGCTATTGTAATCAAATAGTAAAGCATCATCATCAATGTACTCCCAATTACCGAATAGTAAACGCTCTTTACTAATCTTATCTAATTTCTCTAATTGAGATATGTAGTGTTTAGATATTGCCTTATTATCTGTAACTAAAGACTTAATAAATTTACGATGTGATTCCAGATCTTGAGTTAATGATGGTTTATAATACTTAGAGTATAGCCATCCCTTAGATGGATTACAGGTAAGTAGTGTTTTAGGTATTAAATTAAATTCATTAAGTTTATATCTGATTCTTGAATTGAGAACATTTATAGCTTTTTCTGTTACCTCTGCTGCTTCATCAATAAAGCAGTCTGTAATCTCTAAACCACCTAAACTCGTGAACATCGAATCTGATGGATAAAGGAATAAATCTTTTAAATATATTACTGATTTATTGTAGAATGTAATTGTGCTTTCTGATGCGTTATATGTAAAATCTACATTAGGAGTTAATCCACAATAATCTACTGCTACCTCCATAAATGTATTTAATGTTGTAGCTTTTAAATTCTTTAATTTACTCCTGCCAATAACTGACCTTGTACCGGGATATTTTAATCTGCGTGTAATTTGCCATAAACAGCCTGTAAATGTTTTACTACCTCCTGCTCCACCACCAAATAATACTTCATTTGTAGTTCTATCCTCTAAGGCTTTAAAGCATTCTATTTGCTTCTTAAATAGCTTAATCTTCGGGTTCTTCATCGAATGGCATTATGTCTATTTTAATGCGTTCTGCTGAACTTATATTAATATCTGAACGTTCTGTCCATCCCATTTGTGTTTTAGTATAGTGCATTATTATAGATGGCACCTTATCCCCTATACACTCATACACCTTTGATTTTACATAATCGTGAGAATATTGTTTTAATTCATCAACCTGTTCTTTGAATTCTTTATCGTTCTCATACCAATTATAGAATGTTTGCCTTGATATACCTACCTTTTTACAAGCAGGAGTTACTACACCTAATGATTTCTCTAATGCTTGTATTATTGC
>TARA_R110000772_G_scaffold256190_2_pt1 | contig 15391 bp, 15 predicted proteins | sample TARA_R110000772 | Tara Oceans TARA_R110000772 (sample SAMEA4397948) | marine metagenome | biome: Polar Biome; feature: [SRF] surface water layer (ENVO:00010504); material: water (ENVO:00002006), including particulate matter (ENVO:01000060) such as... | depth 5 m | reverse complement strand
AGCCAACGATTACCTGAGATGAAAGAATTCTTAGGACTATGTGATAGGCAGAGAAACAATAGTTTCAGCGCCACATTCCCAGAAATGAAAGATATATTCAATGAGTGAAGATGACGGATTTGATAGAAAAACAACATTTTGTCCATTACCTTGGAATAGTATTAACATTAGAAATAATGGTGATATTAGAATTTGTTGTAATGCCAATAGTTATACTAAAAATAGAGGCATTGTAAGGAAAGACGACGGCACTCCATATAACGCTGCCGTTGATGATTTAAAAGAAAGCCGCAATTCTGAACTAATGAAAGATGTTCGTAAAACAATGCTGGATAATAAATGGCATAGTGAGTGCGAACGATGTAGACAAGAAGAAAGCAATGGTGTACTAAGTCGTCGCCAAATGGAGCATAGCGATTGGGATATTGATTTAGAAAAAGCCGCCGCTACAACCGAAGATGATGGTACTATTGTGCCTGAAGAACACCCACTAGAGTTCTTTGATATACGTTATGGTAATTTTTGTAATTTAAAATGTCGTATGTGTGGACCAACTGACAGTCATATGTGGTACGAGGATCATGTTAAACTAACCGGCCGCACACACTATAAGGATACTCACGAAAAAATACAACTTACAAAAAATGAAAAAGGAAAGTGGAGTACTGATCAATACGATTGGTTTAAAGGGTCTAATACATATTGGAATAATTTTGAACAATATACACAGGATGCAAAAAAGTTATACATAGTTGGTGGTGAGCCACTTATCATTGAAGAGCATGTTGACAGTTTGGAAAGAATGATACACAGTGGCGCAGCTAAAAATATGCAAATTGAGTATAATACTAACCTTACAAATGTCACGCCGAAAATGTTAACACTCTGGAAAGAGTTTAAAGAAATACGCATTGGCGCAAGTATTGACGCATGTAATGAAGTATTTGATTATCAAAGAGCTCCGGCAAAATGGTCGCAAGTCTATGAGAATTTAAAAAAGATAGATAAACACAGTGATGAAATAAATTTTAAAGGTTGGTATGCATTTACAATTACGCCGTTCAATGTTTTCCACTTTCCTGAGTTTATGAAGTGGAAATTAGAAGAGAGCGGACTAACATTGTTTAACCCTATACATTGCCACCGACCTCTTGTAAGTTACCATATGTGCCACAGTCCAAAGTATTACAATATTAAAGTCTTACCTCCGCATATAAAACAAATGGTTTCAGAACATTACACTGAATACAGAAAGTGGATTATGGCAAGCGATCATATAGATAATGTAAAGAAATATTTTGTACAACATTTAAACAGTGTGGAAAAGTTTATGCTAAGTGAGGACTATAGTGAGGAATGGCTGGGAGAATTTGTCTCAATTACTAATAAGTTAGACACAATACGTAAACAAAATGTATTAGATATTGTTCCACAATATAAGGAGTTATTTGAATGAGATTATTTGCGTATGGTTGTAGTTTTACTTATGGAGCATTTTTGGAAGAACTCAGAGAGGGTTTATTAGGTGACATAGGTTCGATCTCACAAGATAGTTGGCCAAACGTATTAGGAAAATTAATCGGAGCAGACGGCACATATAATCAAGGAATATGTGGAGCAAGCAACAAAGAAATATTATATAAATTTTTGTTTGATATTACACATTTTAATATTACAAAAGATGATATAGTTGTGTTTATGTGGACGTTTGATCACAGATATGGATTTATATTAGATGAATATCCAAATATCCATTGGCGTAAAATCGTACCTGAAGATCCGGCATGTATGGATTTTTATGTAAATTATTCTTGTACAGTACATGATTATAAATATGAATTTTTTAGAGCATGTAATCATGCACATTTATACTGTGAACATTTAGGAATACGCAATTTTCATTCTACTGTTGATAGTACTATGATTAAAAACATACCGGATTGGAATTTGGTAGATTTTGGGGAAGAATTCACCGATATGGTCCATATTCAAAACAAACATCCGTTGGCATTGGATAATTCACATCCTGGAAAATTAGCACACAAGGAATTTGCTGAACTATGCGCATTACGAATGAAAATTTAGACTGCGCAATTGTTACACTGTTCATCCATAACGTGTGTAACTATAATTGCAGTTATTGTAGTGACTTTCACCGTGACGGAAGCAGTCGTTGGCCTGATGATTGGCAACCTTATATAGATTTTCTAGAACGTGTAAGACAAACAAATAAGTATGTGTATGTAGAAGTATTGGGTGGTGAGCCAACAGTTTGGCCAAAGTTTCAAGAGTTTGTGGACACTATAAGCGATAACAGAACATTTGTTGAGTTTGGTACTAATGCCAGTCGCACACTGCGCTATTGGGAGAGTTTTAAGACTCGCAATGCGTTTGTGTTCTTATCCTGGCATTATGAGGAAACAGATGATGATCACTTCTTTGAAGTTGCTAAAATTATGCAACACAAGGCAAGCGTTAGTATTCCTCTTATGATTGTGCCTGATAATTTTGAACGTGCCAAAGTATTATACGAACGACTTAAAACATTAAATGTAGAAATCACTCCGAAGTTTACTCGTACAAGTATACACGGACACAGTTACTTTGAATACACTGATGAGCAACGTGAATGGATACAAGGTAACTATTTTCATCGTATGCGTGACTTTGGTATTGACTGGGAGATACCACGTAACTTACACTATGATGGTGAAAAGATAAAATTTATGACAGTATTAGACCAAGGATTACATAAGTTTGAAGGATATACTTGTACTGCAGGATTAAAAAGATTTATGGTAGATCCTAATGGAGATATTAAGCGTTGTACCAAAAAGGTAGGCGGAATTATTGGAAATATATTTGAGGACTATACGTTACCTAGTGACCCTATATTATGCAACTATACCGCATGTCCTTGTAAATTAGATGCGATTGTAGAAAAATGGATATAGAACGATATGAAGATATAACCTTTGAGATGCTAGGGACCAGACGCCAGCGTCCTATGTACTTGAGCAAGTTTACTAAGTTTAGACAGAATTTGAGTATGCGAGATTATCCAAAAGATCCACATGCGTATACAAAAACATTCTTAAATGCTATGGACGAGTGGATCAATCAACATAAACGAGTAAACTATTATGGATTAAATACGTTTCATAGACGAGATGCTATACACGGCACAACACATACTCTGGATGAGTTACATCAAATACATGGCGATAATATTCGAGTGTATAGAGGAGAATATAAGTATCACAGAAGATTAACAGATTTTGATGTGAAGCAAATAACATCTTATGACGAACTAACTAAGGGCAATGTGTTTATAGTGAGTTATCCTAGTTGTATCACTACCGGATATCACGAAGACTTCGACAAATTATTGGACCACTGTTATGCTAATGGTATACCTGTTCATATAGACGGCGCATGGTTTGGTCAATGTAGAAACTTTGAGATTGATGTCACTCATCCTGCGATCACGAGCGTTAGTGTCAGCCTGTCAAAAGCATTGGGCATGGGCAGCCAGCGAATTGGTATACGATATACTCGGGAAAGAGTGACTGGACCTATTGCTATTATGAATGACTTTGATTATTGTAATGTTAGTGATATGTGGCTTGGTACTGAAGCAATTTCTCATTTTGGCACAGATTATTGGTGGAGTAACTATGAAAGCCTATATACAAAAGTCTGTGCTGATTTTAAATTAGAAGAAAGTAACAGTATACATGTAGGATGGATTACTGATGATAATGGTAGACATCAATTTGGTGTACGTACCCCGCTGAGATATTTAATTGAAGGCATATTCGACGAACGTGGTACAGATAAAGGACTTAATAGTATTGAAAAATCAGAAAGAAATTAAGCACTGTCAGTTTGCTTATAATAGTTTTTTCTATAACAAAGGCAACGTTAGTAACTGTTGCTTACAGGAACCTTTGATGTTTAAGGATGATTGGTCAGATGTTACACAATTAGATAATTTTTATTATACAAAAGAATTTGATGATATAAGATTTGACATTGAAAATGGCGGTCAACCATCACAATGTGATACTTGTTGGCGCTCAGAAAATAATGGAAATCGTAGTATGCGTATTGACAATATGTATTATACTGACAAACCATCGTCAGAAGTTCCAATCATACGTCACGTTGATCTTAGACTCAGTAACAAATGCAACTTACAATGTAAAATGTGTAATTCCAATGACAGTGATCAGATAGCCAAAATAGAAGGAAAAGTTATTGCTCCAACCGATACTGCCGGGCTGTTGAACTTAATATATAAATTGGACACAGTTGAATCGATTCGATTTGCTGGAGGTGAACCATTCATTATGCCAGAAGTCGCAGAGTTCTTACAGAGACTAGTTGACGATAAAAAAACTTATATTAAAATAGAAATAATAACAAACTGTACCAGTGTTAACACTAGTATGGTTACTTTACTTGAAAAGTTTGATAACGTAGATATTATGGCTAGTATTGATAGTGTAGGCAAGTGGTTTGAATTTCAAAGATACCCAGCTAGATGGAATCAGATTGATAGAAACTTCCGAAAGCTATATAATAGTAAGTTTAGTATACGAATAGTGCCGTGTATTGGTAATATAAATCTATTAGGAGTAGACGAGTTCTTTAGTTGGGCAAACCAATTCCCTAATGCGTTAGTTACATTTAATGAAATATTCGAACCATCGTATTTAAATTTTAGATATGTGCCACTCAACCTCCGAGAAGACATGTGGGGAAATCTTGGTGCTATGAAACTAGTAAATACTGTTCAAGACTGGAAGAATTTCAAGAGACGGACTATGTACGACTATATTGAACCAGACTCGTCAGTAGCACAACTAATAAAAGATAGAAATCAATTAGTGTGGGGCGCAACAGAATCACAAATGAAGGAGTTTTTTCCATGGATTTACATATAAACGACAACTGGAAGCGAGTAGGTGTTAGACTTAGTGGCGGTGCTGATAGTAGTATAATATATTATGCTATTCGCAAACACTTCAAAGATACTGATACACAAGTTATTCCACTGACAATGAATAGTACTCAAAATTGGTGGTATAGTACTGGAGCAAAGGCGGTTATGGATCGTGTAGATGAATTGTTGGGAACAACCACCACTGACCATTATATTTTCAATGATGATCAGCCACATGGATCGGAACGATATGTAGAAGCAGTTAATATACTTTCAGAATCGGCAATTATTGATTTAAATTTAGACGCCATCTATATTGGGCTTACACAAAACCCTCGGGGCATGAGTGAATATTTTGATAACCCAGAAATTATTAAAAGACATGATTTAAATGAAGAGCAGGTCCGAAACTATATATCTGATAGAGATCATAGCAGGGACCTTGGTAAGCCAGCTGAATTAGAAGTAATGGAGTTAGTGCGCGGTGATAGGACCGTAATACAAATAATACCATTTGCTAATTTAGATAAATTGGCTGTGGCTCAAGCCTATCGGGATTTAAATATGACAGACGCACTATACCCAGTTACATTTAGCTGCGAGAATAGTGATATAAACCTGCGCGGTCAGCAGTTGAGACATTGCAAACATTGCTTTTTTTGCCTGGAACGTTTATACGCATTTGATAGGATAATTTAATGGAAGTTGGTTACAGTAGTATTACTGAATACAACAATGACAGGCCCAATTTTGGCTCAGTTGAATTAGACTTTGATCCTCTCCAATTTATTGAGGAGGCTCGTAATACTTGGGAAAGCCCCGACGCAAAACGAAGTGGAAGAAATAATTTTAATAGATTTAATTCAGTAAGCACTGATACTAAAAAGTTGTTACGCACTAACTGGAATAATCAACTGGGTATAGATTATGATTGGAATTGGGAATATTTTCACAGCGGAGAGCCGGCAGGACTACACACTGACTACACTAGCTTTCCAAACAGTTGGCGCGGAAAAGATGTAATAACACATGACTGCTATATAGTGTTGGGTATTATTATTCCACTGGAATGGAACTGTACGCAACCATACACTGTAAATTATGATCGTGTTAGTGATGAGCCACGTAAGTTAATGTACCGACAAGGCGAAATGCGATACTTGGATGATAACAGTGTATACGATTATCGTTCAGATTGGTATTATGATCCAGAAGTATTAAAATACAATCCAAAAGAAACACAATATCATAAAGAATATGCAGACTTGAAATTCCACAGCGCATATACTTGGCGTATTGGTACTGCTATGCTATTTGATACTCGTCGTTGGCACTCAAGTAGTTGGTTCCTTGACACACCCAGCGTGCCAGAAGTAAGTACTGAACACAAGCGTAGCATAATTGGATTTGCCAGCATTGATGTAGACAGATGAGTACATGGTGCGTATTACCTTGGGTTCATGTTTGTGTACGTCCGAATGAACAGATTAAACCTTGTTGTAGATTTCAGTACACGGAGGGTGATGCTGAAGTAGCGCCTACACTGGATAATTTTGATCTTGATAACGATTTTTGGCGACAGTTACGCACTGACATGTTACAGGATGTCAAAAGACCAGAATGTACTAAGTGTTATGAACAGGAGAAAGTACTCAAAGGACACAAGCGTAGTAAGAGTTTGCGTCATTGGATGAACAGTCTGTTCCCAGATATTGATAAAAATACACTAACAGATGATTCAGACAATATACGTTATATAGAAATGAGCATAGACAACCTGTGTAATTTCCAGTGCCGTATGTGTGATAGTAAGTTTAGTAGTCAATTACAAAAGCGTGACGCATATATGGGACAGCGTGTACATAAGAAACTAGAACCAAACTTTACTAAATTTGATGATAAAGATTTAAGTAATTTAGAATATATAAAACTACTGGGTGGCGAGCCATTTATGAGTCCAAACTTTGGACCTTTCTTGGACTATTTGTCATCTAAAGGAGCCAGCTTTGACAACATACGTCTGCAAATAAGTACAAATGGTAGTCGTCGTCCCAAGCCAGAGTTATTAAACAAACTAAAACAATTTAGTAAAATAGAAATAAATGTAAGTTTAGATGCTTGGCATCCTATAAACGATTACCAACGTGTAGGAGGTGTATATACAGATGTATATAAAAATGCTCTATGGTATCGAGGTCAATTGTCAAACAGTCATGTAAACTTTCACACAGTTGTTAGTGTATATACAGCAGACAAACTTGGAACAACACTGGCATTTTTAATGGACCAGGAAAACAATGACGTAAGTGTAGATTGGGTACGTGATCCACTGTGGCAAAGTTTAAGTATAGCACCTAAAAGTTTTCAAGACTGGGTATTAGAGCAAAATAGTCATCATGAATTTGCTACTAAATTAATTAAAAATCATATAAGTAATAGTGTATTCAGTGACACTGAATGGAACAAGTTGTTACATAACACTAAATTATTAGATGAATATTACAGCCTCCCACTTAGAGACACTAACCCCTTATTACATGAGAAATTATATGAAACACACAGTATTTGAAAATGCTATTCCGCTGGAAGTATGTAAAGAGATTAAAGATTTCTTTGACAATAATCCTGATTTACAAATTCACAAACCCAACAATCCAAATGTGATTAAAATTAATCATCCTTGGCGACACCTGGAAGAGTTATTGCGTCCTATACTGAGTAAGTATTTTGATCCCAATCGCGGCAGTGGTGGCAACATATACAAACACACTAATCTATATAGTTTGCACGTGGATAGCGATGAGCCTACACAGATGATTAATGTAAACATTCCAATACATCTGGAAGTAACAGATCCGCCGCAACACTTTATGGTGTTTGATCAGTATACAGATAATGGTTTTGGACAAACTTGGTATGGTAAGCGTAAAGATATCAATAACTATAACTTCGATAGAAACAAAAAAGTACCCATGAGCCCTTATGAAGATCCAAGAGTATATGATTGTACTGAAGAAGCCATCGATGAAAAGTTTTACAGTGACTATCTAGAGTTTAATAATCACACACCAGAATTGTTTCATGGCCTAACTGGAACAGCATATGACTGGCGACCCGGTAACATGGTAGCGTTTAATAGTAACAACTTACATTGTACAGGAAAATTAGTTGGACCATGGAAGATGGGATTACTGATTAATTTTGAAGGCACCTTAGAGGAATTATTACGATGATGGATATTGTTTTTTGTATTGTTCCTAAATTAGACCCATATGCTCCTACAACTGGACCTGCGCTGTTAAAAGCACACTGCGTAGATGCTGGCTTTAAAGCAATGGTTAAAGACTTTAACATTGATTTGTATAACTGGTTGAAATTACAAAATAGACACGAGGAATTTTTCAACGCAAAAGACACTGGGTTTATTACCTGGTACGATAGAGACTATGTATATCCGCCTGAATGGGAAGAATTATATGAAATTATTTCTCCTAGAGTTCAACTATGGATTGATGAACTCATTGAATTAAAAACAAAATGGGTTGGGTTAAGTATGTTGAGTAGCGCAAGCGTATGTGTTGGTAAACGAATCTGTGAACTTTTGCGAGAACAAGCGCCGGAAATAAAGATAGTAATCGGCGGCGCGGCGGTCCGTAGTCAAACTAAAAGTTGGGTAGATAATGGATTAGTAGACTATTATATATTTGGAGACGGTGAATTTTCAATCGTTGAATTATTAAATGGCAATTATGCAGCAGACGGTATTAATAGTAATTCGCCGTGCCAGGTTGACGATCTTAACACAACATTGATGCCTGATTATGATGACATAGATTGGAAACAGTATGAGTATGTAAGTGGACCATTTACATTAGCTCAAGATATGGCTCCTATATACATAACAGGTTCACGAGGATGCGTCAAGCGATGTACCTTTTGTGATGTTCCAATGCTTTGGCCCAAATATAAATGGCGCAGTGCAGATCATATATTTGGAGAAATTCAGCTAATGTATGAAAAGCATAATAGAAGATTGTTTAGATTTACTGATAGTCTTATCAACGGAAGTATGAGTCAGTTCAGATCATTTTTAACAAAAATTAAAGAATTTAATGATGAAAAGGATGACATAGATCAGATCACCTGGTGGAGTCAATGGATTATTAGAGCACGTGGACAGATGCTAGAAGAAGATTTTAAACTTATGGCAGACAGTGGCATAACTGAACTTGATATAGGATTAGAAAGTTTTAGTGAAAGTGTTCGTTGGCATATGGGTAAGAAATTTACAGACGATGATCTTTGGTGGAATTTAGAAATGATGCACAAATATGACATACATTATACATTGTTGATGATTACTGGATATCCGACTGAAACCGCGGAGGATCACCAAATAACACTAGATGGTGTCAAGAAGATGGCTGAACTTGGATATGTTAGCTCCGCAAAAAATAAAAACCGACCAAGTACTGCTTATTTAAGTTTTGGCAATACAATGATGCTTCAGCCAGATTATAAGATTTATAAAATGCTAGAAAATGACCCTGAATTTAAAGATGGAATAAGGTCAGTTGATTGGTCCTATAAAGATAATCTTCCTGAAGAGCGTATTCGTAGACATCTCGAAGTCAATACTCTTGTTTCAGAAATCACTAATCAAAACTGGTCTTGGCTTCAAGAAAAACAGCTTCGCCAGGACTTAGAAGAAATACGAAAGCACCGAGATGCTTATGGGTAACAACCTACATTCTACAAGAAAATTAGTTGGTCCTTGGAAATGAGACTATTGATTACCTTTGAAGGCACAGTAGAAGAATTATTGCGTTAAATGGATATTGTTTTTTGTATCATTCCAAAAATAGATCCAACTGCTCCGACGCCTGGTGTTGCCGTTATGAAACAGGTTTGTGTTAATGCTGGATATACAAGCAAAGTTATTGATTTAAATATTGACCTTTATAATAAACTTAAACTAAAGAATTTACACACATATTATTGGGATACAGACGACAGTGTATTCTTTACTGAGATTGAGCCGCAATTACCCACAGACTGGCAACAGTTTGAATCAGATCATGAAGAAATATTTCAGGATTGGATCAATCAGCTTCAATCACTTGCTCCCAAATTTATCGGGCTAAGTTTATTAAGTATGTTTTCGCGCAGTGCTGGGATTGCGTTGTCATTACTAATTAGAAAACATCTGCCACTGACTAAGATAATATGGGGAGGACCGACTGTTGATGCCCCCACACGGAATATGGCGATGGAGTTGGGCTTCTGTGACATAGCTGTTATTGGTGATGGCGAGGAAGCTATACTAAGTATACTTCGTGATGAAATACCTAGTCAGAATCAAATCGCCGACATGGATCAGTTGCCGTTTCCTGATTATACGGATATTGATTGGGCAGCGTATGACACTGATGAGAACGTAGTCTATATAACTGGCTCAAGAGGCTGTGTCAAGTCATGTACATTTTGTAATGTTAGCCAGATATGGCCACGATATATCAATAGAAGCGGAAATAGTATAGTTGATGAAATTGAACACTTGAGTCTCAAGTATAACAGATATACATTTAGATTTACTGACAGTCTTATTAATGGCAATATGAAAGCATATCGAGAGTTTGTGTCCGAGTTAATTTCAAGACAACTAGAAATTTCTTGGAGCAGTCAATGGATAATACGCAGTATACAAAGCACACTAGAAAGCGATTTTGATCTAGCTAAACGATCAGGATGTAGTGACTTGGAAATAGGAGTAGAACATTTTAGTCAAGACCCGCGTTGGCACATGGGTAAGAAGTTTACTGATGAGGCAATGTGGCATACATTTGATTTACTTAAAAAGTTTGATATTCCGAGTAGTATACTAATGATTATAGGGTATCCAACCGAAACAGACGCAGACCATCAAGTACAATTGGACGTACTGGAAAAACTTTATCATGAGAAATATGTTTACAGCAAATCAGGAAATCAAATAATGCATTTTTATCCCACTCCGATGATGTTAGATGGAGAAATACGGCGCATGGTACAGGAAGATTTAACATATCGCAATACAAGTTTAGACTGGGCGCTGGGAGATAATACATATGAAAAACGGCAAGAACGTTATCGTGAATTTCAAGAGAAAAAAATTAAATTGGAAAATAGTGAGTTAGATTGGATGGCTAGAAAAAATTTGCGTAGTTTTGAATCATAATGCTGAAGTGTAAGTACGCATGGAGTCATTTAGACTTCCTACAAGGCGAGTATGCGCCGTGTTTTAGATTTAAGATAAAGCAACAACCTATTGCTAGTATGAGTGATACACTTCCCAGCGAAGCGATTAATCATGACAATATGGTAGCTGTACGTCAGAGTTTACAGTCTGGCGAGTTTCCGGCTGGGTGTAGTGATTGTGCCTACAAGGAACATCATGGCATAAAAAGTTACAGACAAAAAAGTCTTGACAATCAGAGTTGGGATGACAGTAAAATTGATTACGGCAGTTCAACAGTTGACAGACTATTAGACTTAGAACTTAAATTTAGCCGAACGTGTAATTATTTTTGTAGGCATTGTATGGCCGACAGTAATAGTCAATTCGAAGTATTAGGAAAAAAGAACCCCGAAATAGATAGTGAATTACAGAAGGTAGGATTTGATCATATTGGTCGAGCAGATAGTCCTATACAAACTATTTCAATTGAGCACCAGAATGACATAATACAAAATTTAGTTGGTGGGTTACAAAAAATTACATTTAGTGGTGGTGAACCACTGTATCATTTAGGACATTATAAATTTTTAGAACGGTTAATTACAGATCCCACTGTAGATACTAGTCAGCTAATTATAGCATATAATACTAACATGAGTATGATAACGTTTAAACATTACGAGGTTGCTGATTTATGGCAACACTTTGCCGGAGTCGAACTAACAGTCAGTATGGACGGTACAGGAGAGTTATTCAATTACTTCAGAGAAGGAGGTGATTATCTCACGATTGTTGACAATTTATTTCAAATTCTTAAAGCAACGAACAATGTCCTCTCGGTACAATTAGTTTGTACAAGTACCGCTTATCATGCGTTTTATGCTGATGATATTTTTGATGATCTGAATGAATTGGCAGAACAAATTAGACATATGGGAATTGATTCCCATGTCGCCGCGACTTTTGTTCATTATCCAGTAGGATTGGATGTAGCAAACTTAGAACAAATAGTGAAGGATAGATTAATCAAAATCATGCGAACTGATAATCCAATTATTCAATATATGAAGACGCCGCAATCTGCTGATTCAGCACTGTTTAAGAAAATTGTTAGATTGCAAGATAAATTGTACTCCAAGTCATGCGAGACAACATTGCCGAGAATATATGAATATGTATATAATGATATAACTAGATTCTGATTTGATAAATACTATTATAAAGAAGTAAGACCCATATTATAAGGAGAGTTAACATGAGTTTAACAGCAATAGATATCAAGAAGGCAGTTATTCGTAGTCAGCATTGTCAGAGAAATTTTGATTTAGAGTCAAGTATTCCAGACGATGATATTGATACACTAATTCACGCGGCAACAAATTGCCCAAGTAAACAAAATATCGCATTCTATAAGTTGCATGTTTTGACTGATAGAGATATAATTGAGCAAGTACACGACCTTGCCACAGGAACACACGTATATGGAGAAGACGGAGAGCTAGTACCAAGTACCAACAGTCAAGTTTTGGCAAATGTACTTTTTGTTTTTGAACCATTGGACATTGATGACCTAAGTGAAAAGAGCCGTGGACGTTGGGAAAAGAAAGATGCCGGAGATGTTTCGGTATTTAAAAGAGACCAGGACACTGCTATCGGAATTGCAAGCGGATATGTAAACTTAACAGCTAGTATTTTAGGATATGCGACAGGCTGTTGCCAGTGTGGTCAAATGACAGCAATTCAAGAGCTGTTGGGAATGAAAAATAGACCAGCAATGCTTCAAGGAATTGGTATTAAAGATCCAACTCGTAATCGTAGACTACACGAGAAAACTGGTCTGATGTTTATGACAAACAAAAAAGAAGAAATATCTGTTTCGCGTGTTTAACTAATTCTTCAAGAAAGCGAGCAATGCTCGCTTTCTTTCTTATATAAGTAGTATTATGAAAACAGCATGCAGTAAAAGCTGGACTGATGTAAACGTAGATTTTGCGAATAGATTAATTAGAAATTGTTGTATGAGTCAGCATTACTTGATGCCTGATAAACTTACCACTGATTTCTTTGACAACAGTCCACAAATTCAAAATAGAAGAAAAGATAGTTTAAGCGGGGTTGAACACTCCGATTGTGAACACTGTTGGTCCGATGAAAGAGAAGGGCGCGACAGTTATCGATCTCGCATGAATCAATATCGAAGTTTTAATAACTTAACTCCTGGCAACAGTGACGTGAGATATATTGACGTAACATTGGATACTATATGTGATCAAAGTTGTTTGTATTGTGCAGCAGATGCCAGTAGTCAAATTGCTCAAGAAGAAGGCGTGCCTATACGTGATGATGGTACAGAGGACGACTTCGAAGTATTTAAAACATGGCTAGCTACACTTAGTGGTGAAGTAGTATTCAACTTCCTCGGAGGTGAACCAACTGCCAGTAAAAGATTTGCGCCCATGGTAGAGTATCTTTCAACTTTAAAAAACTTGACAATCAGGTTAGAATTGTGTACAAATTGTAATACAACGCCGGCATTAATGGATCGATTATTCGATATTATTGACAACAGTAATATTCAGTGGGCGGTCGCGATTAGTAACGAAACTATAGGGCGTGATGCTGAGTTAACTCGTTACGGATTAAATTGGGAAAGATTTTGTCATAATTTTGAAAGATATGCTACCAGTCCAAAAATTGATCATATAACATTAGCAGCAACCGTCAACAGCTTTAGCATAAGAGGTTTATCATATTATATGGAATGGGTACACAGTACAATGATTAGGGTTGCGCCAAACAAAGAGTTTAGTTGGGTTGGTGCTTATGTTAAACATCCTGCGCCTATGGATATTAAATATTTACATGTGGATAATCGAAAGTACGTAACTGCTGCGCAGAAAGTTATCGACAAATATAAAAAATTTCAAAAGACTTTTCTGAATCAGGCATCATGTGACAGTTTTTTGTCTAGCATGAATGATCGAATTGGATCTGCCAAAGCTGTTGATAATATACGCGAAGATTTTTTAAAAGAAAAACAAGCAGTAAAGAAAAAAGATTTGAGTAGTTTGTTATGACGACAAAGTTTTGTGTACATAGTCATACAGGAATAAGTATAGTAAACAGTGGCGGATCGGTTCGCCCGTGTTGTAAATTTGATGATATTGATATATTGCCCACGATTTTTGAAATAGACACATTAGATCAAATACACAGACAATCACCATTTGATGATTTAAAATCCAATCTTAATCAAGGAAATTTTCCTAAAGGATGTGCGACATGTAGTAATTCCGAAGCGAATGGATTAGAAAGTCGCAGACAGTTCACTGGCACCATGTATGGAAATTATAATTTATTTAATCCAAATTACATACAAGACCTGGAAATATCATTAGATTACACATGTAATATGATGTGTCGCATGTGTAATCCCGGAGCAAGTAGTAAGTGGGGTTCAGCGTCAACCGTTATTGAACAGTTTGCTGATAGCAAAATTGAATTAGATGATGTCACGAACTACAAAGATTATCAGACACAATTTAAGCATGTATTTGAAAATACGGATCTCAGTCATGCGAGACATGTGAAATTAGAAGGCGGTGAGCCTTTTTATGCTAAGAACTTTGAATGGATGCTGGATAAACTTGATAGAGAAGTAATAGACAAGAATAAATTATTTCTTAATATTACGACAAATGGCAGTGTGTTTCCGAATGAGAACATATTATCGAAGTTGAGCAAGTTTAACACTACTATTTCATTTAGTATAGATGCGTATGGTGACCTTGCTAATTGTTTACGATGGGGCGTTGAATGGGATCAAATTGAAACTAATATCCGAAAGTTTATAAAAACAGATTTTAATATATTAACAAACATTACCGTGAGTATACTTAATTTCAATAAATTAAATCAATTAATTGAGTTTTGTGACAGCATAGCGTTACGCACTAGTTTTAATGAATTACATGATCCCAGGTATCTTAGTATGTATCAACTCGACAAGCAGTATCGAATGAATTATTTAAGTGGTGTTCCTAAATTGGATAGATTAATTAGCGCAGATATTAAAATAGAACCAGAATTTAAAAAGTTAAGGCGTAGTATAGAAATATTAGATGATTATCAGGGATTGCGATTTGCTGATGTTAATGAAGAAATATGGAGTTTAATAAATGCTGATTTCAGGCAATAAAAATAAAGGATTAGCGCAGAGTTTGTCT
>TARA_R110000772_G_scaffold191168_2_pt1 | contig 15391 bp, 18 predicted proteins | sample TARA_R110000772 | Tara Oceans TARA_R110000772 (sample SAMEA4397948) | marine metagenome | biome: Polar Biome; feature: [SRF] surface water layer (ENVO:00010504); material: water (ENVO:00002006), including particulate matter (ENVO:01000060) such as... | depth 5 m | reverse complement strand
GAACTCGGCGAACGGCTTGCCGCCCATGGCCACGCGGTCGACCCCGAGCCATTCCGCCAGACAGGAGTTGGCGTAGACGATGCGCCCCCGCCCGTCGACGGAGAACACGCCCACGGGCAGACCGTCCAACAGGTCGGCGCGGCGCGCCTCTGCCGATTGGCGGGTCGCGGTCTGGCGTTTTTCCTCGGTAATGTCCAAGACCCGCCATTGCACATAGCGGGAAGCCCCCTCCCCGGCGCCGGCGCCGATGCCGTCCTCGCCGAAAGGTTCCATGCGCAGGCGCCGCCACGCGGGCTTGCCGTCCTGACGGCGACAGATGACCTCGCCACCGGCGGGCGTGCCGTCGGCCGCGGCGGCCCGCAACTTGCGGAACACGTCCTGGGACCGGCCCTGGCTGTCGAGCGCGCGTTCGACCTTGTCCAGCAGGCCGGCCGGCCCGAGATCGCCGTCCAGGAAAAAAAGGTCGCGGAAGGCGCCGTTGGCATACATGCCGACGCCGTCCCAGGTGGCGATCAGAAGCCCCTCGCCCGATGATCCGGCGGCCATCTGGATCAGTTCCGCCATGGGCCCGCCCGCCGGCCGGGCCGGCGCCTTGCGGCCCATGCGCCAGGACACGGCCAGAAGCCCCAGCGCCGCCGCCGCCAGCACGCCGCCCGCAGGCAGCGCCCAACCGGCATCGAGCCCGAACATCAGCCCCGCCGCGACCCCCAACAGGGCCGCACCGGCGTTCAGGACGTGAGGCATTCTGTGCTTCATGGTTTCGATGTCGAGGCCCGGCGATGACGGCGGGCCCGCCCAAGGCAGCCCGCTTCCGGTCACAGGATTACCACTGAACGGTCCCTGTCAACAGCGCTGGCTGCCGGGATGCGGCCCCCGAGGGCCAGAGGCCGCCGGAGCCGTTAATGGGGCAACTTACCCTTGAGCCGCATGACGTGGCCGATGACCTCGGCGACCGCCTTGAAGTGTTCCGCCGGGATTTCCTCGTCTAACTCCACGGAAGCGTAGAGAGCCCGCGCCAACGGCGGATTTTCAACGATGGTGATCTCGTTTGCCTCGGCGATTTCGCGGATTTTGAGCGCCACCAAGTCCTGTCCTTTGGCGATCACCTTGGGGGCCGGCATGGTTTCCATCTTGTATTCCAGGGCGACCGCGAAGTGGGTCGGGTTGGTGATCACCACATCGGCGTTGGGCACGGCCGCCATCATGCGCTTGCGGGCGCGATCCATACGTATCTGGCGGATTCGCGCCTTGATCTGCGGATCGCCGTCGGTCTGTTTGTACTCGTCCTTGATCTCGGTCTTGGACATCCGCATCTGCTTCATGAAGGTCGCGCGCTGATACATGTAATCAAGCGCCGCGATGAACCCCATCACCCCGATGGTCGCGAGCGCCATCAGGATGGAGATTTCGTGGATGCGGTGAAGGGCGGCGAATGTTGAGATCGCGGGCATCATTTCCAGGTCGTGCAGCATGGGAATGGCAAGCCCGAACGCCACCGTCGCGACCAAGGTCAACTTCAAAATGCCCTTCGCAAATTCCATCAGGCCTTGGCTGGAAAACAGCCGCTTGAACCCACTCAAGGGGTTGATCTTACTTGCTTTCGGCTGAATTTTTTTGGTCGACCAGATAAGGCCGAACTGGCCGACGTTGGCGACGATCGCCAGGACCACGAACATCGCCATGGCGGGGGCGAGGATCACGCCGACCTCCATCGCGACCTTGGAAAACACCAGGCGCAGATGTTCGAAATCCGTCGGAATCGAATAGGAAGCCTCAACGAAGCGCCGGCCGATCAGGGTGATGTCACGGGCCATCGCCGGCGCCATGAACATCAGCATTCCCACGCCGCCGACCAGGATCATCAGACTCTTGATTTCCTGAGACTGGGCGACCTGACCTTCGTCACGGGCCTTGGAGAGTTTCCTGCCGGTCGGCTCTTCTGTTTTTTGTGAGTCGTCTTCTTCTGCCATGTGTCCCTGCCGTCGATCCGGGCCCTAGCCCGTAAAGACGGCGTACCCCTGTTGGAAATGATTGAGAAACACCAGCATGATCGACGAGAACACGATCATGAGAGCGCCGATCTGGACCGTGACCTGCACCGGCAGCCCGAAGAAGAACACCGGCAACTGAGGCATCAGACGGCCAAGAACGCCGAGCCCAATGTAATAGACCATGGCGATGACCAGAAACGGGATGGACAGCTGAAACCCCAACGCAAAGCTGTCGGCGACCCGGCGCGCCAGCATCAGCGCCATGTCGCCGGTCGACACACCCTCGCCGGGCACGAACAAGGTATAGGAATCGGCAACCACCGTGAAATATACATGATGGCTGTCCGTGACGAAGATCATCACCAGTCCGCTGATGGTCAACATGTTGGAAATGACGGAGCTTTGCTGTTCGGTAATCGAATCCTGAATCAGGGCATTGGCCATGGCAGCAAACAGCGCGATCAACGTTCCCGCGGTTTGTAGGGCACTGATCAGGATGACCGCGATCCCGCCGAGAAACAGGCCGACGATGACCTCACCGGTAAGCAGCAGGAACAGGACATAGGGGCTTTCGGGCGGCGCCGGCAGGCTCTCCGCCAGCACGGGCGTCATGACAACGGCGACGGCGACGGCCAGGACGACACGGATTCGCGTACTGACATAGGCCGCCGCGATGCCCGGCAGAATCGCCATCATGGCGCCGACGCGAGACAGAACCAGCAAAAATGCGAAGACGTTGAGTTTGAGGAGCTCTTCGAGCATGTCTACCGCCCTCCGCCGCCTATAGCGCCGAAATTCGGTCGAACAGGGTGTTTGTGAAGGTCGTGACCGTGTTGATCATAAACGGCAGCAGAACGACGATGGCGATGAAGATGACGATGATCTTCGGCACGAAGGTCAGGGTCATTTCCTGGATCGTCGTGAGCGCCTGAAACAGAGCGATGATAAGGCCGCTGATCAGACCAAGGAACATGATCGGGCCGGCCACCTTGATGACCACCCACATGGCGTTGCGGCCGACGTCGATGACATCCACTTCGTTCATCTGGGCTGCTCCCGACGCCGCGGACCGATGGCGTTACACCGGCATCCGGATGATGTCGTTGTAGGCTTCCAGAACCTTGTCGCGCACGTTGACCACGGTCTGCAGGGTCATTTCAGCCTCGGCCACGGCGGTCACCACCTGGGTGATGTCGGCGCGGTCGTTGATCGCGTCGATGGACAGTTTTTCCGACGTCTCGCCGATCTTGCGGGCTTCCATGATGGCGCTGCGCACAAGGTCGCCGAACTCCTCGTTTGCCTTGGCGGTCGGCGCGGCGACATCTCCCGCACCGGAAATCTGTTGGCGGGCCGCCCGTTGATAGGCGTTCAAGGCCTGATGGATATTGAAATCGGCGTTCACGCTCATTGTTATGCTCCCGTTCTAGGCCCGTTGGGCCCGGTCCGCGTTGGGACCTGAATTTCCGCGCCGGCTCTAGTTGCTGCGCAGCACGTCGATGACGCTGTTCAACATCGTTTTCGACGACTTGATCAGGTTCAGATTGGCTTCGTAGGACCGCTGCGCTTCGCGCATGTCCATCATTTCAATCATGGTGTTGACGTTGGGTGTCTTCACATAGCCGTCCTTGTCGGCGGCGGGGTGAGATGGGTCATACTTATTGCCGAAGTCGGACATGTCCTTGTGCAGGCGGTTGACGTGTACCGTGTCGACGCCGACGGATTTGTCCAATTCGTTCTTGAAGGTCACCAGCTTGCGCCGGTAGGGGTCGTCGCCGGGGCGTTGCGGCAGGCTGTCCGCGTTGGCGATGTTTTGCGAGATCACGCGAAGGCGCGTTCCCTGCACGCGCATTCCGGCGCTGGAAATGCGGATGGTCTTGATAATGTCGTCCATCGGGGCTTTCGCCTCCTTGATCTTTATCCGGGCAAGGATTCTCCCTATGTCCGGCGGCTTTGGTTTGGACGACGTTCTGTCGAGGTTCCCGTTCCAGGTTCGCCTGTGGCCTTTGCGGCCCGAATTTTAATGTCCGCCCGCCTCCGGGCGTGACCGCCTAACGTCCGCGGCTGGCGGTTTTCAGCATCTCCATGTGCTTTTTGTAGAGTTCCGTAGTCAGACGGTGGGTGGTTTGTGTCTCGGCCACCTTGCCCATCTGTTCCTCGAGCACCACCGAGTTGCCGTTGGGCGCCGTCTCATAGGGATGGCGCGGCTCTTCGACAAAGAAATCGCGGATGCGCTTGCGTCGGCCGCCCAACTGTCCGGGTTCGGTGGTGACCATGTTCAACTGCGCCGATTCCTTGCGCAGGAGATCGCGGAAGGCATATGGCTTGAGGTCCTTCGCCTTGTAGTCAGGCGTATCCGCGTTGGAAATGTTCTGGGCCAGGATTTCCTGGCGTTGGCCAAGCCAGTTAAGGCGTTTCTTTACAGCTGCGAAGAGGGTCAGATCCATCTGCGCGCGGCCCCTTGTCTAGCGGAATTAATCCGTTGTCCCCTGGTCCCGGTGAGCATCACAAGCCCCGGAAACCGTCCTGCTAGGCATTATCTGCCGGGTTCCTTAACAACCTATTAAGCACATCCGGTTCCGCCGCAATCGCCTGGGCTAGCCATTAAACGTCTGATTCCGAAACGGAAAACCGGCCCCGCTGTAATCATTTGTTAAACCGAGGACCGTTAGGATCGTACGAATCCGGCAATTCTTGCCTATCCTCAGACCTTGCCACGCGAATGGGACCAGCGGCACGTGAACGCAGATACCCCCAAAGAGCCGACCGATAACGACGGTCCGCAAGCGAACTTCCAGCGCATTCCGGCAACCAAGGATGCGCTGGCCGTGGCCCTGGCCGAAGGGGCCCTACCAGGCATGGCGCCCACCGTGGTTGCGGGCGGGCGCGGCCGTCTGGCCGAACAGATTTTGCAGATCGCCTTCGCCAACGGCATCAAGGTTCGCGAAGACGCCGACCTTGCCCAGCTTCTCGCCACGATCGACATGGAAGAGGAAATCCCCGTCGAGGCCTTCGCCGCCGTGGCCGAAATTCTGATTTATCTTTACCGCGCCAACGGGGCCGACGATCTGGCGGGCAAAAGCCGCGAAGACATCGTGCGCGAATGGATGGGAGATACGCACCCATGAGCGACCACGACAACACAAACGGCGGCAATGCTCCTCCCGCGTCCCTGGAATCGGCCATGACCGAGGTCGAAGCCATGATCCTGAACGCCCGCCGGGCCCTTGCGGGCGGCGAGTTGCTGGACATGACACCCTTGGGCGACCGGGTCGCCTGGATTTGCCAAAACGTGCGCACCATGGCGCTCGCGTCGTCGGATCCGGACAGCATCCGCCTGCGCCTGGAAAAGATGGTCTCGGATCTCAACCGTCTCGAAGATCAAATCCGCGCCGGTGCCGGCCTCGGCCCGGCTGACAGTGAAACGGGCAAGGAATAGCGCCATGGACATGGACATGGGCGGCTATTTCCGCTTCATCCTCGCGCTGATTTTCGTGATCGGCCTGATCGCGCTGCTTGCCGCCATGGCGCGGCGCGCCGGCTGGGGCTTTCCGGCTGCGGCCATCAAGCGCGCCAGCAACCGGCGCCTGGGCATCGTGGAAGTAACGCCTCTTGACGGCCGCCGTCGCCTGATCCTGGTCCGCCGCGACGACACGGAACATCTGCTGCTAGTCGGCCCTACGTCGGAATTGCTCATCGAAACCGGTATCGCCGGCCCCGGCACGGACTTCAGACAGGCCTTGACCGCCGCCAGTGACAATACAGAGACCCAGTCATGACGAACGACGGGCAGATGCGGCGCATCTTCACGCGACGGCGGCGCAATCCCCTCGCCCATCCCCTGGTGATGATCCTGGCGGTGATCGGCGCCGCCTGCGCGATCTACCTGGGGCTGTCCCTTCTCAGCCCGCCGGCGCTCGCGCAATCGATCTCCCTCGATCTGGGCGATCAGGGCGGCGACACAACGGGTCGTATCATCCAGATGCTGCTGCTGATCACGGTGCTCAGCGTCGCCCCCTCGATCCTCATCATGGTCACATCCTTCGTGCGCATCATCGTCGTGCTGTCGTTCCTGCGCACGGCCCTGGGCACGCAACAAACGCCGCCTAACCAGGTTTTGGTCGGGCTGGCTCTGTTCCTGACCCTGTTCATCATGCAGCCGACCTTCGAGAAAGCCTGGGAAACCGGCATCAATCCGGTGATTCAGGGCAATTTGGACGAACTTCAGGGCTTCAACCGGGCCATCCTGCCGTTCCGTGACTTCATGATGACCCACGTCCGTGAACGCGATCTTTTGTTGTTCACCCAGATTGCGCGCATTCCCGACGAAGAAGCCCGCACGAACATGCCCATGCGGGTGCTGATCCCGGCCTATATGATTTCCGAACTGAAACGCGCCTTCGAGATCGGCTTTCTTCTGTTCGTGCCGTTCCTGATCATCGACATGGTCGTCGCATCCGTACTCATGTCCATGGGCATGATGATGCTGCCGCCGGTCATCATCGCCCTGCCGTTCAAGATCATCTTCTTCGTGCTGGTCGACGGCTGGTACATGACCGTCGGCTCCCTGGTCAAAAGCTTCGGCGCCGGCTAGACAGCGGATCATCCTCCCCTTCCTTCCCAAAGCACCGCTCCCGAAACCGTATGGTGAGCGGCTGAAATCACGCGCCCCATCGAGTGATCGCAGTCACATAAAAGGATGTGCGCCTCCTGTACGACATGTCCTGAATGCGCCTTGGGATGCGCGACCCCTGGCCGAAACCGGCCACAAGACATTGGATGATCGCCGTTATGTGTTTCTGGTTTGCCCGATCAGCCGCCCTTGCGGTCGCATTGTTTCTTATTTGCCCGCCGGCCATGGCCCAGGAGGCCGCGGGCGTCGTCGAACGCCAGAAGGGCATGGCCACGCGCAACCTTTCAGGATCGACCGCGCCGCTTTCCCAGGGCGCCAAGATTTTCGCCGGTGATATCCTGAAGACCGGCCCAGAGGGCCGCCTTTTGGTGCGCTTCGCCGACGGCTCGTCGCTGACGCTCGGCGAAAAGGCCGAGGTTTTCGTCGATGAAATGGTCTTCAACCCGACCTCGGCAGACGCCGGCACCGGTCGCCAAGCGTTGATCATGGTGGTCGGCGTGTTTCGCTATACCTCCGGCAAAATCGGCAAAGCCAGCCCCTCACAGGTCGACTTCGGCACGCCCACCGCCACCATCGGCATTCGCGGTACGGACTTCGTGGGCGGCGAGTTGACCGTCGGCATGCCGGCGGGACAACCGCATTACGGCTTTCAGATCCAGGAAGGCGCCATCGAGGTCATCACGCCTGAGGGCAACGTCACCCTGGACGACCCCGGCGAAGGCACCTTCCTGCCGCTGGCCGGCGGCCGCGCCCCGACGCCCGTGCGCCAATGGACGGTGGAAGAAGCCGCCGAAGCCCAGGCCGCCATCGCGTTCTAGACCGGCGCCCCCGCCCCGACCCTATCCGGCGCGGCGCAGGTCCGTCGGATTGACGCCGAATTGCCGGTGAAAGGCCCGGGACAGGGCCTCCGAACTGGCATAGCCGTAGCGCCGGGCGACAGCCTGCACGCGGGCCCCCCGGTCCATGTCCTGACGCGCCAGCGTCATCCGCCAACGGCGCAGATAACTTTGCGGGGCTTCGCCGACAACCGCGCGAAACGCATCGGCGAAACGCGACAACGACATGCCCGCGACCGCCGCCAGGTCGGCATTTGACCACGCCCGGCCGGGGGCCTCGTGCAGGGCCGATATCGCGCGTGACAGGCGCGTATCGGCAAGCCCCGCCAATACGCTCGGCTCGGCCGCCCCCTGTTCGATCTGCTGACGCATCAGGCGGATCACCAGGACTTCGGCCAAACGTTCCAGAACCTTGTCGGAGCCACAGCGTCGCCCCCCGGCCTCGGCCAGGAACACATCCAGAAGTGCCCGCGTCTCCACGTCACGGATCGGCAGAGAGACGGTCGCCGGCAAGGCCGCCATCAGAGGATTTGCCGCGCCGCCCCAATCGATTGAACAGGCGGCGACCGGAATCTCATTGGGCCCGGCGGCGGGAACGCCGCCCCTGGTGCGGATTTCGACACGCCCCGGCGTCCCTGTTTCCGGATCGCCGAACACCGCCATATTGCCCTCGCCCATCGGCACCCGCAGAACCTTCAGGTCAAAGCGGGAGATCAAAGCGGACAGTCGATCGTATTGGCCGGCCATGGGATTTTAGGTGTTTCAATCAATTAATTTGGATTTCTTTGATTATAGCGACTGATAGGGTCACCGTCATCGAAAACCGGCCGCTGCATCCGGCGGCACGCCAGCTTAATTCCAAAGGAGATAACCGCCCCATGCTCATGCCACGTCAGAAGACCCCTGACCTTTCCGTCGAATTGGTGACCGGCGGCACGTTCGATCTTGCCTCGGAAACGACCGAACGGGGGACGGTCATCTGCTTCTATCGGGGCCTGCATTGCCCGATCTGCGCCAAGTACCTGAGTGAACTGGAAAAGCTCGCGCCGGAATTCGCCAAGCGCGGCGTCGGCACCATCGCGATCTCCAGCGATGAGGCGGAGCGCGGCAAGGCCATGGCCGAAAAGATCGCCGCCAAGGAATTGCGCGTCGGCTACGGCTTGTCCCTGGCCAAGGCACGGGAATGGGGGCTGTTCATCTCGACCTCGCGGGGGAAGACCTCCATCGGCATCGAAGAGCCGGCCCTGTTTTCCGAACCCGGCCTGTTCATGGTCGCGCCGGATCAGACGCTCTATTACGCCTCGGTCCAGACCATGCCGTTCGTTCGTCCGCACTTCTCCGAATTGCTGGCGGCACTAGACTTCGCCATCGAGAAAAATTACCCGGCACGCGGCGAATACACCGGCGCGGTGTGACGCGTCAGCGCGCTCGAGCCTGTTTCATACACCCAAGTTCATCGGGGGGATGAGCGCAGGAGCGGCCCGGATTCCATCAAGGGGTCCGGGCCGTTTTTCCATGCGGGAAAATCAGTTGATGGCGCTGAGCGGGTCTTTTTCCAGACGCTCGCGGTAGGCCGTGAGGAAGGACTTGAAATTCTGCGCCACGGCGACCCGTTCCTTGACGCTTTCCGGCGCGATCAGCCCCAGGGCCGGGCGCGCCGCAATCAGATCGAAAGCCTTCGCCACTTCGGTCTTGGCCATGGCGGCGCCGAAGTTGTCGCGGATCCGGGCAAGGCCACGCTCGTTGCCGCTGAGCGTCATCGCCGTGGCCAGATTGAGCATGTAGCGCGCCTGTTTACGGTTAAGCTTTTCACCACGGCGCGCGCCGCTTGCCGTCACGACGCGCTGCAGGGATTGGGCCGCGTCGTTCCAATTGCCCATGGTCCAGTAGATTTCCGAGCGCAGCAGATCCCCATCCATGGACTCGTCAGGTTCCAACAGGGCAAGCCCGTCGGCATAGCGCTTCTGCCCCATCAAGGCCTGGACGAGAAGATGATTGCGCTGTTGCGAAAGGTCGGCGTTCAGGCCGTCCGCGGCGGTCGCCCGGATCACCCGTTCGGCATCCGCGTATTTGCGCGCCAGAAGATGGATCAGGCCAAGACGCGCGCCGACCCGCGCCCGGTCGGCACCTTGCAGACGGAACTTGATCTGGCCTTCCAGAAGGGCCGCCGCCTGATCCAGCAGATCAACCCCGACAAGCCGGTCAGCGAGTTTCTGAATCATGGTGTCGCCGCGCGATCCGGCGGGGGTCAGTTCCTTGAATTCCTCGTAGATGGCGATCGCCGTGACCGGCTGCAGCGTGTCGGCCTTGTCCTCCAGATAGAGGGCGTTGAAGGTATCCGACATTTCCTTGGTCACGGCCTTGGCATCCGGATGGTCGCGAAAATGGGTGGCCGCCTGGCGCAGAGTCTGCAGCGCCTCGCGATATTTGTCCTGTTCCAGGTAGAGCGCACCCAGGCGACGCAGAAGATCGAATTCCCGATTGTCGCCGCGCCAGGCGAAGCGTTGTTTTTCAAGCTCCTCGGTCGCCTCGCGCTTGGTCATGCGGTCGAGACGCAACAGAAGTTCGACGCGCGACCGCGCCGCGCGGAAACGGGCCAGCCGGTCGGGGCTGTCCATGACATCTTCCCACAGCGAAACGGCACCGTCGAAGTCGCCTTCCAGTTCCGCCAAACGTCCTTGCACGAACTTGATCTGGGCTTCCTGGCTCGGGCTGGGGCTATCGGCCAGCAACGTGGAAATCAGCGTTTCCGCCGTGCGCACGTCGCCGATCTCGACCACCGCCTCGGCGACGATGGTCGACAACCGGAACCGCAACGCGCGCGGATAGGGCCGAGCGATGGAGCCGGATCGGCGCAGCTCGATGGAAGCCCCGTTCAGGTCGCCGCGCGCGGCCTGGATGATCGCGCGCCAAAATTCACCTTCGTCGCTGCCGTTAAGCGCCGCGTTATACAGATCCTTCTCCGCCTCCGGCAGGCGCCCCAGGAGGAACTGGGCGCCGCCGTGCAGCAACAGCCATTCCCGGTCCTGAGCCAGTGACGGCTGTACCTCCAGGGCATGGGCCAGAACGCCCAGGGCTTCCGCCCCATAGGCGTTGGCGAAATAGAACCGGGCCAGATTCATGCGCGCTTCCCGCTGCCCGGCCTTGGGGGCCACGGCAAGGGCCTGTTCCAGGATCGCGCGGGTCTGCAAAATCGCGGCGTCGTTGGGCGTGTCCCATTTCTCAAGATCCAAGACACGCACCAGGGGCCGCATGGCCGACATGCGCGCACTTGCCGCCATTTCCTGGGACACCGGCGAGAACTTGAGCGGGAACGTGGGCGCCGCGCTGGCGATTTCCACGCCTTGGCGCAACGAGCGCACGCGCACATCGTCGATGCGCGGCGTCACCACCACCCCCTGGATGGAGGGCAGAATTTCGAACTGAGGGTAGGAATAGGTCCCGGCCACGCCATGGCCAAGTGGAATGCCCGGCACGACCAGCATGTTGTCGGCGACGATGGGATCGGTCAGCGGGATCACCTTGCCCGGTTCCGGCAGCGGCATGAAGATGCGGGCCCCGATGGGGGAATCCGGTTGTGCCTGGACTTCCAACGGGATCTTGGGTGTCGCTTCCTGAGCCCGGAAATCGATCAGCCAGGCCAACCCGGCCCTGCGCATGGACGGATTGACGTCCTTGGGCGTGGTCATGCGCAGAACGGTGGCCTGGGGAATGTAGACCTGTTGCAGGGTCGAGATGACGGCGCCCCCGGCCTCCTGCAAGGCGGGAACGTTGACGTTGGTGCGCTTGTCGAACACCAGCCACAGGAACCCGTTGCGCCGGAACGCCGCGGCGGCGACGGGCTCTGCCCAGTCGAAGCGCAGGGTTACCGTGCCCTCGTCGCCTTTGGCCACGGACAATTGCGCGCTCGGCGCCGGCCCGGGGGCCGGGGCCTGCGCCGCAGCGCTGCCGGCGGCCTGCCCCGAAGCCTGGGCGGTCGCCGGGCGCGGCGGTTGCACGGGCGCGGCGGCGGCCGTCGCCTGGGCCGGCGGGGTCAATAGCAGCGGCTGGCCGGTGGGTGCTGACTTCTGCACGGCGCCCCGGGGAAGCTGCTGAGCGGTTCGGGCCGCCGCACCGGACGCGGCGGGCGCGGTCTTGGTGGCCGTGCCGGGCGCCGGCTGTTTCTGGATGGGCGGCTGCGGCAGGGCCTGAGCGGCGACGGCAGGCTTGGCCGGGGCGGTGGCGACCGGCGGCAGGGGCTCCTTCGCCGGGGCGGCGGGTTTCGCGTCGGCGGCCTGGGTCGCGGCCTGGGCCTTGTCGCCGCCGGGCACGCTGACCTGCGCCGGAACGGCGACCGGATCCTGCCATGGCGCGGGTTCGCGGACATCCAGGGCGATCTTGTTCCCGGCATAGAAGTCGCGCACGGTGGAGCGCGGCGGCACGGCAATCACCGAAACCGTACGACCGCCCTCGGTAGCGGAGCGGATGCCGCCGACAAACAGCGGCGGACTGCGGTTGAGGTCGGCGTCGTCGATCCGCGCCGCCGCCTCGAAGATCACCGTGACAAGACCACCGTCCTTGGTGATCTTGTAGGGCACCTTGGCGGGCCAGTCGAACACGACGCGGGTAAAGGTGGCATGGGCGCCGGCACGCACGTTAACCTGCGCCGGCGCCTGGGCATCGGCACTTCCCAAAGGCGTCAAACACAGGCCCCAGGCCAGGGCCAGGACCGCCAGAACGGCGCGACGTCGGCGGCGAGCGCTCATCGCAGCCCCCCGGAAGTCGGGAATACGACGATGTCGACGCGCCGGCCCATCAGCTGGCGTTGGGCCGGCGGCATGGGCGGCAGCTGATCATAGCGGCTATCCGAGTATCCGAAAGCAACGATGGGGTCGGCGTAGCCGGCGGCGCGTAGCTGGTTGGCCACGGCGGCGGCGCGGGCGGTCGAGAGTTCCCAGTTGGAGGCATAGTCACCACCGGCCACCGGCGACGGATCGGAATGGCCGTTGACGCCGAGCTGGTTGGCGACGGTGCTGAGCGCCCCCCCCAAGCGGAACAAGGCGGCGCGCGCGCGGTCCGTCATGACCGCACGTCCTGCCTCAAACAGCAAATCCCCAGGCAAGGCCAGGACCAATCTGTCCTCCAACCGCATGAACTGCGTTTGCTTAAGCAGTTCATCGCTCTCAATCTTTTCCCGCAGCACGGATGTTAGATAATCCAGGTTAATGGCGCGTTTACGGAACACCGTTGCGATGTTGTGCGTGGCGGTCGAGGAAATGGGCGTTTTCACCTGTTCCGGGGCAAGGCTTTGCGACAAGGAATCGATCACGTTTTCCCAGCGGTCCAACTTGACGTTGGACATGGAGAACAGCATGACGAAGAAGGTCAGCATCAGCGACACAAGGTCGGTGAACGTCAGCAACCACATCTGCGACGCCTTGTGGTCGCGTTCCAAATCCCGTTCGGAGCGTCTTGGCAACAGCATGCCTGTCTCCTACTCCTCGCCGCCGTCGCCATCGAGGCGCAGCCGGGTTTCTGCTTCGCGGCGAATGTAGAACCACATTGTGACATCATTGGGGTCGCCCGGCTCGATCCCGATGGCGATGGAATCCGGCGGCAGACCGCGCTGCGCCATTTCCCGCGCGAAAGCCCCTGCCCGCGCCAGTTCCAGGGTCTGTGACTGAGGCAGGCCGCCATCGGCGCGGACGCGCGATCCGATAATGAATTCCAGATCGAAGCGCAGGCCCGGCGGACGCCCGCTGGCGGCGGCGACGATGCGGTCGAGAAGTTCGAACTGCGACGGTTGAATACCCGTCTGGCCTTCGATGAACAGGGTGCTGGCGGGTATCTGGACCTGCATCAGGCGACCGGGGTGGACGACCTTGACCTGGGCCACCTGCAAGGCGGCGGCGAAGATGTCGGTGACGGTTTCCTGGTATTGCTGTCCGGCAATCAGGTCGCCTTCCTTGGATTTGAAACGTGTCGGGTCCGTGGACGGCGGCACGATCGAGGTGAAGGTCGATGTCAGGCTGTCCATTACCGACTTGGTCTTGACCTCTTCCAGGGTGGAAATGGTTACCAACAGGATGAAAAACGCCAGAACCAGAAGGAACAGCGACAGGAACAGTGCAGGCGTATTGGGCCCGCGCGCGGTATCCGGTATCGGCGGAAGGAAATCACGTTCAGCCATGCCGGGATTCTAGCAGAAATCTGGTAAAGACGGCCTTACCAAAACCCCGGTAAATGCCGGGGAAAGGGATCAGTCGAAACTGTTCAGAAGGGCGTCGATATCGTCCTGCGACATCGCCGCCTCTTTCTTCTGCGGGCCGTGCAGAAGGTCCTCGTCGGTTATCTGCGGTTCCTCGGCCGGAGCCTCTTCGACCTTCGGATTGGCCGCCTTGTACTTGGCGATCTCGTCGCCAAAGGCGTTGAGCAGCGCATCGACCTTTTCTTCGATGTGCTGCAGGGCGCCGACCACCTTGGTGATGCGCTGCCCGGTGATGTCCTGAAACCCGCAGGCTTCATAGATCTTGGTGGTCGCGTCCATCAGACGCTCGGAATTCTTGCCCTTGAGCTTGGACATCACCTCTTCGATCTCGCCGACGGCGTCCATGATCGAATTGGTCGCTTCCGCCGTCGCTTCGACGATGGCGTCCAGTTCATCCGCGGCCTTAGGAAGGAATTCGTCCTTCACCTCGTCCGGGCGCAGGGCCGCGATGTCGGATTTGGCCTCGGAAATGAAGCGCGACAGGCTTTCCAGTTCCTCGTAGAGCCTGACATCGACGGCGGACAGGTCTCCTTGCATGGTGGTGAGGATCGCCTCCACCACTTCCGCAATCTCTTCGACCTTGACCGAGCCGCCAGGTTCCCTTCCAAGTTCCTGAAGACGTGTGGCCAACTCGGGATCGACCGAGTCTGTTGCCATAAAAGTCTCCTTAGAACTCGCCAAGGACGCTGATCAGCTTGCCTTTAAGCGTTTCGGCATTGAACGGCTTGACGATGTAGTTGGAAACACCCGCTTCCTTGGCCGCGATCACGTTTTCAGACTTGCTTTCCGCGGTGATCATGACGAATGGGATGTGCTTCAACTTTTCATCCGCACGGACTTCGCGCAGCAACTGAATCCCGGTCATGGGCTCCATGTTCCAGTCGGAGATGATCAAGCCGAACGACTTCGCCCGAAGCTTCTTGAGCGCTTCCGACCCGTCGGAGGCTTCATCAATGTTCTTGAAATTCAACTGGCGCAACAGGTTGCGCAGAATCCTGAGCATGGTCTGGTAATCATCCACGATCAGAACGTTCATATTCAGGTCGACAGCCATCGGTTACTCCGTGCTTTGCGCATGGGAATTTATGATTATAGCCCCAGTACCGGGCAGTTTATTCAAGGCTGGGGGCAGAGCAAGCCTTTTTAAGGCGATAGGTCCATGGTCATAGGCTGGAAATGACCTAATTTCCCTGGTCCAGGCCTTCGCGCGGCAGCGACCGAAGGTCGCGTAACTGCACCGTCACCTCACGGGCCTTTTCGGGATTCATCTTGGCCATCACGGGGGCCAGCTTGCGTTCCTTCATGCGCTGGGCAACTTCCAGCAGGGTGTCCATCTCAAGATCCTCGAAAATGCGCGCCGCCTCCTTGGGCTTCATGTTCTCGTAGATTTTGACGAGGCTTTCCATTTTCTTTTCCTGCTGCTCGTCGAACACCTTGATGCGGCCGTCGATTTCCGATTGAAGGTTTTTCAATTCGGCGATCTTGCGGTCGATGCGGGCTTCGGCCGCGGCGAGCATGCCCTGGCGGACTTGAAGTTCCTGTTCGCGGGCCTCGATCTCGCGCCGACGGTCGGCTAGGTTCTGCAGCAGGTCGATTTCCTGAGGCGTCAATAGCGTCGGATCGTCGGTAATCAGCTTGGAGGCGGCCGGGTCGCCCGGCGGCGGAGCCGCGGCGGCGTTCGGATCAC